>OMAM01001113.1_pt1 | contig 10470 bp, 7 predicted proteins | sample 1644621 | NCBI WGS metagenome assembly OMAM01 (sample SAMEA103958120, study PRJEB25191) | human gut metagenome | biome: human-associated habitat [ENVO:00009003]; feature: intestine environment [ENVO:2100002]; material: feces | place: Germany | collected 2013/2015 | reverse complement strand
CGACCGTATCATAGATATCTTCCCTACGAACCAGCAGCAGCAGGTAAGAGTTCAGCTTGCCATGGTTCTTGAAGGTGTCATATCGCAGTCATTGCTTCCTATAGCAAGTGGCAACGGACGAGTAGCAGCATTCGAGGTCATGCTTGCATCACCTGCTATACGAAGTCTGATACGAGAGGCAAAGACCCATCAGATCCAGTCGACTATCCAGACAAGCAGATCACTTGGAATGGTAACTATGGATGATTCACTCTATGAGCTATATGCGTCAGGCACAGTAACAAGAGAGACGGCCATGACATATGCTCAGGATCAGCAGTATCTGAGAAAGAAGATCAATGGACAGTAAGATACGGATATATGGTAAAATGAATTGCGATATGGCATAATGTGAAATAATTGACAAAGCGGTTTGTGCACATATTATAAAAAAAAACGTGCGAATAATTAAATGTTGATTAAATTTACGCAGTATAGTAAGATGTTTTACATATAGTTTATGTTGCAAAATTGTGCTTTTAACGCGCAGATACATGAAAACGTAAGAATATTAAGATTGGGTCGGAGGAGAGACAATGGCAGTATTTAATTACAAGGTTGTTGACAGAGATGGTAAGAACAAAAAAGGTACCATCGAGGCCCCAAACAGGGATGGCGCTGAGAAGAAGCTCAAGTCGGAAGGATATTCCATCATGAGCCTTACGGAGCAGAGCAGTCCACTTGGGGATATTGGATTATTTAAGAAAAAGGTAAAGTCAAGAGATCTGGGAGTGTTCTGTAAGCAGTTTTCAGCGGTCATCAAGGCTGGTGTTACGATTATCTCAGCACTGGAACTTATGGGTGATCAGATAGAGAACAAGACACTCAGAAAAGCTATACAGGATGCCCGTACATATGTAGAAAAAGGTGGAACTCTCGCTGATGCGTTCAGAGTTAACCCTGATGTATTCCCACCTATCATGATCAACATGGTTGCCGCAGGTGAGATGTCAGGTAACCTGGAGATATGTTTGGACAGACTGGTAGAACATTTCGAGAAGGATAATGCTCTTACGTCCAAAATCAAGGGTGCCATGACATATCCTATCGTAGTGCTTATAGTTATGGTTATAGTAATCATAGTAGTGCTGGTAGCCGTTATTCCTAACTTTGCCAGCATGTTCGAGGATATGGGAACACAGCTTCCACTTGCCACACGTATAATGATGGCCGCTGCGGACTTTGTGAAGTATAAGTGGTGGCTGCTCATCATCATCGTTGCAGCCATCGTATTCGGAGTTAAGTTCTTCAAGAAGACTCCTTTCGGTGAACAGCTTTTTGCAAATCTGGGACTTAAAGCACCTATATTTGGACCTCTGAATGTTAAGACTGCATGTTCAAGATTCGCAAGAACCATGAGTACACTTATGGCATCAGGTATCTCGATGATAGATGCAGTTGAGCAGGTTGCCAAGATGATGGATAACAAGATCATAAGAGACGGCTTGATGGATGCCAAGGTTCAGGTATCCAAGGGTGTGCCACTCTCAAAGCCACTCAAGGATATGGAGATGCTCCCACCTATGCTCTCAGCTATGACTAAGATCGGTGAGGAGACAGGAGATATAGAGGAGATGCTCAGCAAGGTTGCAGACTATTACGACGAAGAGGTAGAAGCGGCAACAAACGCGCTCACATCAGCTATGGAGCCAATCATCATGGTTATCCTTGCATGTATCGTTGGAATGATAGTTGCAGCTGTGTATGGTCCTATCATGAGTATGTACGATGCGATGGATCAGTACTAGAATCAGAAATGCAAGAGATATAATAGAGAGTATCATATGATATATATGTTACTATAGAGAGATTCTTTCTCTGGACTCCTGACCCGGAGCTGGGGAAGACAATGAGTGATTAAGTCCGGTAGTACGAGGATGCCGGTTTAATATAGTGCAAAAGCACAAACAACAAACAACAAAACAACATATAACAAAAGGAGAGTAAAATTATGAAGAAAAACAACAAAGGTTTCTCACTCGTAGAGTTAATTATCGTTATTGCTATCATGGCAATCCTTGCAGGAGCTCTTGCTCCAGCACTTATCAAGTACATCAACAAGTCAAGAAGATCAACAGATGTACAGAATGCTGATTCACTTAGAACAGCTCTTCAGACAGCACTTTCAGATCCAGATGCAGCAGATGCAACAGGTGCTAACACGTCAGGACCACAGTCAGCTACTGTAATCTCCAGCAGCGCAACAGATGCTTTCTACAAGGAAGTTTACAGTATCGTTGGAAGTGCTTCACTTAAGACAAAGTACACACCAAAGGATAACAGTGTTGCAGCAGGTTCTGTATTTAGCTTCGAAGTAAATCAGGCAACAAACGAGGTTAAGGTTTTTGCTGATGCAGCTGGTGCATATGAGCTTTCACCATCAACATGTTCTCAGTGGAGCAAGTAATAGCTAGCGATAGTAAACACTATCTCGAGTAAACAAAAAAGTGAATACATCATATAGATTGATACTTATCACAACTATTTCATTCACCTCGTAAGAATATGAATGTGACAGTATTTATCAGGATAGTATTCGCACATAATAAAGCTTGTTACGCAACAGGTGCCATGGGTGCCTGTTGCATAATTAAGCTTTTAGCGGTCAGGAGTGATATGCTTGCGGTGACGCCGGCCAGATGGCGGTGCAGAGCTCGCGGCAACGAAACTTATGGCGGCAGCTGGCTTACCTTGTGTAGCTGGTACTTATTTTTCTCGGTGAGTTTCTTCTATATAAAAGGGTCATTATACGGAGGAGATGAACTATTAAAAGGGTGACAGAATGTTGACCTTTATTCAGCAGATAGCCGGACAGTTCGGGATCTGTTGTGACAATTTCTATGAATGGGGTGAACAGCGGTAAGCTGGTACTCAAGCAAATACAAAACTACTGATTAGCGAGGGAGGCTATAAAAAATGGCGAGTAATAGCAAAGTTTTAACAATCGACATTACAAATGAAAGTATTACAATCGTTGAAGTTACACCTTCAAACAAAAAACAGTCAACGATCCACAATGCTATCATCTTCGAGACACCGGAAGATGCCTATGAGGATGGAGTGATCAGAGACAAGGAGAGAATAGCAGAGGCAATCAAGTCTCAGCTTTCAGCAAATGGAATTACAAACAAGAACGCAATATTCGTTCTTACCTCTACAAAGATCGTTAACAGAGAGGTTCTTGTACCTTTCGTTAAGGAGAACAAAATCAAAGGAATTATTAATGCGAACTCATCAGAGTATTTCCCTGTTAATATAGAGGATTACGTGGTGTCTCACTCAATTCTTGAGACCGTTACTGATGAAGAGAATAACAAGCAGCTCAGAGTTCTTGCAGTTGCAGCACCAGAGAACATGGTTAGATCGTACTACGATCTCGCATCACTTGCAGGACTTAAGGTAGTAGCACTTGATTATATTGGTAATGCGATGCTTCAGTTGATCAAGACTCAGACAACAGAAGCTATGACAACTATGGTAATCCAGTTGGGCAGTGAATCGACCGTGCTCAACATCGTAAAAGGAGACACACTTCTCCTTCAGAGAACAGTCCCATACGGTACAAATGTAGTAGTAAATGAAGTTATGGATGCAAAGGGTGTGGATGCTACAACAGCTATGACACTTCTGCAGAACGAGAGACTTCTGACAGTAGATTTCGATGATAATGCTATAACAGGAGCATTCAGATATCTCATCAACAACATCGGCCGTGTTATGGACTTCTTCACATCAAAGAACCCTGATAAGCCAATAGATGATGTATTCCTCACAGGTGATGGAGCACTCATCAAAGGTATAGATGGTCTTTTCAAGGTCCAGCTCAATGTATCGACAAGAGTAATGGATACATTGTATAATATTAAGTTTGATCCAAAGATTGATCTCAAGATCTACAATCCGGTATACCTTATGGTTCCGATAGGAGCAGCTTTTGATCCGATGGGATTTGAACTTGGAGAAGCAGGAGCAAAGGGCAGTGCAAGCAGTGTTGACACGACACCTCTTGTGATTGCTTTCCTGATACTTTCAGTGATAATCGCCGGAGGAGTTACAGCGTATTCGTTCATAGCAAAGAACAAGGCTCAGTCAGAACTCGATCAGGTAAACAGAGATATCCAGGCTATAAGTGATATCGAGAAGATAGTTACTGATTGTGAGAATGCACAGAACATCTATATGGATGCTGAGAACATGTACAGCTACACAGAGAACCTCAACGAGAACGTGGGTACACTCATCACAGAACTCGAGGACAAGATGCCGAAGGGAATCAGCCTCACAGCGTTCAATTCAACTGCTGACGGTGTAGACTTTACAGGCAACACAAAGACTTATGAAGATATAGCTGCATTCGCAATCAATCTCAAGGACATCGAGTGTATCGATAATACATTCATAGAGTCTGTAACAGAGAACAAGGATGCACAGTCAACAGATGTCACATACGATTTTACAGTTAAGTGTATATATAAGGATGCTACAGCAGATGCTGATGCAGCAGAGACTTCAGGTACTGAAGTATCTGCAAATTAAGGAGGTACGGATATGGATTCAATCACAAAGGGTCAGAGAAATTTATTATTATTCATACTTGGTATAGCTATTCTTGTGGTTCCTATAAGGTTCTTTGCAATGGATAATTTCAGTGCTAAAAAGGATCTTGAGAGCCAGAAGAATGATAGACAGACATATTATAATGAGCTGAAGGCAAAGGATGCCAACAGACAGCAGTATATAGAAGATACAGAAAAGTATACAAAGCAGTATCAGGAAGTTATAGCAAAGTTCCCTTCAGAACTCTACCAGGACAATACAATCATGTATCTCCAGGGAGTTAAGGATAAGTATAAGTTCAACTTCCCAAGTGTTACCATGGGAGAGGAGACACTTTTCTATACACTTGGTTCAGGTGCTGCAGGGGACGTGACAACTACAGATACGACAGTGACAACAGATGCAGCAACAGACGGCACAGCTTCAACTGATGGAACTGTTTCAACAGATGGATACAACTGCTATTCAGCATCATTCCCTGTTACATACGAAGGCGATTACAAGGATATCAAGGATGTGATCGACTATATCAAGACAGGTGATTACAGAATGACACTTGATGAGGTTACCATTGCATTTAATGATCAGACCGGAAAATATGAGGGTGATATGACCATCACATCATATGCTGTAAACGGCGAAGACAGAACAACAGATCATGCAGATGTCAATGTACAGATTGGCACAAACAACATCTTTGGAAACCCAACAGTCAAGTCAACAACATCAACAAGTGCTGAATAATAGATGTATAACACTGAATGGAGTGAATAAATTAAATGGTAAAATCAAATAATAAAGGCTTTAGTTTGGTAGAACTTATAATAGCTGCAGCCGTATTTGCCATTCTGGTTTATCCTATAACGAATGCACTGATAGCGGCCACCAAGACCACATCTACTTCGACAAAGAAGCAGTATGCGGTCGAGAAGGCCGAAGAAATAATGGAGAATTTCAAGACTGCAGACCTTGGTGATAAGGTTGCTCTTCCTGATGACAACGGTACGAAGACATATACATTTAATAAAGGAACGTCAACAAAAGAGAGTATATCACTTCCAAATTCAAAGACTGCATCATACACAGATACACAGTATACATGTAACGATATCTCAATCGGAAAGAATTATGAGAAGTATACATGTACAGTAGATGTTAACGATGCAGCATATCAGGTTCTTAAGAATGGATATGTTCTTACAGGACTTGAGGGTGGTGCAACTTTTAAAAATGATGGCGGAACAGTCGTAAATACCAATATTACAGAGTCAGGTACGATCAGGAATCTTGACAGCAAGCAGTCAGCTATTATTGTAGGCGCAACTTACAATACAACGGCTGCCGGAAATAATCTGGACAATCTTGCTTACCAGTATTTCCTTGATGAGAAGCTTGCTTTACTTAAGGATTATGACGTGCAGTATAACCATTATCTTTCAGGTGGAGGTACATTCGACGAGGATCACTTCCAGAAAAATACGACTATAAAGATCTCAAAGCTTGGATCGACATATACAGTAGAATGTATAGTAGAATATACAGATTATACCAACGTATCTGTCATCAGATCAGCATATGTCAATTCAGGTAATAATGTATATAAGCCAACAACAACATATGGCGATGGCGTTGTATATAAGAAGGAATTTGCAGACAGCATACCACCTATATATCTGCTGTATGTTCCGGCTATCTATAATGGTGCTTATTGTACAACGGACAATATCACAGTAGATAAGAGTGGTGTATCAGAGGATGCCAAGATATATGTATTTGAATCTACAGCTGAACTTAGCGATACATACAAGAAGATTATATGCGAACAGTTTGGCGTGAGCAATGTAGGAGATCTTACATATACGAATGCAAAGAAAAATACAAAGATGCAGGATGTTAAAGTTAGAGCTAAGCTTGCGCTTGGAACAGACGCAGACAGCCTGGACATGTTTGCAAACTTTGATTTTGACAATGACAATTCTGATTATAACGTAAAGAAGCTGACAGATGATGAGAGCGGAAATGTATATATGTATCAGATCACGGTTACTCTTACTGACAGCACAGGAAAGAAGACAGTAGTAACGGGAACAAGGGGGAAATAGCAGATGATTAAGAGATTAAAGAATAAGCTTAAGCATACTGATGATCATGGATCAAGTTTCGTTCTTGTAATTATTGCTACTACATTTATGTGTATACTTTCAGCTGCACTTCTCATGGGTGCGTTTATGACATATAAGCTGAAGTATTATAAGCTTAACAGTCTGAATAATTTCTATGAAGTTGAGACAGCTCTTGATGAGATATATGCAGGCGTGGGTGCTGCAACAAATGAGCATCTGTATTCAGCATATACCACTACAGCTGAGCTGGTTGTAGTATATGATCCTGCGACTAAGGAATATACGACGATCGACAATGACGAGGCTAATGACTTATTCAAGAAGCTCTTCATGACAGGATTTATTGCAGATGTCAATTACAAGAATATCAAAAGTGTAACAGATACATTCCAGTCATTTATATCAAATGAGTATAATGCATCAACAAATCCGGATGGTATAGAGCTTGATACTACGAATCTTAAGCTGATTTATACAGATGAGGCTGGTAAGACATCAACACAGAAGTTCTCATCTGGAAGACCAAGAACAGAAAAGGAGTCAGGTTTCCAGAATGATAAGGTAAGGACAGTGACATTTAAGAATGTCTGCCTTAAGAGAACAGTTGAACTTACAGGTTCAGAAGCAGCGACAACATCGGGAGTATATGAGCAGTCGATCACTACGGATATAGTTCTTTCTGAGCCGGAGTACAATGTATCATTTGACACGAGCAGCACAGCAAACAATTCTTTCTATGAATATGCAGTACTTGCCGACATGGGAGTCGAAGTTGGAGAGGATGATGATACAAAGGCTACAGACCTTCAGATAAAAGGTAATATCTATGCTGCGAGTGATTACTACAACAAGGATTACAATGATGTTTCTTCAACAAAGGTAACCGGTAAATATGACAGAACAAGTACTACTAAGTGGGGCAGTACATCTGAGAGTGCTTACTCAGGAATCTTTGTAAATGGAAAGAATTCCAAGCTGACGATGAACTCAGATGTGATCATATGTCCGGGTTCAGTTGCAGCGTATAATGGTGGACAGATAAGTCTTTCAGGACGTTCAGGCACTGTTTCAGAGCTTTGGACAGACAATATAGTGATCGGCGGTAAGGCGAGCGGTTCGATAAAAGCATCAGCAAATGCATATGTATTTGATGATACAGAGCTCAATGCAGAGAAAGCAAGCCTTAAGTTTACACAGGGTAATTATTTTGGATACAGCTACAATGCACAGGATACCAGAAGCCTGAATTACCTTAGAAAGTATGGATGGCTTGCAACAGGATACAAGCTCAGATCACACTTTAGTGACAGTGCGATAATCGTAAATGGCAAAGATTCTACATTGGATCTTGAAAAGCTGAATTCTCTGTATATAGCAGGTAAGTCTTATATTGAGTTTTCAAAGATTGCAGCATCAAGCGTTGCAGAAGAGAATAAGGTTAAGACAGCAGAGGATGAGAAGGATCCGAATAAGATCAAGGTCGACGATAATGCAGAATATGCATTCACAAATCTTACTGATTACTCAACAGGACAGTCTCTGGATGTAAAGACAAACCAGCTGATGTTCCTTACACAGTGGGCAGTTATAGAAGGTTCTGAGAAAACTGATCAGGATACAGGTATTACAACAGTAGAACTCAGATTTCCTAAGACGCTGTCAACAGATGTTGCGGATGCAACTGACAAGAATGCAAAGATAGAGGCACTTTATGGAGCTCTCAGAGATCCGGATTCAGACGACCTTAAGGTTTCTGCTATAAAGCAGACCGTGTCAGGACATGATTATTATTATCTCTACATTGAGCCAGGTGAGGATTCCAACGGCATAAGCAATGCAGAGAAGTTTGTTGAGACATACTATGATCTCCTCGGTGATGAACATGATGGAGAGTACTATACAAGCACACTGAATTATAATGTAAGAAATTATGAGAATTTCAAGGTTAAGCTTGTTCTTCCAACGCAGGATAAGATCAATGCGAGTGGAGCAGTAACAGCACAGAACAAGGATGACTCATTATTCCTTAGAAAGTCAACAGATACAACTATGGATGTGTCAAAGTCATTCGAGAGCGCATCAACCAGCAAGGTGTTTTCAGGCATACTTGGCAACAAGGGTACCGATGAGAATAAGAAGACTCTTAATGATCTTAAAGCAGATGCACTTAAGCTGTCAGGTTCAGGAACTGCAAGTGAGGAAGAACAGACAAGTACATTCCTTTCATATATGTATATCAATATGAAGGATCATCTGTCAGTTCTTAACAAGGTTGATGATGCAACGAAACTTACACAGAATGCGTGGGATATAGTTAAATATACTTCTTCGTCAGTAGGCTACATAAGTTCGTATGATAAGGATAAGGATACATATTCATATGACTACAGCGTGACACCGCTTAATAATTATGTTAATTATAATTACATATTATCAAATAACCTTACAATAGATAAGACAATGGGTGTTGCAGCAGATAATAGTGCAAAGTCAGTTATAATCAATTCAGGGGATGTAGTTGTTGGTGCAAATAATAATGATAGTTCATTCCAGGGAATCATCATAGCAGGTGGTGATGTAAGATTTGATAATTCAGTAAAGTCATTCAGAGGAATGATCATAACTGGTGCAAAGCTTATCATAGACCATAACATGACTATATCATCAGATGCGGCATTCGTGGCTAACTTCCTTGAACAGTGTTCAGAGAGTTCGGATGAGAATACAAAGCTTATAACGACGAATAACATACTCAAGAAATATGACTCGACAAAGAAAGAGGGTAACACAGAGGTTACAGGAGTATCCATATCTGATATCTCTTATGAAGATATTCTTGAATTCCAGAACTGGAAGAGAAATGTCGAATAGGGGGTGTAGAAGATGAAAAAAGAACTTAAGAATAATAGTGGATATACTCTGGTAGAGTTAATTCTGGTAATTGCAATCATTCTTATCATGTCAGGTGGTGCTATGCTGACTGTGTCGGCGATCAGATCATCACAGGCTACATCTTCTATGCAGAAGTTTGATGACGAGATAGCTACTCTTGAGATGAAGACAAAGTCGTTCAGCGTTGGTCAGGCTATAAAGATAGTTCAAAATGGAGCGAATTATGAAATCTATTATGGTACATGTACCGACAATGATGTAAGTACTTTTACAGCAGATTCAGCAGAAGCTGATTCAATACTTGAGAGAGTTTCTATTTACTATTCAGATAGCTATGACGCAGATGCGGTTTCGACACCTCTGACATCTGCAGTGATACTTGTCAGAAAGTCTGATGGGGAGATCTTATCAGGTTATGGTGAATACAAATTCTGTAAATATAATACAACAAGTAGCGTTGGCAGGGTTACTCTTAACAGGTACACCGGCGGACATACTTATGGTAAGAATTAGGGGGTGTGAAGAATATGTATAGAAAGAACAACAAAGGCTTCACATTCGTAGAACTTATTTTGTACATGGCAATACTTGGTATATTCATGGTGGCGGTTATGTCGCTTGTGGGTTCGACAGTTGCTTCACATAAGAAACTGAAATCCAGACAAAAGCTTGAGACACAGGCGAGTGAGGCTTATGACACTATAAGCGATATGCTTATGGGAGCCAGCAATGTCAGAATCAACGGAGATGGCTATGTAGGATCAGGTACTTCATACTCAAAGGTCACAGCAAGCTTCATAGTGCCTGATGACACTATGGAAAAAGCAGCAGCGGCAGGTAAGCTTACATATAAGAAAGG
>OMAM01001107.1_pt1 | contig 10503 bp, 8 predicted proteins | sample 1644621 | NCBI WGS metagenome assembly OMAM01 (sample SAMEA103958120, study PRJEB25191) | human gut metagenome | biome: human-associated habitat [ENVO:00009003]; feature: intestine environment [ENVO:2100002]; material: feces | place: Germany | collected 2013/2015 | reverse complement strand
GCGTCAGGTTTTGTATGAGACGTCACAGCGTGTTTTCCCACGCTGTGCGTGCGCGTAGCGCACGGGATTCTTGATTCAATTTTTGAATCAAGAATCAGTATTAGCTGTTGCGCTTTTTGCGGGACAGGACCACCAGGACCACGGCCAGGGCCGCGGCGCAGATCAGGACGATGACCCACATGGTGGTGTTGCTGTCGTCGCCGGTCTTGACGCCGGGGTTCTCCGGCTGAGTGGGCTGATCGGGCTTGTAGTTGGGATCGGTCTCGCCGCATACGGTGCACTTGCCGTCCTTATAGTCGTGACCGGCAGCGGGGATGACCCGTGTCTCCACTTCGCCGCAGGCGGAGCAGGTGCGGGTCTCCAGGCCGGCCTGGGTGCAGGTGGGGGCGGTGGTGACCACCCATTCGCCGAAGGTGTGCTCATGGGCGGTGCAGACCACGTCGCTGCGGTCGCGGATGCGGATACGGGGGGCCATCTCGGTGCCGTCGGCCAGGACGAAGGTGTTGTCGTAGGAGGCCAGGCCGGTGGCGGAGATCTCGCAGCCGATCTCCAGGTTCTTCACGTCATAGGAGGTGGTGATGTAGCCGTCGATGAACACCCGGGCGATCTTACCCTCGCTGTCGCGGACCAGGATGGTCTGCACCAGGCCGTCGGCCATCTCATAGCCCACCACGAAGCCCTTCAGGGTCACCAGCTGGCCCATGACGGAGCCGTCGTTGATCTGGGTGGAGGTGACGGTCTTGGGGGTGACGGGAGTGGTTTCGCCGATCTTCTCAATGGAGGAAACCTGCAGCTCGTTCTCGCCCTGATAGGTCTCCGTCACGCCGGTGATGCGGACCACGTCGCCGATCTTGAACTCACCGGCCACGGGGAAGCAGTTGATGCCGCCGGTCTCATCCTGGACATAGATGCAGTCGAAGAAGGCGGTGGCCTTGTCATAGCCGGAGGCGTTGGAGGTCACAACACCCTCGATGGTGTACTTGTGACCGGCCTCGGTCTGGGCCTGGACGGTGGCGATGTCGGTGACCTTCACGGGGTTGATGGCCCGCAGCAGGTTCTCGCAGATCTTATAGTTGGAGTAGTTCTTCTCGGAGCCGTTGTCGCTGATGGTGGCCTGGACCTCGAAGTTGGACATGAAGGCCGCGCCGGACACGATGATCAGGCCCTTGCCCTCCAGCTGCTCACTGGCCATGGCCAGCAGACGGCTGTCGTTTTCGGCATAGGCGTACTTGGGCACGTTGGCGCCGCCCAGGCCGTCCTTATCCACGTCCACGGAATAGGTGGTGCTGTGGGCGTATACCACCGGGGAGACGGTGGCGGGCAGGGTGGAGGTGGGCTTGCCATCGGCGTCCACGGCATACACGGAGGCGCCGCCATAGTGGCTGAATACCTCGGTATACAGCCGGTCATAGGGGTGCTCGGCGTCCACGATGACACCGTCGGTCAGGAAGCTCTGGCCATAGGTGTTGAAGTACAGACGCCACTTGTCCACGCCGTCGGCCGCGCTGCGGACGTCGTCATAGGTGGCGTCGTCGCTGATGCGCAGGCTAGAGCCCAGGGCCTGGAGCACCTCGTTCTGGGTGGCGGCCATGTGCTTGATGGCGGAGTTGCTCTGGATCACGTCATAGTTTTCGTAGTTGTCGCTCCAGCCGGCCAGGATCACGGTGCCGCCGCCGGCGTTGAAGGCCGCAATGGCCGCCAGCTCCTGGGCGCTGTAGGTCCGGGGATCAGTCTGGGCGTCCGCCAGGCGGCGGGAGGGGGCGGTGAGGATCAGGGCCTTGAACTTGGGATTGGAGCAGGCGGCGATGAGCTCGTCGCTGGTCTTCAGCTCCACGGTGCGGACGCTGTACTGGCCCGCCAGGCTGCCGAAGTTGCCCATGGAATCCTTATAGTTACCGGCCACATACTCGTTGTAGTGGGAGGCGTCGATGCCGATATACACCAGGTCGTCGGCGTTCTGGACATCCAGGGTGATGTCCTTGGTGAACACATACTCCTTGCCGTCCTGCTCCAGCACCACGGTGGCGGTGACCTTGTAGACACGGGCGGTGTCGAAGGAGACGTCATAGCTCAGGGCCAGGGTGCCGCTGGCGGGAACGGTGCCCACATCGGTGGCGGAGGCCAGGACCTGACTGCCCACGGCGTAGGTGATGGACTTGATATTGGCGTCGGTGCTCTCGCTGTTGAACAGGGTGGTGGTGACGGTCATGGCCTCGCCGGTGACAGGGGTGGAGGTGCCGCAGGTCACATCGGAGATGCCCAGCTTCAGGGTCTCACCCACCCACACGGGAGCGGTGACCGCCAGGTCGCCGTCACCCTGGGTGACGCGGATGTAATAGTAGCTGTAGTCGGGGTCCAGGGTGACGCTGAGGTCGCCGGTGGCCAGGACGGCGGGATCATCCCAGGTATAGGCGGTCTTGCCGGAGTTGACAATGACCTCCACCTTGGAGATGGAATCGCTGGCGTCGGGGTCGTTGACGGTGACGTGGATGTTCAGCTTCTCGGGGACCTCGGTGAGACTGCTGCCCAGGAGCATACCGTTGACGGTGTAGCCGATCTCCAGGTTCTTGTCCTCGGTGGCGTACATACGCATGGCCCGCAGCGCGTCATAGATGCCCTGCTCGCTGAAGTCGTCGGTGAGGATCACGTCGCGGGCGTCGTTGGCGTTGCCCCAGCGGCCCTTGTGGTTATCCTGGTTGTTGGTGGGGGCCAGGTGCCAGCCCTTATCCAGCGCCATGGTGTAATACTCATAGCTGGGATAATAGCCGCCGGCGCCGATCTGGCCCTCGCCGTTGCCGGCCTCCACCATGTACATGCGGCTGTCGATGACGGGATCCCAGAAGGCGAAGTCACCGAAGGTGCCGAAGGTGTTGCCGGGGTGGTTGAACTGGCTGAGGCTGTCTGCGCCCTCCTGCTGGCTCAGCAGGGCATAGTAGGCGCGCATACCGGCATAGTCGGTCTTGTTGTTCAGGGTGGAGTTGTTGCGGGAGACGATACCGGGGGTATTGAAGGTGTTGATGTGGCCGGGGCCGCCGGACCAGGTCATCTCGAAGCCCGCCAGAGCCACCAGGGAACCGGCGTTGGCCTCGTTGAAGGCGGCCACGGAGGAACGATAGCTGTTCCAGGTCTCCTGGCTGGAGGCGCTGGCCAGGCTCATGTCGTACAGGGCGCCCTCGGGGTTGGCCGCGCCGGTGGTGTCAAAGTAGTTGGAGTGGTCGGTGAAGGCCACGAACTGGACATTGGCGCTTTCGGGCAGGTTCTTCACATAGTCCAGGGCGGCGTCCAGGGAGCCTGCGCCGTCGGAATACTGGGTGTGGCTGTGGAGCTGGCCGAAGTACAGCTGATACTGGGCCTGGCCCACGGTGAAGAACCAGTTGAAGGAGGCGGTCTTGCCGTCGGCGCGGGTGACGGTGACGGTAACATTGGTGCGGCCGTCGGTCATGTCGGCGGCGGGGGTATAGGTGAGCCTGCCATCGGCGTACACGGCGTTGACCTTCTGGCCGTTGACGGTCATCTCCAGGGTGGGATTCTCACCGGCGTTGATGATCTCGGCGGAGATCACGGGCCGCTTGTCGCTGCCGGTCTGGCTGCCCTTCAGGGGGGTCACAGCCCCAATGGAGGGCTCGTCCACCACGGTGAGCACCAGGCTGCCGGAATAGGACGCGCCGGAGGCGTTGGTGACGCGGACGGTGAGGGTCACCTTGTCGGCACCGGCCAGCATGGCGGCGGGGATATTGGCGGTGTAGTTCTTGCCGTCGGCGGTGTAGTCGGTGATGACACCGGCGGCCTTGCCGTCCACCAGGATCTCCAGCTTGGAAACGGCCTTGACATCGTTGACGGTGAAGGTCAGGGTATAGTCCTGACCGGCCTTCACGGTGTCGGCGGAGGTGAACACCACGGCGGGATCGTTGACCACGCCGCCGTCCAGCTTCACGCTGTCGGCCACACCATAGAAGAAGAAGGAGTAGATGGTGTAGTCGGTGACGTTGTACATGCTGTAGGTCTTATAGCTGTCGCTGTAATACTCCAGATACTGGCTGTACCGGCCGTTGAACTTGGCGGTGCGGCTTTCCAGCTGATAGCCGCCCACGCCGCCGCTGCAGGGCTCCACGGTCCAGTCGGCGTCCTCGCTGGCGGTCTGGGAATAGAAGGCGTTGTTGCCGGTGCCGTTGGAGCACAGATAGCCATAGGTTTCGTTGCGGAAGCGGTAATACTCGCCGCTGCGCTCCACGGTGAACACCACGCCGCCGTTTTCGGGGATGGCCTTGCCGTCCGTGATCTGGGCGGAGACACTATTGATGGCGGGGCTGTCGGTGTTGTCATTCTGCTGGGCCAGGACGCCCTGGGCATTCTGGTTGAACAGCACCACCTGCGCACCCTCCTGGGGCAGGCTGCCGGCGGGCTGGTCCATCTCGTCGCCTACCAGATAGAGCTGCTGGGCAAACAGAGCCTCGTTGCTGCCGATGGTGCCGAAGGCACTCCAGTTGTTCTTCTCGGCATACCACTCCAGATAGCTGCTGCGGCCCACGTTCTTAATATAGTAACAGCCCTCGGTGGCAGCCTGCTCCAGTGTCCAGCCGGTGTGGGCCTTGTCCAGGGGAGTGCTGCTGTAGCTGGTGTCCATGGACAGCTTCTTGCCCTCGGCGGTGGAGAAGGTATAGGCGCCGCTCTCGGTGCGGTTCACGGTCCACAGCTCTGCATCCGTGTAGCCGGTGAGCTTGCCACCGGTCAGCTCCACATCCACGCCCGTGTTATAGAAGCCGTTGTACACGGAGGACAGAGCCTTTTTGTTGGCGGGGTTGAACACCACCACCTTGTCGCCGTTCTGCAGGGTGGTCAGATCGGTGACGATGCCGCTTTCCCGGGCGGGAACGGTGCTGAGCTTATACAGGGCCACGGGCTGCTGATTCTCGCTCTTATAATAGCGGAACCGGGTGCCGTTGGTGGCGGCTGCGTTATACTGCAGTGTGGTGTTGTTGCTGGCGATCTTCACATTACCATCAGCGAAGGTGATGGTGTTGAGCTCCGGAGTGGAGCCGGTGATGATCTTGTTGCTGCCGGACTTGCCGGAAATGTACTTTCCGCTGGCGGACTGTACGGACCAGCCGCCGGTCATGGGCGCGATGGTGAACGCGTACTTGGCGTAATCACCAACGATCTTGCCGTCGGTGATGGTCACGTCCACCTTGTTGCCCTCCTTGTCCAGGGCGGACAGGGAGCCGTCCATGATCAGGCTGCCCTTTTCATAGACGATCAGGTATTGACCGGACCAGTCCTCCTGTGCCTCGGTGACCTTTTCCCAGGTCCCGGACGCAGGCTCTGCCGCGAATACCGACACCGGCAGCAGGGAAACCAGCATGACCAGTGACAGCAGCGCAGACAGAAGTCTGGTGCGAACAGGTGTTTTCATCAAGCTATTACCTCCTTTAATTTCCCCCGGAGCTTCCGCCCCACAGGTATTCTCATTTTACCATACCGCCGGGCCGCTTTCCAGCTTTATTTGCAGATTTGACACAAATTTTGCTAATATGTGCACAAAGTATGGACGAATGCACAATGCCGCCGCTTGACAAGGGGAGCGCAAGCTGCTATGCTGAGGGGGACAACTTCCCATTTGCCGAAAGGAACGGTGTTTATGAAGAAAAAAACGAATCAGGCAGACCCTGCCGCCTGGCTGCGGGAGAACAAATGGACCTGCGCGGTGCTGGCGGCGGCCCTGGTGCTGCTGATGGCGGGGCGGCTGCTGGCGGCCCCGGCCCGGGTGGAGGCCGATGAGCCGGAGAATCGGGCGGACTATGAGTCCGCCGTGGTGGATCAGGTCCTGTCGGACTCCACGGAGAAGGACCCCGCCTCCGACAACGGATACCGGGGGGAGCAGCTCCTGCTGGTAACGGTGAAGTCCGGGGACTATCGGGGCCAGCAGATGCAGGTATACAACTATGTGGGGCCCCTGTACGGCGGGCCGCTGCACGCCGGGGACCGGGCCGCCATCCTGATCTCCAGCTATTCCGACGGCACCGTCAACGCCACGGTGTACGAATTTGACCGGCTGATCCCCCTGGCCATCGTGGCGGCGCTGTTTATCGCGGCGGCGGTGATTGTGGGCGGACGCACCGGGGCCAAGTCGCTGGCGGCCTTAGCGGTGACGCTGGTGTGCCTGTTCGGCGTGCTGCTGCCGGCGCTGATGAAGGGGGCCGATACCCTGCTGATGACCTTTATCGTGTGCGCCTATGTGGCGGTGGTGAGCCTGACCATCGTGGGCGGCGTGCGGAAAAAGACCGTGTGCGCCATGCTGGGCGCCGTGGCGGGCACGGCCCTGGCCCTGCTGTTCGGCCTGCTGGCCCAGGCCCTGACCCGCATCGACGGCCTGCGCATCGACGACGTGGAGCCTCTGCTGCAGCTGCGCCAGACCGGCACTCCCATCGGCCTGCGGGGCCTGCTGGTGGGCGGCATCGTCATCAGCGCCCTGGGGGCGGTGATGGACGTGACCATGGGCATCGCCTCCTCCCTGGCGGAGGTCCATGCCGCCAATCCCCAGCTGTCCCGGCGGGAGCTGTTCCGCTCCGGCATGAACATCGGCCGGGACATGGTGGGCACCATGACCAACACCCTGATCCTGGCCTTTTTGGGCAGCGGGTTCACCCTGATCCTGTATCTGTACTCCCTGGGCCTGCCCTTCCGCCAGCTGATGTGCTCGGCGTATGTGTCCATGGAGGTGGTCAGCGGCGCGGCCAGCAGCGTGGGCGTGATCCTGTCCATCCCCCTGACGGCCCTGATCACCGCTGCCGTCTTTACCCGGGAGAAAAAATAGCCGGAAACGCCCCCGGGATACGTCCCTCTTGTACGAGTTGTTTGGTACATTCGGAAACATAAAAGCCTGTCAAAATCACGGAAACGGCTGTTTTATCCTACAAATAAACGTTCTTGGTACAAGTTTTTGTTGCAATCGGCGGGCGCTTGTGGTACCCTATCCATAGAAAGCGACGCGCCGCCCGGCGGCGCAGGAATCATCGGAACATTAATAGGAGGTACCCCATGAGCTATCCCAAAACCGGCGAAGAAGTATACGTCAGCCTGAACCTGTCCAACACCATGCTTACCGGCATCGGCAAGGGCACCATCACCCGTGAGGAGGTCTCTGCCGATTATCTCAAACGCCTGTTTGCCCGCTACGGCGTCATCGTATCCGCCAAGCCCGAGCAGCGCCGCCTGCTGGAGCTGGTCAATGATAATTTTGATCTGGGGCTGGAGATCCCCGAGACGCTGAAGCTGTTCCAGCTGTCCGAGCAGCACCGCCGCCTGGTGGTCATCAACGTTCAGGGTCTGCGCCGGAAGAACGGCTCCCTGCTGCCGGAATACACCGAGGAGGAGTTCAACGAGGCCACCTTCATTTTCGTGAAGTACTATATCCAGGGCCGCCACTATGACGAGCTGGTGGAGGAGAACAAGAAGCTGCAGTTTGAGCTGGACCAGGAGGTTGAATGGCGCAACCGCACCGATAACGGCTGAAAAAAACGCGTATAATCCCGCCCCGGCGGGTCAGAATAAAGTCAGGCCTTGCGGCCTGACTTTATTTTTTTGCAAGGAGGACCTTCGTTATGAGCAAGAATTGCACCAACGACGGGTGCAGCTGCACCCCCAACATGTCCATCAAGTGCTCCGTGACCAGCTGCGCCCATCACTGCCAGGATATGGACAACTGCGGCCTGTCCAGCATCCAGGTGGGTACCCACGAGAATCACCCCTCCATGGACCAGTGCACCGACTGCCAGAGCTTCCGCAAGATCTGACCCAATCGCCCTGATACAGGCCGGGGCGGGGCAGAAATGCCCCGCCCCGGGCCTGCCCTACAGGATTTTTGGTGTCCTGGCGCTACATTTTGTATAATTCTGCAAGAAAATGACGGATTGTATTGGAAAATGACCCCTGCCCCGGGCTTGCCGGGCCGACGCGGCCCGCCGAGGGCAGCGGGCCCTACTTGGCTCTCCCTCTGGGGGAGCCAGGGGGACGTAGGCCCCCCGCTTACATATTCAACGGAGGTGATGCCTGTGAAGCGCGGGCGGCTGGGGGTGTCCGGGGCCTTGGCCGGGGCCGTCAACGGGGTGTTCGGCGGCGGCGGGGGCATGGTGCTGGCTCCGCTGCTGGGAAGCTGGTGCCGGGTGGAGGAAAAGCGGGCCCTGGCCAACTGCGTGGCCACCATCCTCCCCTGCTGTGTGCTGTCCGGCGGGGTGTACCTGCTGCGGACGGGGCTGGACTGGGGTATGGCCCTGCCGTACCTGCTGGGGGGCCTGGCCGGGGGCTTCCTGGGGGGCAAGCTGTTCACAAAGGTCCCCGCCGTGTGGCTGCGCCGCCTGTTTGCGGGATTGGGGTATCGGCCGTTTTGGTATTGTAAATGGTAATGGTGTGCGGTATCTGCTGTGAAGGAGTTTGTATTGCCCCTGCTGGCCGGGGTGGGCTGCGGGGTGCTGTCGGCCTGGGGCATAGGCGGCGGGACCCTTCTGCTGCTGGTGATGACGCTGGCGTTCGGGGTGGATCAGGCGGCGGCCCAGGGGATCAACCTGCTGTATTTCCTGCCCACCGCCGCCATGGGCCTGATCTGGCACCGGCAGAACGGCCTGCTGGACAAGGTCGTTCTGCGGCGCACCGTCCCCTGGGCGCTGGCCACGGCCGCCGCCGGGGCCTGGGCCGCCACGGCCCTGGACGTGACCCTGCTGCGCCGTCCCTTCGGCCTGTTTCTGCTGGCGGCGGCGGTGCTGACCCTGCGGCAGAAATAGAGCCGACTTTTTCTGCGGAATTTCGCGGTCCGGGTCCGGTATAATGGACGGCGGAAAGGAGGCGGAGCCATGACGGTGGTGTATCTGGACCGGGTGGTGGTGCTGAACCTGGCGGTGGACTATCTTCTGCTGCTGGCCACGGCCCGGCTGGCGGGACTGCCACTGCGGCGGCGGAGGCTGGGCCTGTGCGCGGCCCTGGGGGCGGCGTATGCGGCGGCGGTGTTCCTGCCCGGGTGCCGGGGGCTGGCGCATCCCCTGTGCCGTCTGGCGGCGGGAACGGCCATGTGCCGCCTGGCCTGGCGGCGGGAAAGACGTCCCTGGCGGCTGACGGCGCTGTTTTTCCTGCTGTCCGGCGCTCTGGCGGGGCTGCTTCTGGCCATGGGCCTGGCGGCGGGATCGCCGGAGGCCCTGCTCAGCCGGGTATACCACGCCGACGTCAGCTGGCCGGTGCTGCTGGGCTCCGCCATAGGCTTTGGTCTGCTACTGCACCTGGTGTTCCGCCAGGGGGCGCGGCATGAAGGAGGAGAATTGATGGATGTGACCGTTTCCTTACAGGGCCGGCGGCAGCGGCTGCGGGCCCTGCACGACACCGGGAATACCCTGCGGGACCCTGTCAGCGGCCAGCCGGTGCTGGTGCTGGAGCAGGACGCCCTCCGGGAGCTGTGGCCGCCGGAGGCGGCGCGGATCGTGGAAATGCGCCTGCCGCCGGAGGAGAAGATGGCCCGGCTCCACCGGCTGGACGGCACTTGCCGGTGGAGCCTGCTGCCCTTCTGCGCCGTGGGCACGGAGGCGGGACTGCTGCTGGCCGTCCGCAGCGACTATGTGAAGGTGGGGAGCATTACATATCCCCGGATCCTGCTGGCCCTGACGCCGGGGGCCGTCAGCGACGGCGGAGGGTATCAGGCCCTGTGGGGCGGAAGAAAGGAGCGGCGACATGGGGAATCTGCTGCGGCGGCTTCTGCGGTGGCTCAGCGGCCGGCCGGATAAGGTCATGTACATCGGCGGCAGCGACACGCTGCCGCCGCCGCTGCCCCGGCAGGAGGAGGCGGAGTGGATCAGCCGGCTGGAGCAGGGGGAGCTGCTGGCCCGGCAGACGCTGATCGAGCGGAACCTGCGGCTGGTGGTGTATATTGCCCGGCGGTTTGAAAACACCGGCATCAACATCGAGGACCTGATCTCCATCGGCACCATCGGCCTCATAAAGGCCATCAACACCTTCCGGGCGGACAAGAACATCAAGCTGGCCACCTACGCCTCCCGGTGCATCGAAAACGAGATCCTCATGTATCTGCGGAAAAACGCCGGCCAGCGGACGGAGGTGAGCTTCGACGAGCCGCTGAACACCGACTGGGACGGCAAGGAGCTTCTGCTGTCCGACGTGCTGGGCACCGAGGGGGACGTGGTCATGCGGCCCATCGAGGCCGATGTGGACCGGAAGCTGCTGTCGGACGCGGTGGCCCGGCTGTCTCCCCGGGAAAAGGACATCATCTCCCTGCGCTTCGGCCTAGGGGGACGGAAGGAGCTGACCCAGAAGGAGGTGGCTGACCGCATGGGCATCTCCCAGTCGTATATCTCCCGGCTGGAAAAGCGCATCATCTCCCGCCTGCGGCGGGACATCCAGAAAATGAGCTGAGGCAGGGCCCCGGGGGAAACCCGGGGCCTTTTGTTCCAAAAGGGCTTTGCAGGCCCTCTCAGTCACCTTCGGTGACAGCTCTCCCAGAGGGAGAGC
>OMAM01001106.1_pt1 | contig 10532 bp, 9 predicted proteins | sample 1644621 | NCBI WGS metagenome assembly OMAM01 (sample SAMEA103958120, study PRJEB25191) | human gut metagenome | biome: human-associated habitat [ENVO:00009003]; feature: intestine environment [ENVO:2100002]; material: feces | place: Germany | collected 2013/2015 | reverse complement strand
CAAACTGAGGGAAAAAGAGGAATAGACCATTTTTGAGGCGTTATGAAAATGGTTGCATGAATTTTGCGGTGGATTTTTTGTACCGCAAACATGAAACAGAAAATATTTGTGGTCACAGATTGTGACCGCAAAATCAGGAAGGAAATTTATGACGGAAGAGAAGAAAGAAGAAATTGCAGTAATTGAAATTACAGAAGAATACATGAAGGAGCGGCTTTATGAATTCAGAGGGAAAAAAGTTATGCTTGATTCAGACTTGGCAGAAATTTATGGGTATGAAACCAAAAATTTTAAAAGGCAGGTTAAGAATAACATTGCCAAATTTGGAGGCGATGATTTTATGTTTGAATTGAATGATGAAGAAGTAGAAAATCTTTCAAGGTGCAAAAATTTCACCTTGAATATGGGAAGAGGTTCAAATATAAAATACAAACCTTATGTGTTTACAGAGCAGGGAGTATATATGCTTATGACAGTTTTGCGCGGCGAGCTTGCAATTAAACAAAGCCGTGCACTTGTGAAGACTTTTAAGAAAATGAAAGATTACATATTAGAAAATCGTGATCTTATCGGTCAGCGGGAAATACTTCAGTTAAGCATGGAAACTGCTAATAACAGAATAGAAATTAACAAAATCAACTCAGATATGATATCTCTTGAAAAGCAGATTTCAGATGTTGCAGAAGGCTTGAAGGATGTTGTGACAAAATCTGAGTTGGCTGATATGATGAACAGCTTTGTTTCAGACGATGATGACAAGTGGCTCATGTTTAATGCAAAATTCAGTAGTGCAGATGAGGTATATGAGTCCATTTATAAGCAGGCAAAGTCGTCAATATATGTCGTTGACAATTATATTGGCTTAAGGACGCTGGTACACCTTAAGAATTCTCCGACCGGAGTAGCTATTATTTTATTTAGTGATAATGTTGGAAATAATAAACTTCACAACATAGAATTTATAGATTTCTGCAAGGAGTACCCAACAGTAATTCAGGTGGATGGTTACAGCTTGGATGCACAGAAGGACAAACTAAAAAAATATGCAGAATTTCTGGATCTGATGCTTCAGGATCTGGAGAGTGAGCTGATCCACTGATAAACCGTAGCGCATGAAGTATGGATTACATGAGATTTAATAGAAAAATTAGAAATCGTCTATTGACATAGCAAAAGGCTGTCTGCTAAAATCTACGCAATTCACTTTGAATTGAAGGAGGTAAAGATAGATGATGAAACGTAAGTTGATTTTAACCGGCGCAGCATTGTCCCTGGCGGTGGCTATGACCGGATGTGGCGGTAATGCAGTAACGAATCAGCAGGCAAGCAGCCAGGCACAGCTGATCAGCATGGAAGCGGCACAGGAGGTAGCGTTAAAGGCAGCCAATATTGCAGCGGAGAATGCAGCGATCTCAGCGACGACCCTGAATGAAGTAGCAGGGACGTCCTGTTATAAGGTTGAGTTTACTTCGGGCGATTATGCCTATGCCTACACGGTTAACGCAGAAACAGGTGCAGTCATGGAAATGAGCAGCAGGGATAAGAATGCCGTCGATACCCAGGCACAGACGGAGGCGACAGCCCCCGCTGCTGCTTCTGACACAACTCCGGCACAGACCGTAACCGGGACAGTGGACGAAGAAACAGCACAGAAGATAGCTCTTGAGCACGCAGGGGTGAAGGCAACGGATGCGACGATCACCAAGTCAAAGTTGGACTATGAAGGCAGACGCCAGGTGTATGAAATTGAATGGTACGCTGGCGGTAAGAAGTACGACTATGAAATAGCCGTGGATACCGGTGAGATTTTAAGCTCCGGATACGATGAAAAAACAGCAGGGTGGAGTGGCAGCAATAGCGTCACTGTCAGTGAGACAGATGCGAAGCAGACAGCACTTGGCCGTGTAAGCGGTGCAACGGAGAAGGACATCTACGAATGGCAATTCGATTATGACGATGGACGTCCGGAATACGAAGGCAAGATCATCTATGGCGGAACGGAATATGACTTTACGATCGATGCATCCAGTGGAGCTGTCATAGAGTGGGAGACTGAGACCGTCCGTTAGATCCGAGCATCAGAAGAAAGGGGTTGTATCCCCGGTAACAATCATGTATAGAAATGAGAAAAAGTCCGTCGGTGCATTAAGGCATCGACGGACTTTTGCAGCTCTGGGAAAATGAAAAAAGTAAATTACAGAGTCTGATGCACCTCGCGGATCACGGCTTCGCTAAGCTCCGGAGCTTTAGCGGGATCAATGTCATCCGGAAATTCCGCATCAATGGTGGAAGCAGCCGGGCGATAGTTCAGGCGCAGGGCATTTGCCTGAATGTAATCCGTTGCCTTGTTGTAAGTATCCTCTGTAACACCGTTTAAAGTAATTGTATATAATTTTGCCATAATCTATCATCCTTTCTTTTACGTTGTGGTTAATGGAAACAGTTCCTTGTTTCTGTATATAGTATATCTCTTTTCCTGAAAAAAGAAAATGGAATAAAGTAACAAATATGATAATAGGAATCATTACTATATTTGTGAAATAGTTACATATTACCATAATGAGACATTTGTCAACTGTGTTTTGCTCCGCAAAAATGATAAAATGAACCATCAAAAAGCAGTTTGCAAAGGAGGAAAACAAGGGAAAAATGGAAGACAAAGATAAGAAGAAAAATGTGAAAAAAATAATCGTGTATGCAGTGCTTTTAGTACTTATTATGGGAATCGCGCTGGGAACCGGACAGATTCAGACAGAGGAATTGGGGAGGATATTTACGGTCAATGCAGTTGCAGTCTGTAAATTATTGCTTTTGATCTTCGGGGTATTGTTCTTAAAAAGTCTGATCGTATGGATCCTGGGGCTGATCAAACCGGCGAATCACAGAGCCAGGTCTGTGCTCTCTCTGTTATCCAGTCTGACAAAATATATTGCGTTTCTGGTGATCCTGTGCGCAGGACTGACGATCCTCGGAGTTAACATGACTACCATCATTGCCAGTGTCGGAGTATTGGCTCTGATCGTCGGCTTCAGCGCGGAGAGTCTGATCGCGGATGTGGTGACAGGAACTTTTATGCTGCTGGAGAATCAGTATAATGTGGGAGACATCGTGGAGGTGAACGGTTTCCGTGGAACTGTGACGAGCATCGGCATCCGCACCACCTGTATCACGGATACCGGTGACAATGTGAAGATCATCAATAATTCCGAAATGAAAAATATCCTGAACCGCTCCGACAATTATTCCAAGGCTGTCTGCGATATCAGTATCCCTTATGAAACGGATCTTGAAAAGCTGGAAAGTGAACTGCCGAAACTCCTTGAGTCAATCTATAAAGCACATGAAGATACTATGAAAAAAGTTCCTGTGTACGTGGGAGTGCAGGCATTGCAGGATTCCGGAATATTGCTCCGGTTCGTAGTGGAAGTCTCGGAGAAAAATATCTATTCCGGCATGCGTATTCTGAATCACGATCTGCTGCTGGGCTTTCGAAAGCTGGGTGTAGAGTGCCCCTTCCCGCAGTTGGATGTGCATAATAAATAATGGGTGGATCCGGTAATAAAAGAGAAAATGAAGATCAAAGAAGATCATAAATATCATAGGATAAATAAAATGCAGAAACAGGAAAACAATATACTACCGGAATACCAGACACTCCCGCCGGATTCCATAGCCCCAGAATATCCGTCGCTGCCGGACGAATATCTGCAGAGTAAACAACTTGTGGAAAAAGGGGTACCGGAACGCAGTGAAAGCCGGAAGCGAAAAGAAATGCGCATACTCTGTATGCTGACAGCTTGTGTACTGCTTGGCTGCAGCGTGTATGGAACTGAGGCAGATCAGACGAAAATACCGGCACAGACAACGGAGGAGGTGCAGGTACCTGATGAAAACGGAGAGAATCGGGACGGCAGGGGAAATGACTATGTACAGTCCGCGACAACAGAGCCAGAAACAGATATCGCAATAGCGGAAACGTCAGAACCTATCGAAAAACAGTATCCTCTGGAAAGCGGCACCTTATATTACAAGATATATAATGAGACTCACCTGGCCAATCCCACTGCTGACGCCTGGGAGCGGATCCTGGAAGAAGGAGAAATCACCATAGAACAGCTCTTTGCCGGAGAAGTGATCGCTCTGCCGCAGCCGGAGACGCCGGAAGGCTTTGCATTCATGGGATGGGCGGCACATTTTTCAGGTGAGAAGGATACCTATCCGAAGTGGAGTCTGCTTACGGAAAGCTTTACCGCAGAGGATGCAGCCAGGATCAAACCGGATGAGGAAGGCAATCGCAGTGTGGATATTCACGCGGTGTGGAACTCGCAGGATCCTGCTGCATGGCAGATGATTATGGTATTGGATGCCAATGGAGGAACGATTGCAGGACAACCATCGCAGACGTATAATGCACTGACACCGAAATATTCCGGCGGAACAGTGTATTTGTGTGGATATCCGACTCCGGAACGGGAAGGGTATCATTTCGCAGGCTGGTATCTCGCAACGGATGAGGGAGACATACGGGTGGAAACCCTGCCTGCATCCCGCTTTTTTGCACAAAAAGGCGGAGAACTGGATTATAACGCTCCGTTGGAACTGCATTTGATGGCAGGCTGGGAGAAAACCGAAGAAAAGGGGAACTAAAGGTTGTTTTTCTGTGTGGGAAAAATTATAATAGGACTAACGGATCACACACAGAAAGAGGACCCCAAAATGGATGAACAGGAAGAACAGGGAAAAAAGGAAAGCACGGTGCTCACGGAACCTCCGGAGATCACGGTGAAAAATCCAAGGATCGGTAAAGTACGTAAGCTGGAAGAGGAAGTAAAACGTCAGAATGAATTGGAGCAGCTTCGGACTAAGCGCATCCGCAAGGAGCAGGAATATATTGAACAGATGAGCAAGGCGGTGGAAGACCATCTGCGCAACACCAGAGAGGAACAGCGGTATAACGAGGAGTTTGAACGCCTGATCCGCAAGGATGTCTACCAGATGCACGGCATCAGTGAGGACAAGCTGCAGGGAATGACGGAGTACCGCAATGCCTTGTATCAGGGAACAGCGTTCGGGATGTTTTTCTTGTCACTGATCTTGACCGGAATCTGTGGATATCTCCATGGCTTCGGTTCGGAATTATGTATTTTTATGGCTTTTTATACAGCTATCGAGGGAACGCTGCTGAACAATGGAAAGAGACAGCATGCAATATTGGATGTCCTGACGAGGGTTCTGTATCTGCTCCTGTTCCCTGCGATGCTGATCGTGTTTGTGTGCTATGAACTGGAATTTACGGAGTATGCCTTTATTGTACCGACGCTTACGATAGCCGGAGTGGTGCTTCTGATGCTGGGAGCGGTGTCCTACTTCCTGTATGACCCGTATCGCCTGGATCGCAAGAATCATAAAAAGGCGAACCATTACATCCGTGACATCGAAAAGGCTGCCATCAAAGAAGTGGAACTGGAAGAAAAGGCACTGGCGAAGCAGGCGAAAAAGCAGGAAAAGCTGGAGTTAAAGGAAGAAGCCAGACAGAAGCGTGCAGCGAAGAAAAGAGAATGGAAAAAGCGGACAGAGGAAGTCTTCTCCGGCTGGAAAGAGAGTATCCGTGAAAAGCTTCCGAAGAAAAAGCAGGAGCCGACGGAAATTCCTGAGGTTACTAAGACATCAACAGCGGCAGATCCCATGGGAGATACAAAGACTTCTGAACAGACAGAACAGACGGATGCTGTGGAGATGACGGTGACAGAAGAGGAACCGACCGAGCAGTCCGTGGATACAGAAGACAGTGGGACAACGAGCATGGAGGAAGCGTAATGGCATATTATCTGATTGATTTTGAAAATGTAAAAAGCCGTGGCATGGAAGGCGTGGAGCTTCTGACGGAGGAAGACACTGTCTGTATTTTTTACAGCGATAATGCTGACAGCATGACCTTTGACCTGCATCGGAAATTAGACGAAGGCAAACATCATTTACCACAAGGTAGCGGTGGGGACCAAGAATGCACTGGATTTCCAGCTGGCAACCTATCTGGGATATCTGATCTGCGAACAGCAGAGGGAGGGGATACACCCGAATTATTTTATCGTGACCAAGGACAATGGCTTCACCAGCCTCATGGTGTACTGGAAGGCGCAGGGAGTTCCCGTGCGGATCATTCGTAACCTCTTATGGGGGAAGAATCCTGTGGCAGAGCAGAATCTTCTGACAGAAGAGGAAAATGAGGCAGAAACAGTCGTTATCACTGCAGAGGATGTGGCAGAGCAGCCGCAGCCCACACAGCCAGAGCCGGCGGAAGAGACCAAAGAGCCCATGCAGCCGAAGACTGAGAAAGCGGATGCACCCGAAGAGCCCACACAGCCGGAGCCGGTGAAAGAGACCCAAGAACCCGTACAGCCGGAGCCTGAGAAGGCGGATGTACCCGAGGAGCCCGCACAGCCGGAGCCTGAGACAGTGGACGAGCCTGCACAACCCGTGAAGAAGCCTTCAAGGAAAAAGAGCAACACGAGAAAGAAGAGTACTGCAAAGACAGATGATAAGACCGCGGAAAAGAAAGCTGCAGAGAAGAAGCCTACTGAGAAGAAACCCGCAGAGAAGAAACCCGCAGAAAAGAAGCCTGCGGAGGAATTGGATGAACTGACTTTAGCCGTAGAAAAGGTCCTTACAGATCAGGCAATCGTCCCTCAGGTGGTAAAATTCATCCGCCAGTACAAGACCAAGCAGGGCATCAACAATGCCCTGAACAAAGAGTTCAAGGACAGTAAGCGCACCAGTGAAATTTATTCCGCCATTAAGCCCCTGATTGCCGATAAAAAGGGAAAATGATAAAAAAGATCAAGAAAATGTGAAAAGAAAGTTATTGACAATATAAAAGCAGAGTGGTATTGTTGCTATCGAACAGAAAGTGAAATTCGATGAGCAGAACAAGATCTGCATACGGAAGCATTTCAGAGAGCCGTCGGCTGGTGTGAGGCGGTATGTGAGTATGACAGACTATCCTCTGTGAGAAGTGCACTGAAGATTTTAAGTAGGTGTCACCGGTATTCTACCGTTATTTAGAAGCCTGTTGGAAATGGAATATTTGTATTTCATGGAGATGGGAACAAGAGGCCATGTGATAAAACATGGCAAGCAAAGTGGTAACGCGGAGAGCTTAGAGCTTTTCGTCTTTGGGTGCTTAAGGGCGCCGGAGACGGAAGGCTTTTTTTGTTTTACGGGCAATCAGAATTTTTCTTTCTGTCACGACAAAATAACAAGACACAAGAAAGAAGGAAACAAAAATGAACAGTTTGGTAATCATTCTGATCGCAATGGCAGTGCTGGCAGCAGGCTATGTCTTCTACGGAAGATGGCTTGCAAAAAAGTGGGGAATCGATGAGAAGGCGAAGACGCCTGCGTTTACCCATGAAGACGGAGAGGACTTCGTACCTTCCTCCAAATTCACCGTATTTTCTCATCAGTTTTCCTCTATCGCAGGGGCAGGCCCTGTGACGGGTCCTATCCTCGCATCGGTATTCGGATGGGTGCCTGTGCTTCTGTGGCTTCTGATCGGCGGATTGTTCTTCGGTGCGGTGCAGGACTTCGGTGCCCTGTATGCCTCTGTGAAGAACGAAGGAAAATCCATGGGAATGATCATTGAAAAATACATCGGTAAGACCGGCAGAAAGTTGTTCATGCTGTTCTGCTGGCTGTTCACGCTGTTGGTTATCGCAGCCTTTACCGATATGGTGGCAGGTACTTTCGTAGGTACCGGACTGGAAGATGCAAGTGTGGCATATGCTAACGGCAGTGCAGCATCCATTTCCATGTTGTTCATCCTGGTCGCTGTGATCTTCGGTCTGATCCAGAAAAAGGTTGGAAAAATGAACGAGTGGGTCAAGGCAGTCGTAGCCATCGGTCTGCTGGTAGTGATGTTTGCGGTAGGTATGAAGCTTCCGATCTATGCTTCCAAGACCGTATGGATCTACATCATCATGGCATACCTGTTCCTGGCATCCGTAATGCCTATGTGGCTTCTGATGCAGCCCAGAGATTATATGACCACCTTTATGTTACTGGGCATGATCATCGGCGCTGTACTCGGTGTGGTCGTAGCACATCCCGATATGGAGCTGAATGCATTTAACGGTTTTCAGGTGGGCAACAGCAGCCTGTTCCCGACGCTGTTTGTCACAATCGCCTGCGGTGCGGTATCCGGATTCCACAGCCTGGTATCCTCCGGTACTTCCTCCAAGACCATCAGCAATGAAAAAGATATGCCCATGGTAGGGTACGGTGCCATGATCGTAGAGAGCCTGCTTGGTGTGGTAGCACTGGTAGTTGTCGGAGCAGTAGCTGTGAACGGTATGAAACCCGATGGCACTCCTTTCTCCATTTTCTCCTCCGGCGTTGCAGGATTCCTGGAGAAGATGGGTGTTCCCGTAACCGTGGCAACCGTTTTCATGACCATGTGTGTATCCGCACTGGCACTGACTTCCCTGGATTCCGTAGCAAGAATCGGACGGATGTCCTTCCAGGAGCTGTTCTTAGGGGATACCACAGACACTGCAAAGATGACTCCCATGCAGAAGGTTCTGACCAATAAATATTTTGCAACCGTGATCACACTGTTCTTCGGTTATCTGCTGACTCTGGGCGGATACAACAATGTATGGCCGTTGTTCGGTTCTGCGAACCAGCTGTTGGCCGCCTTGGTACTGATCGCACTGGCAGTATTCTTAAAAACCACCGGCCGTACCGGCTGGACGCTGTACTTCCCCATGGGAGTGATGTTAGTCGTAACCTTCACCGCATTGATCCAGAAGACGATCGCGTTGGTGAAAAATGTGGCTGCCGGACAGGCAACCTTCCTGGTAGACGGTTTACAGCTGATCGTTGCCGTGCTGCTTATGGTACTGGGCGTTATGGTCGCTTACAGCTGCATCCGTAAGCTGTTCGGTGCCGGGAAAAATTCAGACAAAGAGGCAGCGTAATACAGCAGAAAAATAGCAGATAAATGTAGCACAAAAATATAACAAAGAAATATGGCAAACTAAGAGAAGATATGCTAGAATAGGGAACGGTCAGAGAGCAAAAAAGCTTTTTGACCGTTCTTTTCGTCAGAGTGGAAGCTGGCGGGGAGGATTGTAATTGGAAGCAAGTAAGTAACAGGGAAAAGGATAAAAGCAAGATGAAACAGAATATGCAGGATCTGACGGAAGGATCCTTAGGGAAGAAAATACTGATCTTCAGTGTGCCGCTGATGCTGTCTAATCTGCTGCAGGTGCTTTTCAATATGGCGGATATTGCAGTGATCGGACAGTTCGCAGGATCTCTGTCTCTGGGCGCAGTGGGCTCCACGGCGACACTGGTCACTATGTTTACCGGGTTCCTCATTGGTCTGTCCGGCGGTATCAATGTATTAACGGCATTATATTACGGCGCAAAAGATAAGGACAGCCTGTCGAAGACCATCCATTCCGCAGCGCTGGTCAGCCTGATCATGGGCGTATTGTTATTAGTGCTGGGGGTAGGCTTGTCTGAGTGGATGCTGACGGCATTGAAGACGAAAGAAGAACTGTTGAACAAAGCGGTATTGTACCTGCGGATCTATTATCTGGGAATGCCGGCACTGGCAATTTACAATTTCGGTAACGCGGTGTACAGTGCGGTGGGCAATACGAAAAAGCCGTTGTATTATCTGGGATTTTCCGGAGTGCTGAATATTATCTTAAATCTTTTCTTCGTCATTGTCTGCCGGATGGATGTAGCGGGAGTGGCATTAGCAAGTATCATTTCCCAATACGTATCCGCTGTGTTGATCTTACAGGCACTGCTTCGAAGCAAAGATATCTATGCACTGCATCCCGGAAAACTGCGGATGGATCGGGAGCTTACCAGGGATATTCTGAAGCTGGGAATGCCTTCCGGATTACAGAACGTGATCTTCCAGTTCGCCAACAGCTTTGTCCAGATGGGTGTAAACTCCTTCGATGCTATTATGGTGGCGGGCAATTCCGCAGCTAGCAATGCGGATGCACTGGTGTATGATGTCATGGCAGCCTTCTATACCGCCTGTGGTAGCTTTATGGGGCAGAATTACGGCGCCGGCAAAAAGAAAAGAGTGCGGAACAGTTACCTCATCAGCCTGGCGTATTCCTTCGGCATCGGTCTGCTCCTGGGAGTGTCACTGGTGGTTTTCGGAAGACCGTTTTTGTCTCTGTTTACCAGAGATGCGGCAGTTATGGATGCTGGAATGTATCGTCTGACGATTATGGGCTTTTCCTATTGCATCTCAGCATTTATGGATTGTACCATTGCGGCAGCCAGAGCCCTGGGCAAAAGCATTGTACCGATGTTCATTGTCATCATGGGCTCCTGCGTATTCCGTGTGATCTGGGTTTATACGGTATTTGCGTATTTTCATACGATTCCGTCCCTGTACCTGCTGTATATGTTCTCCTGGAGCATTACCGCAGTGGCGGAGATCCTTTATTTCATACGGATCTACAGACAAAAAATGGCTCTCCTGTCGTAAGACAGAGGAGCCA
>OMAM01001104.1_pt1 | contig 10551 bp, 10 predicted proteins | sample 1644621 | NCBI WGS metagenome assembly OMAM01 (sample SAMEA103958120, study PRJEB25191) | human gut metagenome | biome: human-associated habitat [ENVO:00009003]; feature: intestine environment [ENVO:2100002]; material: feces | place: Germany | collected 2013/2015 | reverse complement strand
GAAAAGGTAGTCTACGTGGTGGGCATTGGCCCCGGAGATGTTTACTACCTGACGCAGGAAGCCCAGAACGTTCTGGAACACGCAGATGCCATCTGCGGCTATAAACTTTATCTTGACCTGATCGAGCCGGAGTTCCCATGTGAGGAATATTATTCCACCGGCATGACCAAGGAGATCGACCGCTGCCGCTGGGCGCTGGAAAAGGCGGATACCGGCAGGCGCGTGGTGATGGTGTGCAGCGGCGACGCAGGCGTTTACGGTATGGCCAGCCCTGTGCTGGAACTGGCGCAGGATTACCCGGACGTTGCCGTAGAAGTAGTGCCCGGCCTTACGGCCGCCCTCAGCGGTGGGGCTGTGCTGGGCGCGCCGCTGGCCCACGATTTCTGCGTGATCTCGCTTTCCGACCGGCTCACCCCGTGGGAGGTCATCGAAAAGCGGCTGGCCTGCGCCGCGCAGGGCGATTTCTGCGTGGCACTGTACAATCCCTCTTCCAAGGGCAGGCCGGACTACCTGCAAAAGGCGGTGCGCATCCTGCGCGCAAACGGCAAGGGACCGGAGACGGTCTGCGGCCTTGTGCGCAACATTGGCCGCGAGGGCCAGAGCGCCCGGGTGCTGATGCTGGCCGAGCTGGAAGACACGCCGGTGGATATGTTCACCACCGTGTACATCGGCAACGCCGCCACAAAACAGCTGGGCGGCAGAATGGTCACCCCACGGGGGTACCGCAGATGAAGGCAGTGGTTTTCAGCGGCACTACCGAGGGGCGGGTGTTCTCCCGGCAGCTGGCGGCGCTAGGAGCGGAGGTTCTGGTCAGTGTCGCCACCCCGCTGGGTGCGGAGGAACAGGGCGAAGCGGACGGCATCACTGTGCACTGCGGGCGGCTGACCCCCGAGGAAATGACCGCCCTTTTGCAGGGCGCTGCCCTGTGTGTAGACGCCACCCACCCCTACGCGGTGGACGCCACCAAAAACATCCGGGCTGCGTGTGCCGCTGCCGGGGTGGAGTATCACCGGCTGCTGCGGGAAGAAAGCCCGCTGCCCGCCGGGAGCATGGTGTTTGCCACCGCCGCCCACGCAGCTGCGTTTCTGGCCGGGTGCAGCGGCAATGTGCTGCTGGCCACTGGTGCAAAAGAACTTGCCGCCTTTGCGCCGCTCAGCCCGGAGCGGCTGTTCCCCCGGGTGCTGCCCACGCGGGAGGGCATTGCCGCCTGCGAGACCGCCGGTGTCCCACACAGAAACATCATTGCCATGCAAGGTCCTTTCAGCTATGCACTGAACTGCGCCTTGATAAAGCAATTCTCCATCCGCTATCTTGTCACGAAGGACGGCGGTGCTGTGGGCGGCTTTGCCGAAAAGGCACAGGCCGCACAGGACACCGACGCACAGCTGATCGTGGTGCGTCGTCCGGCTGAAAACGGACAAACTGCCGCACAAATTCTGGCACGCTGCAAGGAGGTTCTGGTATGATCTCTCTGATCGGAATGGGCTCCGGCTGCCCGGAAAGCCTGACCGCGCAAGGGCTGGCTGCGCTGCAAGGCGCAGGGCTGATTCTTGGAGCAAAGCGCCTGTTGGAGCATTTACCGGCGGGGTGCACTGCTGACCGCAAGGCCGTGTATAAGCCGGAGGATATCCTTGCGTGTTTGGCTGCGCAGCCGGATACGGACACCGCTGTTTTGTATAGCGGCGACACCGGGTTTTACTCCGGTGCGGCAAAGCTGCTGCCCCTGCTGCGGGTCATGGGATACTCTGTCCGGGTGCTGCCCGGGCTTTCCAGCGTGCAGCTTTTAGCCGCCGCTGTGGGACGCCCCTGGCAGGACTGGAAGCTGGTGTCTGCCCATGGCCGCGCCTGCGACCCGGTAGCCGAGGTTTTGGCGCATCCACAGGTGTTTTTCCTCACTGGCGGCGAGGACACCCCTGCCACCCTTTGCGCCAAGCTGACCGCTGCCGGGCTGGGCGCTGCCCACGCCCTTGTGGGCGAAAACCTAGGCACTCCGGCGGAAGCCATCCGCTTTGGCCTTGCCCGGGAGCTGGCAGCGCAGAGCTTTGCACCGCTGAGTGTATTGCTTATCGAGCGGGAAGCCCTGCCGCCCCGCCGCACGCCCGGCCTGCCGGACGATGCTTTTATCCGGGGTGCTGTGCCCATGACCAAACAGGAGGTGCGCGCCGCCGCGCTGGCAAAGCTGGCGGTGACTCCAACGGACAACCTATGGGACGTGGGCGCGGGCACTGGCAGCGTAAGCGTGGAGCTGGCGCTTGCCGCCCCTGCCGGACAGGTATATGCCGTAGAGTGTGACCCGAAAGCTTGTGCGCTCATCCAGAAAAACCGGGAGAAATTTGCAGCCTATAATCTGACCGTGATCGAGGGCAAAGCCCCTGAAGCCTTGGACGCACTGCCTACACCGGATGCTGTATTCATCGGCGGCACAAAGGGCAATATGGACGCCGTTATAAACGCTGTGCTGCACAAAAATCCAGCCGTGCGGCTGTGCATCGCCGCCATTGCGCTGGAAACGCTCAGTGCCGCCGTGGCTGCTCTGACCGCCAACGGCCTTGCCGCCGAGGTGACACAGATCTCCGTCAGCCGCACAAAAGCGGCAGGCAGTCTGCATTTGCTGATGGCCAACAACCCGGTGTTTCTCATTACGGGGGCACGGACATGATGCAGTTTCTCATCGCCGCGCCGCGCTCCGGCAGCGGCAAGACCACCGTTACCTGTGCCGTGCTGACCGCCTTGCAGCGGCGCGGAGCTGACCCCTGCGCCTTTAAATGCGGGCCGGACTACATCGACCCTATGTTCCACCGTAGCGCGCTGGGGGTGGAAAGCCACAATTTAGACCTCTACCTCTCTGCCCCGGATACGGTGCGCACACTTTATGCCCGGTATGCCGCTGGGCACGGCGCTGCCGTATGCGAGGGTGCCATGGGCTTTTACGATGGGCAGGGGCTGACCACCCGCGCAAGCGCATGGGAACTGGCCGACACGCTGGCACTGCCGGTGCTGCTGGTGGTGCAGCCAAAGGGGTCAAGCATCACCCTTGCCGCCGAGCTGCAGGGGCTTTTGCAGTTCCGCACACCCAGCCATATCGTGGGCATTCTGCTCAATGATTGCTCTGAAACCTTGTACAAAACGCTGCGCCCGATGCTGGAAGCCGAGGCCGGTCTGCCGGTGGTGGGGTATCTGCCCCATCTGCCGGGGTGCGCCATTGAGAGCCGTCACCTTGGGCTGAAAACCGCCGGGGAGATCATGGACTTACAACAAAAGTTAGAGCAGCTGGCTGATGCCCTTGTACTGGACTGGGCACAGCTGGCGGCACTGACCGACCGCCCTGCCCCGGCTGCGCCGCCGCTTCCTACGCCGTGCGCACCCTCCGTTCGCATTGCCGTAGCGCGGGATGAAGCCTTCTGCTTTGCCTACGCTGAAACGCTGGACGCCTTGCGGGATGCGGGTGCGGAACTTGTGTTTTTCAGCCCACTGCGGGACGCCGCTCTGCCGGAAAACATCGGCGGGCTGTATCTGCCCGGAGGTTACCCAGAGCTGTACGCCCGGCAGCTGAGCGAAAACTGCGCCCTGCGTGCTGCCATCCGGGACGCCGTGCAAGAGGGGCTGCCCATTACCGCCGAGTGCGGCGGTTTTCTGTACCTAGGGCAGTCGCTGGAGGGTGTGGACGGCAAGGTTTACCCCATGGCGGGTGTGCTGCCGGGCAGCGGGCACAACACCGGGCGGCTGGTGCACTTTGGCTATGCCGCTATGACGGCAAAGACCGACAGTATGCTTTTCCGCGCCGGAGAAGCACTGCCCATCCACGAATTCCACTACTGGGATTCCTCCGAAAATGGTACAGACTTTTCTGTGCGCAAAACCGAAAAAAGGCAGTGGGAATGCAGCTTTGCAAACGCGCATTTGTATGCCGGTTTCCCGCATCTTTACTGGGCGGGCACTGCCCTGCCCCGCCGCTTTGTGCAGACGGCGCAGCACTTTTTGAAACACAAAGGATGACGAAAATGACCGAAGCTGAACTGATGCAGCTGCTTGCTGCCATCACCCCGCCGGACGAAGCCGCCCGCGCCGCCGCCCACGCCCACTGGGCAAGCCTTGCCAAGCCCTTGGGCGGGCTGGGTGCGCTGGAGACGATGCTGGAAGATGCCGCCGCTTTGACCGGAACGGCGCAGTTTGATTTTTCCCGCCGGGCGGTGGCGGTGCTCTGCGCGGACAACGGTGTGGTGGCGCAGGGTGTAAGCCAGACCGACCAGAGCGTGACCCGCACCGTAGCCGAGAACCTTGCCGCGCGGCGCACCAGCGTCTGCCGGATGGCGCAGGCGGCCCACTGCGATGTGCTGCCGGTGGATATGGGCATATCCGGTGCACCGGTGCCCGGCGTGCTGGACCACCGCATTGCTGCCGGAACTGCGGACTTTACCAAGGGCCCCGCCATGACCCGCGCCGAAGCGGTGGAAGCCATTGGCCGGGGCATCGCCCTGACCCGGCAGCTTGCCGCCGAGGGCTACGGGCTGGTGGCTACCGGCGAGATGGGCATTGGCAACACTACCACCTCCAGCGCCGTGGCTGCCGTGCTGCTGGCACAGCCGGTGCAGACCATGACCGGGCGCGGTGCGGGGCTTTCCGATGCAGGGCTTGCCCGCAAGGTGGACGCCATCCGGCGGGGTATCGCCTGCAATAACCCCAACTCCACTGACGCCTTGGACGTACTGAGCAAGCTGGGCGGTTTTGATATCGCCGGGCTGTGCGGGATGTTTCTGGGCGGGGCGCTGGCGGGCGTACCCGTGCTGATGGATGGCTTCATCAGCGGGGTGGCGGCTCTGTGCGCTGTGCGGCTCTGCCCCGCCGCAGAAAAGGCCGTGTTTGCCAGCCACTGCTCCACCGAGCCCGCCGCCCGGCTGGTGCTGGACACGCTGGGCAAAACGCCCCTGCTCACCGCCGGGCTGCATCTGGGCGAAGGCACCGGCGCAGTGGCCAGCATCCCGCTGTGGGACATGGCGCTGGCGGTGTACGAGGGGTGCTATTCCTTTGCGGAGGGCGGCATTGCGCCGTATACGCCCCAATGCTGACGCTGGTGCTGGGCGGCGCTGCCAGCGGCAAAAGCGAATACGCCGAAGCCCTTGTGCTGCGCTGCGGTTTGCCGCGGTACTATCTGGCTACCATGCAGGTGTGGGATGCCGAGTGCATTGCCCGGGTGGAAAAGCACCGCAAAATGCGCGCTGCAAAGCAGTTTGAGACCCTCGAGTGCCCGCTGCATTTAGAGACGGTGCATTTGCCCCGCAGGGGTACCGCACTGCTGGAGGACTTGGGCAACCTGACCGCCAACGAGCTGTACGACCCCGCCGGGGCGGGCGATGCCGCCGCCGAGCACATTTTGCAGGGGCTGGAGAGCCTTGCCGCGCAGTGCGAAAACTTGATCGTTGTTTCCAACGAGGTATTCAGTGGCGGCGCGGACTATGCCGGAGACACGGACCGCTATCTGCTGGCGCTGGCACGGGTGAACAACGCACTTGCCGCCCGGGCAGACGCCGTAGTGCGGGTGGTGTGCGGCATCCCTGTCTATTATAAAGGAGTGGAAAAATGATCGTTTTGCAGACCATTGCGGTGGCCTTTGCCATGTTTTCGGCGGTGCCGGTGCCGCAGTTTGCGTGGAACGAAAAGAATATGCGGTATGCGCTGTGCGCTTTCCCGCTGGTGGGGCTTTTATGCGGGGTGCTGTGGTGCGTGTGCGGGGTGCTGCCCCTGCCCGCACCAGCGCGGGCGGCAGGGTTCTGCCTTGTGCCGGTGTGGGTGACCGGCGGCATCCATCTGGATGGCTACGCCGACACCTGTGACGCCCTTGCCAGCTACGGTGACCGGGAAAAGAAGCTGGAAATTTTAAAAGATCCGCACTGCGGTGCCTTTGCGGTCATCCGGCTGTGCAGCTATTTTGCGGCTTATCTCTGCCTTGCCGCCTGCGTGCAGTTCACGCCCCGGGTGGGTGCGCTGTGGACGCTGGCGCTGGTGCTGGAGCGGGCACTTTCCGGCCTTGCGGTGGCGGCCTTTCCCATGGCGAAAAACACCGGTCTTGCCCACACCTTTGCCTGTGCCGCAGACCGCACCGCTGTGCGCAATGTACTGGCAGTGCTGGCAGTGCTGCTTTGCGCTGCGCTGCTTGCTTTGGGCGGCGGGGCACTGGCAGCAGTTGCAATTTTGCTGTTCTTGTGGTATCACCATGTAGCTGTGCAGCAGCTGGGCGGCATTACCGGTGATCTGGCCGGGTGGTTTTTGCAAAAGACTGAGCTTTGGATGCTGGCGGCGCTGTGCGCCTGCCAATGGGGAGGGCTGTTATGATTTTTATTACCGGGCCGCTTTACAGCGGCAAGCGTACCTTTGCCCGCACCCTGCCCGGCCACTACATTGCAGACGTGCAGCAGCTTGCCGCCGGGTGCAAAGACAACGCTGAACTTGAGAAACTCGCGGACAAATTGTCCGCTTATGATATCGTACTGTCCACTGAGGTGGGCGGCGGTGTGGTGCCCATAGACCCGGCCGAGCGTGCCGCGCGGGAAAACGCCGGGCGGCTGGCCTGTCTGCTGGCGGCGCGTGCTGCGTGTGTGGTGCAGATGTTCTGCGGCATCCCCACCGTTTTGAAAGGAGAATTGCCGGAATGCTGATCTATTTATTGCGTCACGGCCTGACCGAATACAACGCCGAAAAGCGCTATCAGGGGCAGCGGGATATCCCCCTTTCTGCCGCCGGGCACGCTGTACTGTGCAGGGCAGATATTTCCCCTAAGACTGTGTATATTACTCCCCTTTGCCGCACCCGGCAGACCGCCGAGGTACTGTTCCCGGGCGCAAAGCTTGTAGAAATAGACGGGCTGAAGGAGATGTGCTTTGGCAGCTTTGAGGGGAGAAATTATATTGAAATGGAACACGACCCGGACTACCTTGCATGGGTAGCCGCCAACTGCGAAAGCCCCTGCCCGGACGGCGAGACCAAGGCTGCTTTTTGTGAGCGCATTTGTGCGGCTTTTTCTGCACTGGTGGACAAAGCCCTTGCAAGCGGCGAGGAGATGCTGGTCATTTTAGCGCATGGCGGCACTCAGATGGCAGCCATGGAGCGCTACGCCCTGCCCCACAAGGATTACTACGAATGGTGCGCCCCCAACGCCGGCGGCTTTGTGCTGGACACCAAGGACTGGGCGGCAAAGCGGGTGCTGCATCTGGTAAAGACCGTGCAGTACACAAAGGAGGCGCAGGAATGATCGGCTATGCGGTACTGGGCGGCTTTGTGCTGGATGCCGTTTTCGGCGACCCTGCGTGGCTTCCGCATCCGGTAGTGTACATGGGCAAGGCCATCTCTGCGCTGGAAAAAGGGCTGCGTGCCCGCCTGCCCAAAACGCCAAAGGGTGAGCTTTGGGGCGGGCGCATCTTGGCCTTTTGCTTACCGGTGGGCACCTTTGCGCTTGCAAGCCTTGTCTGCATGGGAGCCGCTGCCCTGCACCCGCTGCTGGGGCTGGCAGTGCAGATGTTCTGGTGCGGGCAGGCACTGGCGGCAAGGGGGCTGGTGCAGGAGAGCATGAACGTTCACCGGGAGCTGACAAAGCCCGACCTGCCTGCCGCCCGCATTGCCGTGAGCCGCATCGTGGGGCGGGACACGCAGGCACTGACCGCCGAGGGCGTGACCAAGGCGGCTGTGGAAACGGTCGCCGAAAACGCCAGCGACGGGGTGATCGCGCCGCTGTTCTATATGCTGCTGGGCGGCGCACCGCTGGCGCTGACCTATAAAGCCATCAACACCATGGACAGCATGGTGGGCTACAAAAACGAGCGATATCTGCACTTTGGGCGTGCGGCGGCAAAGCTGGATGATATTGCGAACTACCTGCCCAGCCGCATTGCCGCCCTGCTGTGGGTAGCCACTGCCGCCCTGACCGGAAACGATGCCCGCAGCGCGTGGCGCATCTGGCGGCGGGACAGGCGCAACCATGCCAGCCCCAACAGTGCCCAGACCGAGAGTGCCTGCGCAGGTGCGCTGAACGTGCAGCTTGCCGGGCCCGCCTATTATTTTGGTGAATACTACCCTAAACCCACCATCGGCGATGCCGTGCGTCCCATTGAGCCGGAGGATATCCGCCGCGCGGACCACATGATGTACGCCGAAAGCCTGCTGGCGCTGGCGCTTGGGCTATTGATACGAGGTATTTTATGATACAGCTGGTACATGGCGGCGACTGGGCCGGTTACCGGGCGCAGTACGGACAGGATGCGCTGGATCTTTCAGCAAACGTCAGCCCACTGGGATTGCCGGAGGGGGTGGCAAAGGCCATTACTGCCGCGCTTGCCACCGCCGACCGCTACCCCGACCCCCTTTGCCGTGCTTTGCGGGCAAAGCTGGCGGTGCACGAGAAGGTGCCCATGGAGCACATCCTCTGCGGCAACGGCGCGGCAGACCTCATCTTCCGTCTGGTGTGGGCGGCAAAGCCCCGCACGGCGCTGCTGCCCGCCCCTACCTTTGCGGAGTATGCCGCCGCGCTGGAAACGGCAGGCTGCACCGTCCGACGGCATTTTCTGCAGGAAAAAGAAGATTTTGCGGTGACAGAAGCGTTTGTTTCCGCAGTGGACGAGGACACCAACATGGTGTTCCTCTGCCAGCCCAACAACCCCACCGGGCAGCTGACGCCGCTGCCGCTGGTGGAAGCGCTGCTGCGCCGGTGCGAAGCTTGCGGTGCACTGCTGGTAGCGGACGAGTGCTTTCTGGACTTTTTGCCGGAAAGCGAAGCACTGACCGCCAAAAAGCTGCTTGCAAGCCCGCACCTTATCATCCTGAAGGCCTTTACAAAGCTGTACGGCATGGCCGGGGTGCGGCTGGGCTACTGCCTGTGCAGCAACACCGCTCTGCTGGAGAAAATGCAGACAGCCGGGCAGCCGTGGGCCGTCTCCAGCCTTGCACAGGCGGCGGGGCTGGCGGCGCTGGACGAGACTGCTTATGTAACCCGGGTGCAGGCGCTTATTGCACAGCAGCGTCCTGCTTTGCGGGACGGCTTGCGTGCGCTGGGGCTGCGGGTGCTGGATGGCAGCGCGAATTATCTGCTGTTTCAGGCACCGGAAACGCTGGGCGACGCCTTGCGGCAGCGCGGCATCGTACTGCGCAGCTGCGGCAACTACCCCGGACTGGACGGCAGCTGGTACCGCACTGCCGTGCGCACCGCGCCGGAAAACCAGCAGCTTATAAAAGCCTTACAGGAGGTGCTTGCATGAGCCGGGCAAAATGTATCATGGTGCAGGGCACGATGAGCGGGGCGGGCAAAAGCCTGCTGTGCACCGCGCTGTGCCGTATCTTTGCACAGGACGGCTACCGGGTAGCCCCCTTTAAAAGCCAGAACATGGCGCTGAACAGCTTTGTCACCCGGGACGGGCTGGAAATGGGCCGGGCACAGGTGGTGCAGGCGCAGGCTGCCGGCATGGAACCGGATGTGCGCATGAACCCCATTCTGCTCAAGCCAAGCAGTGATGTGGGCAGTCAGGTCATCGTGAATGGCGAGGTGCGCGGACAGATGCCCGCAGCCGCCTACTTCAAGCTGAAAAAGAGCCTGATCCCGGATATCTTGGCCGCGTACAATAGTCTGGCCGAAGAAATGGATATCATCGTTATTGAGGGCGCAGGCAGCCCGGCAGAGATCAACTTAAAGGCGGACGATATCGTCAACATGGGTCTGGCAAAGCTGGTGGATGCACCGGTGCTGCTGGCGGGAGATATCGACCGGGGCGGCGTATTTGCGCAGCTGTACGGCACGGTAGAGCTGCTGGAGCCCGCCGAGCGGGCACGCATCAAGGGGCTGGTCATCAACAAATTCCGGGGCGATGCCGCCATCCTGAAGCCCGGCCTTACCATGCTGGAAGAAAAGACCCATCTGCCCGTGCTGGGCGTTGTGCCCTACCTGCGGGTGGATATCGAGGACGAGGACTCCCTCTCCTCCCGGCTGGAAAGCAGCAGCGCCGTCAAGCCGCTGGACGCTGTCATTCTGCGGCTGCCGCATATCTCCAATTTTACGGATTTTATGCCGCTGGAGCAGCACCCGCTGCTGAGCGTGCGGTATGTGCAAAGCCCCCGGCAGCTGGGCGCACCGGATGTGGTCATTCTGCCGGGCACAAAAAACACCATAGATGACCTGCTCTGGCTGCGGCAGTGCGGGCTGGAAGCTGCGGTGCAAAAGTTGGCAGCTGCCGGTACACCGGTGCTGGGCGTATGCGGTGGCTACCAGATGCTGGGCGATACTCTTGCCGACCCCGAGGGCACCGAGAGCGGACGCAGCCAGACCGTGCGCGGGCTGGGGCTGCTGCCCACCCGAACCGTATTTACGGACGCCAAACACCGCACGCAGGATACCGCCACCGTCACCGCGCCGCAGCTGGCGGGGGCGGCGCTGACCGGCTACCAGATCCATACCGGGCGCACCACGGTGCAGGGCGTGCCCTTCTGCCGCCTTGCAGACGGCAGCGCCGAGGGCTGCGTAAAGGACAACGTGGCGGGCACTTATCTGCACGGGCTGTTCGATACCGGGGAACT
>OMAM01001092.1_pt1 | contig 10632 bp, 9 predicted proteins | sample 1644621 | NCBI WGS metagenome assembly OMAM01 (sample SAMEA103958120, study PRJEB25191) | human gut metagenome | biome: human-associated habitat [ENVO:00009003]; feature: intestine environment [ENVO:2100002]; material: feces | place: Germany | collected 2013/2015 | reverse complement strand
GTCGTCCAATACCGAGAGTGCGATATCCGAAGACATTGCGTTCGGCATAGAAAATTTTACCAATCTCAAGAGCGGTGCGTGCTTCTTTGTATGCATTGGAAAGATCTTTCAGGTCATTTGCCGTGTTGCTGTAAGCAACCCAGGCCTGTGTCATGGCTTCTGTGCCCAGCATATCTACAAGCATATGTGCAATATTTTCCAGATCGTCATATGTTTCTGTAGATGTCAGTTCACGGACGACGATAATGCCACGATTATCGATAGAAGTGATGAAATCATGCGTGCGTGCAGAAAATATATTTTTGATGGTAGCCAAGGCGTGTTCATCCTTGGACTGACGGGTTTCAACGAGAAAGACAGCTCTCCTTGCACTGGAAGAAATATGAAGTTTGCGTGCCCGGTTAAAGGCCTCTACATCTGTATAATCTCCAAGGAGCAGTTTCTGCATAAAGGCATTTTTGTCATTTTTTTCGGCATAACTTTCCAGGATACTCTCAATCTGGCAGACAGCCAGTTCGCCAATCGTGGAAACAGAATCTTCGCTTCCCCACACAATGAGAAGAAGCTGTTCATTTTTTTCTGTTATTTTGTAGAGACAGCAGGTGGCATTTGACAGACAAAGAGCAGTGCTGTTTCGGAATTCTTCCAGTTTGGATTCTGCTGGAAGGCGGCGGTCACAGGTGGTGACCAAAATGGAATTATCTTCCTGAAGAAGACAGAAATCGAAATGACTGATGCGTTTCCAGTCATCCATATATTTTTGTAGTGTTCTCTGTACTGACATTGAACCATCCTTTCTGAAAATAGTTTTCTGAAAAAAAGACCCGGGGTAAACTGCCCCGGGTCTGATATTCTGATTGAATCTTAGTTTGTGATAACCAGTTCGGTATCTTTGTCGAAGAAATGAGTTTTTTCCATATTGAAATCAAATTTAACCGGATCACCTGTTTTTGCTTTTGTGCCAGGATCAACACGAGCTGTGATCTGTGTGCCGTTTACATCGAAGTACAGGAATACTTCTGCACCAAGAAGCTCATAAACTTTAACTGTAGATGTCATTGGAACGCTTGGAGAAGCTTCGATGAACATCTGGGAATCATGAATATCCTCTGGACGGATACCAAGAACAACTTCCTTATCAATTGCATCAAGTGCGATGAGTCTCTCAGCCTTGCTGTCTGGAACCTTGATTGAGTGTGAACCAAACATAAGGAGGACGTCAGCGCCTGACTTAACAACCTTACAATCGATGAAGTTCATAGGTGGCATACCCATGAATCCTGCAACGAAGAGATTACATGGCTTGTCGTAGAGGTTCTGAGGAGTATCTACCTGCTGGATGATACCATCCTTCATAACTACAATTCTTGTACCAAGTGTCATAGCCTCTGTCTGGTCATGTGTAACGTAGATGATAGTTGTCTGAAGTCTCTGATGAAGCTTTGAAATCTCAACACGCATCTGAACACGAAGCTTTGCATCAAGGTTTGAAAGAGGCTCGTCCATAAGGAATACCTTTGGCTCACGGACAATTGCACGTCCCATAGCAACTCGCTGTCTCTGTCCACCTGATAAAGCCTTTGGCTTTCTGTCAAGAAGATGCTCGATATCAAGAATCTTAGCTGCCTCATGTACAGCCTTGTCGATCTTCTCCTTTGGAACCTTTCTTAACTTAAGTCCAAATGCCATGTTATCATATACTGACATATGTGGGTACAGAGCGTAGTTCTGGAATACCATCGCAATATCTCTGTCCTTTGGCTCTACATCGTTTACGAGCTTGTCGCCGATCCATAACTCACCTGAGCTGATATCCTCAAGTCCTGCTATCATTCTAAGAGTTGTTGACTTTCCACATCCTGATGGTCCAACAAAGATGATGAACTCCTTGTCTTCGATCTCAAGGTTGAAGTCCTTAACTGCGTTGAATCCGTTAGGATATACCTTGTAAATGTTCTTAAGTGATAAACTTGCCATTTGAAATTACCTCCGTAGTGTATATAATCTTGTTTTTGTTCACCCTAAAAACTATTGTTATTCTACATCATCCACATTTTTCATTCTATGTGATTATTGCTCAAAAAAATTTTTGAACTTTTGTCTAAAATGTATACGTTCGCATTTTTTACAACATTTTGACGATTTTCTAGGCTTTTTAATAGGCTTTGCACTTTGTTTTTTGTGAAACCTTCACCAATAGCTCACAATTTTCACCGTTTTTTAGTAAGGTTTTCAGTATATTTTATAACTTTTGCCTATTCAATTTAACCATATATATACTTGACAAAAATTGTTTCTCTTTTACCACTGCTTCAAATTTTTGTTATTTTGTCTTAATTACGACTTTTTTATCCTGCGTTGATTTCAATTTGATTTTTACCATTTCAAAATATGCAGTATTTTTACTACAGTCAAAAAAATCCTTCGTACCGATGAACTACCATCAGTACAAAGGACTTCATAATATTCTAGTTATTTGCTGCGTTGTCAACACCGATGACAACAACAATATCCGCATCACTTATATCTACATCTGCCATAGAATCGTCTATGTCAGTTCTGGCACTTGTGGAAGCAGATCCGAGAATCGCTGTAAGTGAACTTACATCGTATGAATCAGATGTATATACCGTCGTGGAAGACTGTGTATCTCCCTGATATGTTCCTATATCCACCGATGTGTATCCATCAGCTGTGAGTGTTGTCTGCCATGTAGCTGCAACTCCTGATACTCCTGATGCATTGAGTACTACCATTTTTGCGTTCTTTGCGCTTGATGAGCTTGTATCCTCTGAAGGATCCTGTGAATCCTCGCCGTCTGATGAAGCATCTGTTGTTTCATCAGCATCTCCATCTCCTCCAAATGTAGGATCCGATGGATCATTCTCCTCTGTAACTATACTTGACACCTCTTTCTTGCTTGTAGTGTCGTTCTTCTTACTCTTGCTCATCGTCTTTGCGAGGAGCACCAGCATTACCACTATCGCAACCGCTAGTATTATAACCGCAGCTCTGAGCATGGTATCTAAAAACAATTTCATAACTTTCTTACCCATTATACAGCCTCCATATTCTTTATGCATTTCAATATTTGATCAGTATCTTTAAATCCAATTTAAGTCTCATCAGTTTATCAACAAAAACAACTAGAGTATACCAAAGTGCTTTTTTATTTTCAACATGTAATTCACATGATATAATAATTTTCACGAGGAGGACCCACTCTGTGGGAGAGTCCTTGTGAAGCACGCAGGCACCTCGCGTAGCGACTTTTCATGTGCCTGTTCCACATTTATGGCAAGGAGGTGTCATTTTTTGGATACTGCAATAATAATCGGAGCTTCTACCGGAATCGGAAGGGCCACTGCTTTAAAGCTTGCTGACTCATATAACAATATCGCGATCACTTCTTTCAGACACAGAGACGAGCTCATGTCTCTCAAAAAAGAACTTGATGCAAAGGGATGTCACTGTCTGGCAATGAGCGGGGATGCCGGGGATATGGATTTCATGGAGAAATTTATACGAACCATCACAAACACATTCGGCGATGATATAGATCTGCTGGTGAACAACGCCGGAATATCCTACGTAGGGCTTCTCACCGACATGACCATCAAAGATTTTGACAGGACCATGAAATCCAACATATACTCAGTGTTTAACAGCTGCAACAAAGTTGTCCCTTATATGGTACGCGCTCACAAAGGCCATATCATAAATGTCTCATCTGTGTGGGGATGCTGCGGAGCTTCCTGTGAGGTTGCCTACTCAGCCTCCAAAGGCGCTGTAAACTCATTTTCAAAAGCTCTCGGCAAAGAGCTCGCCCCAAGTGGCATAGCGGTCAATGCAATAGCCTTTGGCGCAGTGGATACGACCATGAACGGTCATCTCTCGCCTGATGAACGTCAGATGCTGGAGGATGAGATCCCCGCAGGACGCATGGCAACGCCACAGGAAGCCGCTGAGTTCATATGCCGCATAGCCGGCTGTGGAAACTATCTGAACGGCCAGGTCATAACCTTTGACGGTGCATGGCAGTAGCCACATATTTCATTGAACATTTTCAACAAAACATTGTGTAACTTACCAAATTCCTATTGCCTATTTGTACATATTGCTTTAAAATAAACTATATATGTTATAGAAACAGGGGTTATAAAATGGGATTTGGATTTGGGAAAAAGAAAAAAAACAAACCTGCTGAGGATACCGCATTGACCGATATGCAGACCACTCTTGATGAAAACGGTAATGTCGAGATTGTTTCCAAAAATTTCAAAATGAAACCGACTCAGAAGACTTCAGAGGGCACCACCGAAACAGGTGACACATGGATATGCTGGGGATGCGGACAGCCCACAAGTCAGGATGTGTGTCCAGTTTGCGGTAAGAAACGAATCAAATAGCACACACAAGCAAAAGGAGATTGTATTTTCACAATCTCCTTTTTGTTGTCTTGTCTAAACTATTAAAATGTTATTCCTGCCGCATTTATGAGAAGTCCCCACATAAGTCCCGCTGCATAGAGCACCGCTGCTATTCTAATATTCTCAGCTGGTCTGTGTCTGTTCATTCTGAACAAAACAACAAGTCCCACCCCGGCACTCACGAGAAGTCCGGACATCATGGCTCCGGCACTGAGTATCCCCTGAAGATAAAGCTCTGTTATGATCACTGAAGCCGCACAGTTAGGTATGAGTCCCACCAGAGCAGCCGAAGCCTCGCCAAGAACTGGCACATCATTGAATATCCTTGCTATGGTATCCTCCCCAACCAACTCTATAACTATATTTATTATCAGGGTAAAAATGAATATGAATATCGCAATCTTTGCAGTGTGTACCAATGCCGATCTCAGCACGCCGCCCTCGCAGTCACAGTGTTCCTGTTCACACACCTCATGTATATTTTTCTCTCCGTAATGTCCGTGATCGTGGCTGTGCTCATGAACGTAATCATGCACGTGTCCGCCATTGTTTTTCTCACCCTTTATATTGTTGTAAACTATGTTCTGGGGATACTGTGTATTTTCTGCCGCAGCTTCGCCATGCATATGCCCATGTTGATCCTGATGTACATGACCGTGTCCGTGTTCTATCCTCTTCACTTCCACTGGTTTTCTGAGCCTGTCCAGCACAAATCCCACTAAATAGCCCGTTATAACTGCTATAACAGCCTTTGTCACAAGAATCTTTGCTATAGTTCTGGCACTTATGGCATCATTTGAGAGCATTATCGGGAGCATCTCATCCGATGTTGACATAAATACTGCTATGAGCACACCTGCGCCTATTACTCCCCCACTGTACAGGTTTGATGCCATGAGCGAAAATCCGCACTGTGGCACTATACCCAGCACTCCGCCAAGCAAAGGTCCAAGTTTTTCTGCCTTCTTCAACACATTTGCCTGCCTACCCGCAGTCTTTCTCTCAAGCCATTCCATGATCACGTAGGTGATGAACAGAAACGGGATGAGTTTGACCGTATCAAACAATGCATCCTTAAATGAATCTATTAACAATCCAAACATATCCCTAACACTCCTTGCCATCAGAACTCATATACATTGTATCCGCAATTGTCCTGACTAAATTCAAAATACTCCTCGTTGGTCATATCCCTAAAATAACTGCATATCACGCGGCATATTCCATTGTGGCATACAAACAGCACCGACGAATCCGGATATCGCTTCTTCGTCTCTATGATGAGATCGTACGTCCTCCTGGCTATATCCATCATGGATTCTCCACCTGGGTATCTATAGGCAAACATCCTCTTATTATTGAGGAAATCCTCGTCATCTCTAGGAACCCCCTCATACACACCGTAATCCTGCTCTATGAGCCTGTCGTCCGTAACGACCTGCAAATGTTTTCTCTGAGCAACCGCCTGGGCCGTCTTCTGCGCTCTCGAAAGCGGAGATGCTATTATCACATCAATAGGGCAGTCATCCAACTTGTCTGCAAGGAGCTGTGCCTGTCTGAGTCCTGTATCTGTAAGAGGGGAGTCCGTCCTGCCACAGACCTTGTTCAGTCTATTCCATTCTGTCTCTCCATGTCTCGCAACATATAACCTCATCTGTACACTCCTTCCGACTTTATCAGATGTCACATCTTTATAATATTAAGCATTTTTGCAAATAAATCAACTGTTTTGGATAATAAAGTGTCTGGAATTTTATTCTGGAATTTTATTTTATATGCTTATACTTTCTGTATTTTTAAGCGTTTCTGTGGACTGAGTGCTGTTATCTTGCCCACCGTTCTGTCTCTTATCTGAGTTCTGTGAATTCCCAGCGTCTGAACCGTCGCCTGTACCGTCTGGTCTCTGCATACCGCCGTTGCCTGTGCTGTCTGGTCCCTGCACACCGCCGTTGCCTGGGTCTCCACCTGGTCCCTGCATGCTGCTAGGACCTTCGCTGTATGTCACATCCTCCATTGCAAATGTGCTCGTCTGATCTCCCGCAGTCAAAGTGTATGTCTCACCCTGTTTCATATCTGAAGTACTTATCAAAACTGAGTCAAACTTCTTGTCAGCCTTGTAAGTTAGGAGCTTATTACCATTGGAATCAGTGAGGGTGATCGTCTCTCCGACATCTATCCACTCATCAAAATTGACAAGTGCAGAACATTGTGTGGACTCATCTCCAAATCCCTGTTCCATGCCTGAACCACCCACAGCCACCATCTCACCGCCGGTGACTGTCGCATAGATTCCGTAATCCAGCGCACCATTTCCATTGTTTGAAGGGCCGAGTACATACACGTTGCCAAGATAACCATTTGAATCTATTCCATCGCCGTCTGCATTGATATTGATGGTTCCGCCAGTTATTAGAATATATGCGTCATAATCAGCATCCATGCCTGCGCCCATGCCAGGTCCGCCAGGTGTGCCTGAGTCTCCCGGCCGGTCTCCTTTTTCCGGAAGTTCTGGTCTATTCGTTTCTGTGTCATTTGTCCTTCTCTTGAACGAATCCGTCTGCCTCTGATCATCCTCGGTTGATTGTGTGCCATCGCTCTGTCCGTTGCTGTCAGGTCTTGCCGCATTGAAGCCGTCATCGTTGGCTACCACGTCTATATCGCCGCCAGTCACCAGTATCTTATAACCCTCGATACCCTCATAGCTCTTGGAAATGTCTATATCTCCACCGGTTATGATCAAAAGGCCTTCCGCGTGCATCGCATCGTCTCCAACCGATATATCAATGTCTCCACCTTCTATATATATGTAACCATCCTGCTGATCGTCGTTTCCGGCATGTATTCCATCTTCATCACAGGTGAGGGTAAATGTTCCATCCGCAATTCTTACGCTATCTTTGCCGTTCAGGCAGTGATCCTGACTATCTATCGTATAGGTTCCACCCATTACCACCAGATCATCCTTGGACACGATTCCATGTCCGGTGGTATCCTTGACCGTAAGACTTCCACTGCCGCCCAGCGTGAGATCACATTTGGCAAATATGACAGCGTCCACATTGTTGTCATCAGTCTGTACATAGTCGCCTGACACTGTAAGGGTGTTCTCAGTCCCCTCTGTCAATGTCACAAATACCTTGTCTGCGTTCTTTGCATATATCGCCGCATAGTCTGCAGCCGTGATCGACACGCCATCAAATACAAGCTGCACCTTGTCATCATCACCGGCATCCACTACGACGGTTCCGTCTGTGAGTGTCCCTGACAGAACGTATACACCTGCCGCCTTGATCGTCACCACACCATCTTCTATATGTACATTTGAGCTGTCACATGCGGCTGTCTTTCCCGATAATGTTATCTTTACAGCCTCGCTCTCATCATAGGTTCCCGCCAGATCCCGCTTCGTGAACATATCTGTTATATCTATAGCCGCATCGCTCATGGCTTCATCTATAGCCGCCTGCATTTCCTCCACAGTCATCTCTGTCTTTACACTGGTATTCTCTGCATCCGCACTGCCATTTGGGCTTTCTTTATCAGCGTCCGTCTCTGTGCTCACATCACTTGTCACCTCAGTATCTGAAGTCGAACCTGTGCTCTGGCCGGTCGAACATCCGGCAAGCATTGCCATGCACATGGCCGCTGTCAGCCCCACCGCCAAACACTTGCATATTCCCGCTCTATGTCTCATATATTTATTCTTCATCATGCGATCATCTCCTTACTAAGCATTTGCCAACCGATCTAAATTTCTGCTCTGCTTTATATCATCAACATCATCTCATACATTTGTCATCATCTATAATGTTATATCCTACGTACACATATCATCTTCTACAGTGTTATATCCCACGAACACATACTGTCTTCTACAATGTCATATCCCCCGAATCCACCTGTGTCAGCATGATCTCTAAGTTGCCATTTCTCACCCTGAGTCTGTCTATCATATCCTTCTGATTTGTATCTTTCTTAAGTTTTACCACATATGTAAGCTTGAACAGACTTCCCATGTTGGTCGTTTTCACATTTGTCAGTCTGTAACTGTCTGTACAGTCGGCAAGTACCTCGTCAAATGCCTCTGTATAGTCGAGATTTTCAGGCACGGTGATCTTCAGGGCTCTCTCTTCATCCCTTCCGCCGCCAAACCCCGTAAGACTGCAAGCGAACATTGCTCCGCCAAGTATTATCGCAAATAATACCGCGTATCCGATAAATCCCATTCCGGTCACAAGACCTGCTCCCATCGCAAGAAATATCGCACATATCTCCTTTGCCGAGCCAGGCACCGATCTGAATCTCACCAGACTAAAAGCTCCTGCCACCGCAACACCCGCGCCAACATTGCCATTTACCATCATTATCACCACGCACACGACTGCTGGTATGAGTGCCAGTGTCACCAAAAAGCTCTGTGTATATTTACTCCTAAACGCGTACACCCCTGCAAGGAATACGCCTATCACAAGAGATACCGCTATGCAGATTAGAAACTCCTGCACCGTTATCGTTGTCGCTGTACCAAATACACTGTCAAATAATCCTGTCATCTTCTATATCCTCCTGCTTATGTTTGCCCTTGACTTATGTCAACCAACCATCTGTTTATATGCCTCTCCATACTTTGAAAATGATGTTCTGTATACATTGTATTTTGTGAGCAGATGTGACAGCCACAGTGGAAATCCGCCTGCCATCTTGATCTCCATCAACACATTATATTCAGGTATGACCTTGTGCCCATACGGCTCTTTCTGCAGTGTAAGATCATCGTTCTGCCAGAGTATATCGTAGTCAAATGTAATCCTTAGTTCCGGATCGTCCATGCCTTTGTAAGAATCACGCTCATATGAGAGAACCACTGCAGGCTCCAGATCCTTGTACACCTGCATGAAATAATCTATCTCTCTTCCTATCTGGCAATCTTCGTGCAGTGGCTGACCGCCCACCAGATAATCCATGGCCTCCTGTTCAGGCACCTCCAGCCTCCTTTTGTACACAACAGATTTGTATTTCTTCTTGAGCTCTATAAAAACCTCTGAATCGTCATCCGGGACTCCATAGCTTCTGAGCCTGAGCTTTTCTTTGTAAACCGGCTTTTCTATGGAGTCCCTGATGAGTCTGTGGGAAGGAGTGTCGAAATATATGTTAATGATCTGGCTATGTGCGAACCGGTCCGGCTGCATATACCTTATCATTTCGCTCATTACCTGCTCATACCGCTCTCTGTCAAGCATGTACTTAAGTTCGTATCTTTTAAATGTATTATCTGCCATAAGCATCATCCTTTCTTATCTTATCTCCTCTTGATGATGTTATAATAGCCTACCAAGCTTAAACGAACTTTAAATATAAAAAAATGTCTTCGGTGACTCCTGTTGGTGTGTATTCTCTATGTTGTATATCCAATCGGTAGTGCCGGCGACCGAACTTTGACGCTTCTGTGTCGCCGCGGAGAGCTAGGCGCCCTTATCGTGCTTGGCGCGGCGTACACGATGGAAGCAAAGGCAAAGTGAGGGTAGACAAACGTGATTGGATATACAACATAGAGATTACACCAACAGAAGTCACTGAAGACAACCGCAACGCAAAAACGCCCATCTGCGGATCACTCCACAGATGGACGTCTATAGTCTTATATTATAATCTTATGTCTAGTTGATTTGAAGATGTGGCTCTCGTCAAATGCTTATGATTAGCAAACACCCTGAGCAAGCATAGCGTCAACAACCTTCTCGAAGCCGGCAATGTTAGCACCTGCAACATAGTCTGCGTTTCCGCCAACTGTCATGTTGTATCTCTTTGCTGCATCTGAGATATTAGCGTAGATTGTCTCCATGATTCCCTTGAGCTTGCCATCAACTTCCTCGAATGTCCATGAAAGTCTCTCGCTGTTCTGGCTCATCTCAAGAGCTGATGTAGCAACGCCGCCTGCGTTAGCAGCCTTAGCTGGTCCAAAGAGAACGCCTGCATTCTGGAATACAGCGATAGCCTCTGGAGTTGAAGGCATGTTAGCACCCTCAGCAACAGCAAATACACCGTTAGCTACGAGAGCCTTAGCTGACTCTTCGTTGATCTCGTTCTGTGTAGCGCATGGGAGAGCGATGTCGCACTTGATAGTCCAAATGCCGCTGCAGCCCTCGTGGTACTCAGCACCCTGTACTCTGTTTACATACTCCTTGATTCTGCCTCTCTCAAC
>OMAM01001087.1_pt1 | contig 10659 bp, 5 predicted proteins | sample 1644621 | NCBI WGS metagenome assembly OMAM01 (sample SAMEA103958120, study PRJEB25191) | human gut metagenome | biome: human-associated habitat [ENVO:00009003]; feature: intestine environment [ENVO:2100002]; material: feces | place: Germany | collected 2013/2015 | reverse complement strand
TTCGGTATCGCTCTCAACAAATATAGACTTACTGCTGCTGAACAGAAGCAGGTTGAAGTGAACGAGGGCATAAACGAACAGATAATAATGCTTGATGACAGAATAAAGCAGGTAGAACGTCAGAGAGATGATTACTACAAGGCTCTTGAAAAGAGAGTGCCTTTCATGTCACTTGACTATATGAAGAACGTTCAGCAGATAAAACAGTTTCTTGTGGACGGCAAGGCTGACACCTGCGAGGAAGCTGTGGATATGTTCGAGGAGTCGATGCTTTTACAGCAGATGACGGATATCATGACAAAGAGCGAAACTATCGAGCCTGTCAAGGACGATAAGGAACGTTTCGGCGACCCTTTGAAGATAATAAAGGAAAACAAGAAGAAACGCAAAAAGGAAAAGAAAGCAAAAAAAGACAAAAAGTAACTTTCGACCGCAGCAGCATTTTACGCCGCTGCGGTCTTTCTGTGAAGATCCACAATTTGCTATAGATAGGATAATGTATGAACGAGAAAAAAGATATTCTGACAAAAACATGGGTAGTGGCTGTCCTTGCGTCCATATGCTGTATGCTGTGGGGAAGTGCATTTTCCTGCGTGAAAATAGGCTACAGCCTTATGAACATAACCACCAATGACAGCGGCTCTCAGCTTGTGTTTGGGGGCATAAGATTTTTTGTGGCAGGGCTAATGGCTCTTGCCATGGGAAGCACAGCGGAGAGAAAAATTCTCCTGCCAACAAAAACTTCCATACCAAAGATCATGATAATAAGCCTTTTTCAGACAATTTTGCAGTATTTTTTCTACTACATAGGTCTTGCCCACACAACGGGGGTAAAGGCAGCGATAATAGTTGGGGCGAACGTTTTTATTGCGATACTTGTGTCATCGCTTTTATACAAGCTTGAAAAGCTCACCGCTGTGAAAATAGCAGGCTGTATACTTGGATTTTCGGGTATCATTGTTATAAATCTCGGGGGACTTTCGGGGGTAAGCTTTAACTTTCTCGGGGACGGATTTATTTTTCTTTGCACCTGTGCATACGCTTTTTCATCGGTGTATATGAAGCGCTATTCCGAAACAGAAGACCCTGTTATGCTTAGCGGCTGGCAGTTCGTTTTCGGTGGAGCAGTTCTCACTGTCATAGGCTTTTTAATGGGCGGCAGGCTTGGTCACATGAGCGCAAAGGCTTTTTTGATGCTTTTGTATCTTGCCTTTGTATCAGCGGCGGCATATTCGCTGTGGGCAGTGCTTTTGAAGCACAACCCTGTTTCAAAGGTGGCGATTTTCGGCTTTATGAACCCTGTGTGCGGAGTGCTGCTTTCAACTATCCTGCTTGATGAAAAAGGCATTTTTGGCGTTCAGGGGATAGCCGCACTTATCCTTGTATGCTCGGGTATCTTCATTGTTCAGAGAAAAGGGAATAAATAATATTGTAACTATGCTCATATGCTTTTGCATATTCACGTTGTTTGTATGTAGGGGCGAACAGTGTTCGCCCGTTGATTTGACATTTTTGCAACAGACTGGCTCATGTGCTTATTGCATATGAGCTTTTTTTATTCAAAATCGTTCTAAAGACTGTTTAAAATGTTGATTTTTATATGTAGCTGTGTTATAATGAATTGTGTATGGTTTTTTACCAATATATTATCAGTAAAGAAAAAGAGGACAAGACAATGTTTAAGAAAAACGGACTTCTAAAAAGCCCTGACAGCAAGCCAAAAGAAAAGTATCTGCTGCTGTTTGCGGTGGCTTTTATCGGCATGATGATCTCGTTCATACCGTCTATGATAGTGAACAAGGGCATCTTTCTCTACTATGGCGACTTCAACTCACAGCAGATGATGTTCTATCAGCACTGTCATGACGCTGTTCGCAGCGGAAACATGGGCTGGGATTGGGGAACGGACTTAGGCTCGAGCTTTGTTGGCTCATATGCTTTCTATCTCCTTGGCTCGCCATTTTTCTGGCTCACTACACTTTTCCCGTCAGGTGCAGTGCCTTATCTGATACCATGGCTCCTTGCACTGAAAACGGCTATCGCCGCAATAACAGCCTACGCTTATATCAGATTTTTTGTTGACAACACAAGCGCCTGCTTTATAGGCGGTCTGCTTTACGCTTTCTCAGGCTTCCAGACCTACAACGTTTTCTTCAACCACTTCCACGACGCAACTGCGTTCTTCCCTCTCATGCTTTTAGGATTTGAGCTGTTGGTACAAAAGAACAAGAAGGGTCCTTTTGCGGTAGCGGTAGCTATATGTGCGACCATAAGCTATTTCTTCTTTGCCTGCGAGGTCGTATTCGTTGTGATCTACTTCTTCCTGAGATGCCTTGACAAGGACTTTGAAATTGACATGAAGAAGTTCGGTCTGCTTATCCTTGAGGCTGTTATCGGTGTGATGATATCCGCTGTTATCTTCCTGCCGTCAGCGCTGAGCGTAATGGGCAACTACCGTGTAAACGAAAGACTTTATGGACTTGACCTTGTTATATACGGTGAAAATGTAAGAATACCAAGAATTATCCAATCGTTCTTTATGCTTTCCGATATGCCTGCAAGAATAAATATCCTTAACTCCGACAAGGCAAGATGGGCTTCAATGGCAGGCTATCTGCCTATGTTCTCAATGGCAGGCGTTATAGCGTTTATGAGAACGAGAAAGAAAGGCAAAGACAGTTGGCTTACAAAGGCTATTATCGTGTTCGGCATAATGGCTTGCGTGCCTATATTGAACTCCTCTTTCGTCCTTTTCAATGCGTCATATTATGCAAGATGGTATTATATGCCTATACTGCTTATGTGCCTTATGACAGCAAAGGTCATCGCAGAAAACAAGGATGATCTGAAAAAGGGATTTGTGCCTGTTTGTGTAGTATGTGCGATATTTATTGGCATCGGTCTGCTTCCGACAAACGAAAACGGCGTTGTATCCTATGGCAAAGTCCCTGAATATATTGAACTCTACTACATTCAGGCTATCGTTACCATAGTAATGATAATAATGCTTGGCATGCTTATATATGTGGTCGCAGAGAAGAAGCTCGACTACATGAAGATCGCTTCTGCAATGACGGCGGTTGCTGTGGTCATCTGCATGACTTCTTCTATCGTATACGGCGTAAGCCAGGGTACTGACAACACCGACTACATCAACAGAGCAATAAACGGTGGCGACAACATCAACATGGATAAGCTGGAGTCTGGATCAGAGAACTACAATGCTGACAACAATTTCTACAGAATAGATACCTCAGAAAATGTTGACAACTGGTGTATGTTCTGGAAGCTTTCATCAATGAGATGCTTCCACAGCGTTGTTTCAACATCTATCATGGATTTCTACAGCTCTATCGGACAAACGAGAGATGTTGCATCAAGAATGGAAACTAAGGTCTATCCGCTAAGAAGCCTGTTTTCCGTAAAATACTATTTCAATGAACTTACTGAAAGTGAGAGAAAAGGTATCACAGAGGTATCGAAGCCAGAAACTCTTGCAAATCTCTACGGCTTTGAATATGTTGATACTCAGAATGGTTTCAACATTTACGAAAACAAATATTATGTACCAATGGGCTTCACATATGATTACTACTGCCTTGACAGCGACATTCAGAAGGCTTCAGAGGTAGACAAGACATCAATGCTCATGAAAGCCCTTGTGCTTACCCCTGAGCAGGCTGCAAAATACAATAATATCCTCAGCTACTACAGCTTTAAGGGTACCGACTACTCAACAGATCAGTATTATCAGAACTGCCTTGACAGACGTGCAAACAGTTGTTCATCATTCAGTTATGATTCTTATGGTTTCAACGCCAAGATCGACCTTGACAAGGATAACCTTGTGTTCTTCTCAGTTCCATATGATGACGGCTGGAGCGCAAAGGTGAATGGTCAGGACGTGGAGATAGAAAAGGTGGATTACGGCTTTATGGCTGTTCTTTGTCCTGCGGGTTCAAACGACATCCAGTTCACCTACGAAACAAAGGGTCTTTTCTGGGGCAAGGTAATAACAGCCGTTGGCTTCGGCTCGCTTATCGTTTACCTTGGCGCAGTGAGATTTACAGGCAGAAAGAAAAAAGAAGAAGCTCAGCCTGTTGAAAAGAACGCATAAACCTGAAAGGGAGGATATAAAATGTATCAGAACGAAAAAACTATCAGTGAAAAAGAGATATACAAGGGCAGGGTCGTTCACCTGACTTGTGATGAAGTGGAGCTTGAAAACGGCTACAAGACGCTTAGAGAGGTCATTCATCACCCTGGCGGAGTTTGCATCGTTGCTCTTGACGAGGACGGGAATGTTTATTTTGTGAAGCAGTTCCGCTATCCTTTTAAGACCGCACTTATGGAGATACCTGCAGGAAAGCTTGAATACGGTGAAGATCATTTGGAGTGCGGAAAGCGTGAGCTTAAAGAGGAGATAGGTGCAACGGCAGAAAAAATGACTTATCTTGGCTGTATTTATCCTACAGTGGCTTATGATACCGAGATAATCCATATGTATATGGCAGAGGGACTTGATTTCGGTGAGCAGCACCTTGACGAGGGCGAGTTCCTTGATGTAACAAAAATGCCTCTTGAAGAAGCTTACAAAATGGTCATGGAAAACAAGCTTCCTGACGCAAAGACAACTGCGGCTATACTGAAAACTTATCTTATCAAAAAGGATATGTAGTCCATAATATTTTAACCATTCGATAAAAGAAACGGTCGAACGCTGTTCGCCACTGCATATATAAAGGGTACTGTCAGTGTGGCAGTACCCTTTTTTTTGTGGTGAAAAAAAAGAGCGCCCACGCACCGAAGTGCATGAGCGTCTTTTTTATAGTAACTTAGATTACTTTTCCTCAGTATTGTAAAGCTTAGCGTATCTGAGCAGATAATCATATCTGTCCTTAGCGTTCTGAACAGCCTTACCAAAGAGCTTCTCAGCTCTCTCAGGATTCTGTCTAGCAAGTGCGTTGTAACGTACCTCGCCCATGATGAAGTCCTTATAGTCAGCTGTTGGAGCCTTAGAATCAAGGATAAATGGATTCTTGCCCTCTGCCTTAAGACGTGGGTCGAATCTGTACAGATGCCAGTAACCAGCCTGAACAGCCTTCTTCTCCTCTGTCTGAGCAATTGACATACCACCCTTGATACCATGGTTGATACATGGAGCATAACCGATGATGATTGAAGGGCCGTGATAAGACTCTGCCTCGTGGATAGCCTTGATGCACTGATTGTAATCAGCACCCATTGCAACGTGAGCTACATATACATAGCCGTAAGACATTGCGATACCTGCGAGATCCTTCTTCTTAACTTCCTTACCAGCTGCTGCGAACTGAGCGATAGCACCTGTTGGAGTTGACTTAGATGACTGTCCGCCTGTATTTGAGTAAACCTCAGTATCGAATACGAAGATGTTTACGTCCTCGCCCTGAGCGATAACGTGGTCAACGCCTGAGAATCCGATATCGTAAGCCCAGCCGTCACCGCCGAAGATCCACATTGACTTCTTTCTCAGATAGTCAGCGTCCTTAAGGATCTCCTCAGTAGCCTTGTTCTTTGTCTTCTTGAGAGCTGCGATAAGATTATCTGTAGCTGCTGAGTTCTTCTCGCCGTCATCTACTGTTTCAAGATACTCTTCGCAAGCCTTCTTGAGAGCTGCAGCCTTAGTTGTCTTAGACAGCTCAAGAACCTTAGCGATTGTTCTGTTTCTGATAGTTGACTGTGCAAGGAACATACCGTAACCATACTCAGCGTTATCCTCGAACAGTGAGTTAGCCCAAGCTGGACCCTTGCCGTCCTTGTTTACTGTGTATGGAGTTGAAGGAGCAGAACCACCCCAAATTGATGAACAGCCTGTTGCGTTAGCGATAAACATTCTGTCACCGAAAAGCTGTGTAACAAGCTTTGCATACGGTGTTTCACCGCAGCCTGCGCAAGCGCCTGAGAATTCAAGCAGTGGCTGCTTGAACTGTGAGCCCTTAACTGTTGTTGCCTTGAACTTCTCGAATACTTCTGGCTTTTCAGCAAGTGTAAGACCATAGTTGAATACTTCCTGCTCAGCGAGCTGAGTTTCAAGTGGCATCATGCTGAGAGCCTTGTTGCCCTTCTTACCAGGACAAACATTTACGCAAGAACCGCAGCCTGTGCAGTCCAGAGCAGACATTGTCATTACGAAGTTGTAACCAGGCATACCTGTCATAGCTACTGCCTTCTCCTGAGCAAGCTTAGGAGCCTTCTTCAGCTCAGCGTCTGTCATTACAACAGGTCTGATAACTGCGTGTGGACATACATATGAACAGAAGTTACACTGGATACAGTTGTCGCCATTCCATGCAGGAACGTCAACAGCGATACCTCTCTTCTCAAATGCAGCAGAGCCCTGTGGGAATGTACCGTCTGCCATACCTGTGAATGTTGAAACAGGGAGCTTGTCGCCTTCCTGAGCATTGCAAGGGATCTGAATGTTGTTTACGAAGTCCTGAAGTGTCTTATCTGCACACTTAGCGGCAGGCATACCCATTGGAGTATCCTTGCACTTCTTCCAAGATGCAGGAACCTTAACTTCGTGAACCTGCTGACATCCAGCGTCGATAGCGTCATGGTTCATCTTAACGATAGCGTCGCCCTTCTTAGAATAAGAAGCTGTAGCAGCGTCCTTCATGTACTTGATAGCGTCGTCGATAGGAATGATGTTAGCAAGCTTGAAGAATGCAGACTGAAGAACAGTGTTTATTCTGTTGCCCAGACCGATCTCTTTACCGATCTTAACGCCGTTGATAGTATAGAACTTGATGTTGTTCTCAGCGATATATCTCTTTACCTGACCTGGGAGGTGCTTATCCAGCTCTTCATGCTCCCACTGGCAGTTCAGAAGGAATGTTCCGCCTGGCTTGATATCCTGTACCATGTTGTACTTAGTGATATAAGACTCGTTATGGCAAGCAACAAAGTCAGCCTGATTGATAAGGTATGTTGACTTGATAGGTGTCTTACCGAATCTCAGGTGAGAAACTGTTACACCGCCTGACTTCTTAGAGTCATATGCAAAGTATGCCTGAGCATACAGATCTGTGTGGTCACCAATGATCTTGATAGAGTTCTTGTTTGCACCAACAGTACCGTCAGCACCAAGACCCCAGAACTTACAAGCAGTTGTGCCTGCTGGAGCAGAGTCAAGCTTGCCCTCTGTTTCGAGAGAAAGGTTTGTAACATCGTCTTCGATACCGATAGTAAATCTTGGCTTATATGTATCCTTCCAGCTTGCATTCCAGTAAACAGCCTTGATCTGTGCAGGAGTTGTATCCTTAGAACCAAGACCATATCTGCCACCAACTAATGTGATGTCGTTAAGTCCTGCTTCACGAAGTGTTGTAGCAACATCAAGGAAAAGAGGCTCACCAAGAGAACCTGGCTCCTTTGTTCTGTCAAGTACAGCAATCTTCTTAGCTGTCTTAGGAATAACCTTTAAGATAGCTTCTGATGACCATGGTCTGTAAAGTCTTACCTTAATAAGACCAACCTTTTCACCCTTAGCTGTAAGATAATCAATAACTTCTTCTACTACGTCGTTAACAGAACCCATAGCGATGATTACTCGCTCTGCATCTGGTGCACCATAGTAGTTAAATAATCCATAATTAGTACCGAGCTTCTCGTTAACCTTGTTCATGTACTTCTCAACTACTGCTGGAAGAGCATCATAAACTGAGTTACAAGCCTCTCTGTGCTGGAAGAAGATATCACCATTCTCATGTGAACCACGAGCTGATGGATGATTAGGATTAAGAGCGTGTGCTCTGAATTCTTCAACTGCATCCATTGGGCACATATCCTTAAGATCTTCGTAATCCCACTCTTCAATCTTCTGAATCTCGTGTGATGTACGGAAACCATCAAAGAAGTTAAGGAAAGGTGTCTTTCCTTCAAGTGCTGCACAGTGAGCTACTGGTGAAAGATCCATAACCTCCTGTGGGTTAGTTTCACAAAGCATTGCAAAACCTGTCTGACGACATGCATATACATCTGAATGATCACCAAAGATGTTCAATGCATGTGATGATACTGTACGGGCAGATACGTCGAATACGCATGGGAGCTGCTCACCAGCTATCTTATACATATTAGGAATCATAAGTAAAAGGCCCTGTGAAGCTGTAAATGTTGTTGTTAATGCACCTACACCTAAAGAACCATGAACTGTACCTGCAGCACCAGCCTCTGATTCCATCTCAACTACCTTAACAGTACTGCCGAAAATGTTCTTTCTTCCGGCTGCTGACCACTGGTCAACATAATCTGCCATCGGGCTTGATGGTGTGATTGGATAGATACCAGCAACTTCTGTATATGCATAAGCTACATGTGCAGCGGCTGTATTACCATCCATAGAATGTTTCTGTCTTGCCATTATAAATATTTCCTCCTTAAGAAAATTTAGGCGGCATAAATGTACCAGCTATAAATAACCAGATATACATTATACGTCCCTACATATTACTTAATATTTTATTATCTTTATCTCCAAAAGTAAAGGCATAAATGTGAGATTTCATGCTTATTTCATTATTAAAATCAATACAATGCCATTAAAAACTGGACTTTTCCAATGTCCAAGCATCGGAAAAGTCCAATTACACGATTTACATATTCTTATTATTACTACATTTTATTAATAAATCATTATATTAATCGTCTTCACCCTGAAGTGCATCATAACCTGATTCTCCGGTTCTTACCTTTACTACATCCTCAACATCATATACAAAAATCTTACCATCACCGATATGACCTGTATAGAGAGCCTTTCTTGTAGCATTGATAACATCCATTACAGGAACTGAAGATATTACCATCTCAACCTGTGTCTTAGGAAGAAGCTGGATATCCATTGGAACACCTCTGTAATATTCAGGAGCACCCTTCTGTGTACCACATCCAAGAACCTGTGTAACTGTCATACCTGTAACTCCGATATCGTTCATGGCCTTCTTGAATCTCTCGAATCTCTCCTGCTTCATAAGAATCTCAACCTTGGTAATCTTCTTGCCATCACCTGCATCAGATGTCTTAACAAGAGCAGGTACAGAAGCTTCCATTGATTCTGAACCGATTACATCAGCATCACCGTCAACAAAGTCCATACCACCAAATTCGAATCCTGCATAAGCACTTGAAAGACCATGCTCCATAATATCAAGGCCTCTGATTTCTTCTTCCTTAGAAGCTCTGAGTCCGATTGTAGCCTTAATTACTGTGAACACAATCACCATGCATACAGCTGCCCATGCTGCAACTGATACAAATCCTAATAACTGAAGTCCAAGCTGTGTGAATCCACCGCCATAGAAAAGACCTTCGCCCTTAATTGAACCACCTTCTAAAGCAATTGCATATCCTGGAGCTGAGCTTGTTGCAAAAAGGCCAACAGCAATTGTACCCCAGATACCATTCATCATATGTACTGCTACAGCACCTACAGGATCATCAACATGAAGCTTGTAGTCAAGAAGCCATACGCCGAATACTACTAAAAGACCAGAAACAATACCTATCATTGTTGCACCAAATGCATCTGTTACATCACAAGGAGCTGTTATACCAACAAGACCTGCAAGTGAAGCATTTAAACACATTGAAACATCAGGCTTACCATATCTTATCCATGTGAATATCATACATGTTACTGTAGCTACTGCAGGAGCAACTGTTGTTGTAAGGAAAATAGAGCCTAAATCTTCAATTGTTGTTGCTGCTGCACCGTTAAATCCATACCAGCCAAACCACAGAATAAATACACCAAGTGCACCAAGTGGAATATTGTGTCCTGGGAAAGCATTTACCTTTATAACCTTACCATTAGCATCCTTTTCAAACTTACCAATACGAGGTCCAAGAATCTTAGCACCAATAAGAGCTGAAATACCACCAACCATGTGAATACAACAAGAACCTGCAAAATCATGGAAGCCTAACTGTGCAAGCCAGCCACCGCCCCAGATCCAGTGAGCTTCTATTGGATAGATAAGTGCTGAGATAACTGCTGAGTATACACAATATGATAAGAACTTTGTTCTCTCAGCCATGGCACCTGAAACAATAGTAGCTGTTGTAGCACAGAATACTAAGTTAAATACGAAACTAGAAAAATTAAAATCTTTGTAAGCTGTGAAGATATCAAAACCAGGCTTTCCAATAAAACCAAGTAAATCCTCACCTAATAAGAAACTGAATCCAATAAGAACGAACATTACTGTACCAATACAGAAGTCCATCAGATTCTTCATAATAATGTTACCTGAATTCTTTGCTCTTGTGAATCCTGTTTCTACCATTGCAAAACCTGCCTGCATCCAGAAAACAAGAGCTGCACCTATAAGGAACCACACACCGAATAATTCGGCATCTACCGCTGATAAAATCTCTTGCATAACCATTTCCTCCCTAATCAGAAATTCTTTTTAATTTAATTGCCGGTAACAGAGTTGATCAGGTTCTGTACCTGATTAAACAGAATGCAAAAAAGGCGTGCAGGCAGTTTTCCCAAACTGCTTACACGCCTTTGTGTACATCACTGTTTAATTCATGTTGTTCATTATACTCGCCATTTTCAATAATTATTGAAAAAATCGGACATTTTTATTGACTTTTTAATTTTTTCTT
>OMAM01001079.1_pt1 | contig 10735 bp, 10 predicted proteins | sample 1644621 | NCBI WGS metagenome assembly OMAM01 (sample SAMEA103958120, study PRJEB25191) | human gut metagenome | biome: human-associated habitat [ENVO:00009003]; feature: intestine environment [ENVO:2100002]; material: feces | place: Germany | collected 2013/2015 | reverse complement strand
TCAGATGAAATCAATACAGAGCTAAATAATAAAAGGAGGCGGGAATATAACCCGTCTCCTTATTTATATGCCTGTCGGTTTTAATTACTTATTCTCAGCAAACCAGATTCTGAGTGTAGAGATAAGCTTTTCCTTAGAATCAACATCTAACTTCTGTACAATCTGCATGATTTCATTGTCAAGAGCTGTATTCTGGTATGACTTGTCAACGCTTCCTGCAAGATAATCAAGAGAAACTCCTGTAAGCTCTGCATAATATGAAAGCATTCTTAATGTCATAAGGTTACGGCCATTCTCAACGTTACTTATGTAACCAGGTGTAACCTCTAATGCCTTAGCAACGTCTTCCTGTGTAAGACCGTGTGCAATTCTTAACTTCTTAACTTTAGCTCCTAAATCGCTATCCATAATTCAAACCTCCTAAAAATAATTACTTTTTGTTTGCTCTGTAACGAGCTGTGTGATCAAGAATCTTCTTACGGATTCTAAGACTCTTTGGTGTTACTTCAAGTAATTCGTCTGTGTCAATATAATCCAGTGCCTGCTCCAAGCTAAGAATTTTAGGTGGAACAAGACGGAGAGCCTCATCAGCACTTGAAGAACGAGTGTTGGTAAGATGCTTTGTCTTGCATACATTAACCTCAATATCCTCAGTACGAGGATTTTCGCCAACGATCATTCCGGCATATACCTTCTCACCAGGTCCGATGAAGAGAGTACCTCTTTCCTGCGCATTGAAAAGACCATAAGTGATAGCATCACCGCTTTCGTAAGCAATAAGAGAACCATTCTTTCTGTAAGAAATGTCTCCTTTGTATTCTTCATATCCTTCAAAAGAAGAATTGATAATACCGTTACCCTTAGTATCAGTAAGGAATTCACCTCTGTATCCGATAAGACCTCTTGAAGGGATAGAGAACTGAAGTCTTGTGTATCCACCGTTAATTGGTGACATACCAAGGAGTTCGCCCTTTCTCTGGCTTAACTTCTGGATAACAGATCCTGTGCAGTCATCTGGAACATCGATATAAGCAAGTTCCATAGGCTCAAGCTTCTTACCTCTCTCATCTGTGTGGTAGAGTACCTCGGCTTTACTTACTGCAAATTCATAACCTTCTCTTCTCATATTCTCAATAAGAACTGAAAGATGAAGCTCACCACGTCCTGAAACCTTAAATGAGTTCTCAACGCCAGGTGTTTCCTCAACTCTTAAACTAACATCTGTATTAAGTTCCTTGAAAAGTCTGTCTCTTAAATGTCTTGAAGTAACGAATTTACCTTCTTTACCTGCAAGAGGACTGTCATTAACCATGAAGTCCATAGAAAGAGTAGGTTCTGAAATCTTCTGGAAAGGAATGGCAACAGGGTTGTTAAGTGAACAGATTGTATCACCGATATGAATATCAGCAATACCTGATACAGCAACAATTTCACCGATTCCTGCTTCGTTAACTTCTACCTTATTAAGTCCGTTAAATGTATAAAGCTTAGTAATTCTTACACGCTTCTTAACGCTTGGATCATGGTGGTTAACAATCATAACCTCCTGATTAACCTTAAGGCTTCCATTATCAATCTTACCTACGCCAATTCTACCAACGAATTCGTTGTAGTCAATAGTAGAGATAAGCATCTGTGTATCTGCATCAGGGTCACCCTCTGGTGCAGGAATGTTATTGACGATACAGTCAAAGAGTGGCTGCATGTCTTTCTTTTCATCATTAAGGTCAGCCATAGCATAGCCTGACTTAGCTGAAGCAAAGATGAATGGACAGTCAAGCTGATCTTCATTAGCATCAAGGTCAATGAAAAGCTCTAAGATCTCGTCGATAACTTCTTCAGGTCTTGCTTCTGGACGGTCTATCTTGTTAATACATACTATAACAGAAAGATTCATATCAAGAGCTTTCTGTAATACGAACTTAGTCTGAGGCATAACACCTTCAAATGCGTCAACAACAAGAATAACGCCGTTAACCATCTTAAGTACTCGCTCAACCTCGCCACCGAAATCAGCATGGCCAGGAGTATCAATAATGTTAATCTTAGTATCCTTATATGTGATAGCTGTATTCTTAGAAAGAATAGTGATTCCTCTTTCTCTTTCGATATCATTGGAATCCATAACTCGTTCAGCTACTTCCTGATTAGCTCTGAAAGTTCCGCTCTGCTTTAACAGCTCATCAACAAGGGTTGTCTTACCATGATCAACGTGGGCAATAATTGCAATATTACGAATATCTTCACGCTTTGTTTTCATTAATAATGTCCTTCCTGAATTAAACTTAAAATATCTTCTATGATTAGCAACTTTTATATTCTATCACAATATTAGAAAAATACAAGAGTAAACTTATAAAATTGATTGTATCATAAGGGAAACACGAGCGCAACCCCTGTTTTTATGCGGGTTGTCGGAATTTGTATTTTTTTAAAATTTTATGAGATGTTTTGTAAATATATAAAAATTTTTTTATTTTTTGAACACATATTATTCAAAAAGTTTTTGTAATATTTGCGAAAACGACATCATATACATATTAGAGAAAACAAAGCACATGCCACAACACATTGATAATAAGGTGGCAAAGAAGGGAGAAATACAGAATGCTTGATAAAGTAATTGAAAACAACAGAGTGTGTATCATTGGAGAGATTGTCTCAGAGTTCACTTTCAGCCATGAGGTCTTTGGAGAGGGCTTCTATATTGCTAATGTATCAGTGAACAGATTAAGTGATATGGTGGATGTCATACCACTTATGATATCTGAAAGACTCATTGATGTTACTAAGGATTATAGAGGAATGAAGATTGAGGTTGCAGGACAGTTCCGTTCATATAATAGACATGAAGGAACTAAGAATAAGCTGGTGCTCTCAATATTTGTAAGAGAATTAAGATTCTTAGAAGATGACGAGATGCCTGAAGAGCAGTCTAAGTCCAACCAGATATTCCTTGACGGATATGTATGCAAGCCTCCTATTTATAGAAAAACTCCATTAGGAAGAGAAATTGCAGATATCTTAGTGGCTGTAAACAGACCATATGGCAAGTCGGATTACATACCATGTATAGCATGGGGAAGAAATGCAAGATTTGCAGGAGGTCTTGAAGTAGGTGCACATCTTCAGGTTAGCGGACGTGTACAGAGCAGAGAGTACACTAAGAAAATAGGAGAAGAAGAGGTTGAGAGAAGAGTTGCTTATGAGGTATCAGTAAGCAAGATTGACCTTGTTGAAGATGAGGAATAATTAAGACAACATTTATGTTCTTTAGTTTAAGGATATATATTGACATAACATTATCAGAGTGATATAGTCACATTAACTGTAAGGGTTTCCCCTGCAGCAGGTAGAGGTCGCACGATTCAAGAGTAATTATCCTGATGTCCCGGAAGACATATGAAGGATAGTAAAAGGGGAAAGTGCCGAAGAGGATTGTTTCCGGAGCAGTCTTACTGGGCGTAGGATTAATAGTTTTACGACTGTCATCGAATAGATGGAGAGCTACTTAAAGGACTATTACTATGATTTCTTTAAGAGCCAGTCTGTTTGAGCAGATTGGCTCTTCTATGTTATTGAGCTACCCACATAGGTAGCGATGAGAATAGACAGGAATCATGTACATAATAATAGCTGTTAACAGCGGAAAGAAGGATGGTATGTCAGTATTTACCGGAGCCGGTGTAGCGATTATTACACCAATGAAAGCTAATGGAGAAGTTAATTATGATAAGCTTGGAGAATTCCTTGATTACCAGATTAATAACTCAACAGATGCAATTATTATCTGTGGAACAACAGGAGAGGCATCAACACTTACACATGAGGAGCATGTAGAAACAATCAGATTTGCTGCTGATTATGTAAAGAAAAGAGTTCCTGTTATTGCAGGAACAGGTTCTAACTGCACAGAAACAGCTGTATGGCTTTCACAGGAAGCACAGAAGGCAGGAGTTGATGGATGTCTCGTAGTTACACCATATTATAATAAAGCAACACAGAAGGGTCTTATCCAGCACTATACTGCAGTTGCGAAGTCAGTAGACCTTCCTATCATTATGTATAATGTTCCAGGAAGAACAGGCTGCAATATCCAGCCAGAGACAGCAGCCAAGCTTGCTAAGGATGTTGACAATATCGTTGCTATTAAAGCTGCAACAGGTAATCTTGCACAGGAGAGCAAGACAATGGCATTAGCTGAGGGAAGACTTGATATGTACTCAGGTGAAGACGGACTTATTGTTCCTCTTATGTCAATTGGAGCAAAGGGTGTAATTTCAGTATTATCTAATGTTGCTCCTAAGCAGACACATGATATCTGCGCTACATTTGCAGCTGGAGATGTTGCTAAGGCTGCACAGTTACAGTTTAAGGCATTAGAGCTTGTAGATGCATTATTCTGTGAGGTTAATCCAATTCCTGTTAAGCATGCACTTAACCTTATGGGATGGGATATGGGACCACTCAGAAGCCCATTATGCGAGATGGAAGAGGCTAACCTTGAGAGATTAAAGAAAGCAATGGTTAACTACGGAATACTTTAATTGACAGGAGAATGAACATGACAAGAATAATTATGCATGGCTGTAACGGCCATATGGGACAGGTCATTACAGGAATAGTTGCTAACGATGCTAATGCACAGATAGTAGCAGGAATTGACCTTCGCGATGACGGACATAACTTATATCCGGTATTTGCTTCATTAGAAGAATGTAATGTTGAAGCAGATGTTATTATTGATTTCGCATCAGCTAAGGCAGAGGATACACTTGTTGACTATATTAAGAAAACTAAGATTCCTGCTGTAATATGTACAACAGGATTAAGCGATGAGCAGATTGCATCAATCAATGAAGCATCAAAGAGTGTTGCAATATTACGTTCAGCTAATATGTCACTTGGAATCAATACATTATTCAAGCTTTTACAGGATGCTGCCAAAGTGTTTGCGTCAGCAGGCTTTGATATTGAGATAGTTGAAAAGCACCACAACCAGAAGCTTGATGCGCCAAGTGGAACAGCTCTTGCACTTGCAGATTCAATGAAGGAAGTGCTTGATGATGATTATTTCTACAGATATGACAGAAGCCAGTTAAGACAGAAGCGTGATCCTAAGGAAATCGGAATCAGTGCCGTAAGAGGCGGAACTATTGTTGGAGAGCATGAAGTAATCTTTGCTGGAGAAGACGAGGTTATAGAATTCAAGCATACCGCACATTCTAAGGCTGTATTTGCAAAGGGTGCAGTTGAGGCTGCCAAGTTCCTTGCAGGAAAGCCGGCTGGAATGTACGATATGAGAGATGTTATTGCAGCTAAGAACTAGTTGTCAGAACAGTTAATATAATGATATTCAATGCGGCTTGCTTCGGCGAAGCCGCATTTTTCATATAATGCCACAGCTGCCATGTTATTGCTTGTTACATTAAGTACGAGTGGAAGTGAAGCAATGTTAAAGTAGTCTTTAAGAAAATGCTTCATAAGGCATGTACCAATGCCTTTCCCACGAAGCTTCTCATCAACGAATACTCCGTATACATTGACAAATGTGTTCTGTGTATCAAGATAAAGAAGCGCCACAGGTTCTTCATATTCCGGCAGATACATAAGATAATCCTCACCCTCAAGATAATATTCGGCATTGTCAGGCTCTGCAGCCTGTATTGATTCTAAGTTAAAATGTGCTTTATCAAGCTGGTACAGATATTCGTAGAAACATACATCACCACATAAAGAACAATTAAGAAGTTCTCCGCTTATAGGCGCAATAAGCTCTAAATTGCCAGCAGAGCTGCTTTTAAGCTTTCTGTAACAGATGGATAGCATATTATGAAAATGTCCTCTATGGCGAAAATCAGGTGCTACAAGACCTGAAACTTCAACATATCCGCATTCATCATTGATAAGCAGTCCAACAAAGCCATACATTACAGGTGAATCTGTGCTGTCATCAACAAGCGCACACTGGATAAAGCTGTCGTTATGGGAATCGCAGTAATAAGGCTCGTAGCCGTCACATTTGTTAATAAGTTCTTCAAGAGCATTCATTAAAATGCTGTCCAGATAGTCAATCTCAATATATTTCATAGTGGTTCTCCAATAAAAGTTTATAAAAATATTACTTTGAAATAAGAAACATTTGTTTACAAAAGTGTCAAAATGCCTTACTATATAAAGGTATATACATCAGTATAACAAAATAATTGATTTATCAGCAATAGGTTATTGGGAGGATTTACATGGGTAAAGTTGCCATACTTACAGACAGTAACAGTGGAATTACACAGGCTCAGTCTAAGGAGCTTGGAGTTAAAGTTATACCAATGCCGTTCTTTATAGATGGAGAACAGTATTTTGAAGATATTAATCTTACACAGGAAGAGTTTTACGAGAAGTTAAAGCAGGATGCTGATATATCTACTTCACAGCCTTCTATTGGTGAGATGCAGGACGCATTTGATGAGCTTCTAAAAGAATATGATGAACTTGTATATATTCCTATGTCAAGCGGGCTCAGCGGAACATGTCAGACAGCTACTATGGTTGCTGATGATTATGATGGAAAGGTTCAGGTTGTCAATAACCAGAGAATTTCTGTAACCATGAGACAGTCTGTTCTTGATGCGAAGGAGCTTGCTAAGAGAGGTAAGTCTGCGGCAGAGATTAAGGAGATTCTTGAGAAACATAAGATGGAATCAAGCATATATATTACACTTGATACTCTTAAGTACTTAAAGAAGGGCGGAAGAATAACTCCTGCGGCAGCTGCTATTGGAACTATGTTAAAGCTTAATCCTGTGCTTCAGATTCAGGGTGAGAAGTTAGATGCATTTGCCAAGGCAAGAGGTAAGGCTTCTGCGAAGAAGATTATGCTTAAGGCAATGCAGGATGATTTAGATACAAGATTTGCAGAGTTTGCAAAGGATGGAAAGATGCATATGGAGGTTGCCTATTCAGGTAATCCTGAGGAGGCGGAGGAATGGGCTGCGTTAGTTAAAGAGACTTTTCCACAGTTTGATTTCCACATGGATCCGCTTTCACTTTCAGTTGCCTGCCACATAGGACATGGTGCACTTGCGATAGCGACATCTGTTTATCTGCCAGAACTTGATTAATACGAATGATAAGCCTGTGACAGCGCATGAGTTGTTGCAGGCTTTTGTTATAGATACGGATATTCCCGTAATTTAATATGAATGGAGGATTGTTATGCCAGCAAGAAGTGAGATTGATGATAAGTTTAAATGGGCTGTGAGTGATTTATACAGCTCTGATGAAGCATGGGAGAAGGATTATAACAGTATACTTGAACTGACAGGCCAGCCAAGCGAGCTCAAGGGCAGGATGGGCGAGTCTGCCGGCATGCTTTACAAGGCACTTAAGGAGTATGAACAGGTAGAATACATTACTGAAAGAGTGTATGTGTATGCATTTATGAAATATTACGAGGATACAGGCAATTCTAAGTATCAGGAGATGTCTGGAAAAGCCCAGATGGCTGCGATGAAGGTGTCAGAGAAGTATGCATTTTTAGAGCCTGAGCTTATATCAATAGATACTGATGTGCTTGATAAATATATCAGCGAGGATGAAAGGCTTGGAATGTATAAGCATTTTATTGATGACTGCCTCGCAGGGAAAGAGCATACGCTTTCTGAAAAGGAGGAGGCGCTGCTTGCAAAGGCATCACAGATGTCAACTGTGCCTGATGAGGTATTCTCTAAGTTTAATAATGCTGATGTTAAGTTCGGAAAGGTGAAAAGAGAGAACGGACAGGAAGATGAGCTGACTAACGGCAATTTTGCCACATTTATGGAAAGTCAGGACAGAACAGTAAGAAAGGCGGCATTTGAGGCGCTGTATAAGCAGTATGGGGCGTATATCAACACGATTGCGGCAGCGTTTTATGGCAATGTCAAGCAGGCAATGTTCTATGCAGACGCAAGGGGCTACAAGTCAACACTGAACATGTATCTTGACGGCTCATTTATTCCAGAAAATGTATACAAGAATCTTATAAAGACTGTTAATGATAATCTTGATAAAATGTACCGCTATGTTGATATAAGAAAGAAGGCACTTGGTGTTGACGAGCTGCATTTTTATGATATCTATGCTCCTATGGTAGAAGATATTGACTGGAAGATAAGCTATGATGAGGCTAAGGACATTGTTGTGAAGGCACTTGCACCAATGGGCGAGGAGTATGTTTCACACATTAAAGAAGGTTTCAATAATGGCTGGGTAGATGTGTATGAGAATACCGGAAAGCGTTCGGGAGCATTTTCATGGGGCGCTTATGGCACACACCCATATGTATTTCTTAATTACTCAGATACACTCAATGATGTTTTTACGGTTATTCATGAGATGGGACATGCAATGCACACTTATTATTCTAATGCAAACCAGCCTTATATTTATGCAGGATATAAGATCTTTGTTGCGGAGGTTGCGTCAACCTGTAATGAAGCGCTTCTTATGCAGTATATGTTAAAGAATACTGATGATGAGAAGAAGAAAAGATATCTGCTCAATCATTTCTTTGAGCAGTTTAAGGGAACTCTTTACAGACAGACTATGTTTGCAGAGTTTGAGATGGAAGCGCATGCAAAGGCTGAACATGGTGAGGTTTTATCAGCAGAGAGCCTTTGTGCCATGTACAAGAAACTGAATGAGAAGTATTTCGGCCCGGATATGGTTATTGATGATGAGATAGCACTTGAGTGGGCAAGAATACCACATTTTTACACACCATTCTATGTATACCAGTATGCAACAGGCTATTCCGCTGCAATTGCAATATCAACTAAGATACTTGCAGGTGATGAGCAGGTTATAGCAGGTTACAGAAAGTTCTTGTCAGGAGGCTCTTCAATGCACCCTATTGAGCTTCTTAAGCTGTGCGGAATAGATATGACAAGACCGGATGTTGTGCAGGAAGCACTGGATGTGTTTGGGGAATTACTAAAACAGTGGTAATGCTTAATGTGTTGTGAATATAAAGATGATTCTGGGAGATAATTCGTCTTCCAGAATTTTTTTATGGGATAAATGTAACTATTGCCGAAATAATCCGTCTCTAATTATGAAAGGGTTAACACTTTTAAAAAACAGGGAGTACAGACAGTAATGGATGATAAACAGATAATCAATTTATTTTTTCGAAGAGATGAAGATGCAATTAAGGTGGTTGATGAAAAATATGGTTCTAAGTTAAATGCACTGGCAGCCAATATACTGCAATCAAGAGAGGATGGGCTGGAATGTGTCAATGACACGTATATGAAGGCATGGAACAGTATACCGCCTGCTAGGCCAGAGTATTTATTCGCATTTCTGGCAGCATCTGCAAGAAATATTGCGATTGATATGATAAGAAAAAACAATGCGGGAAAGAGACAGGCCAAAGTTGTTGAATTGACAAAAGAACTGGAAGAATGCATAGGTGATGGCGGATTGCAGACACATCTGGACAAGGAAGATATTGGAGAGATGTTATCGCATTTTCTTGAAACAGTTGATAAAAATAAAAGAATTATATTTCTCAGGCGGTACTGGTACTCGGATTCAATTAAAGATATTTCAGAAAGGATGCAGATGAGCGAATCAGCAGTGAAAGTTACTCTTCACAGAACGAGAAAAGAATTAAGAAGATATATGGAAAGCGAGGGTTTATATCTATGAAAAAATCAGAGGCAATGGATTTATATGAAGGGCTTAATGGAATTAGTCCGAAAATGATTGATGAAGCGGAAAATTACAAGAAAACTGCCAGCGCGGATATCAGGCATAAAAAGAGCAATAATGTAAAGAAGATAATGGCAGCAGGTCTTGTGGCAGCAGCGGCTGTTGCTGCTGTATTGAGAGTCAGAGAATTGAAGCCTTCTGTGACAGAAAGCGGGAACCAGAGCAGTAATCAGCTGGCATCAGAGCAGACAGGATATAAAATTGCTCATGTAATGAATGTGTATGCAGCCGGGCTTGATGATACATCAGAATGTATTTTTTCTAATGGAGAGAAAACTTCCGATATATCCGGAGTTGTGGCTGGAATTTCAAGCCAGGTTGGAGATTCATCTGTGATGGGGCAGGTTATGGCTGGTATAAATGTGACAGGCAAAGATATCTTAAAGATTAATTATTCTATAATGGGAAATGATTCGGATGTGACATATAATCTGGCAAGGATGAAAGAGGTTGACAAGGACAGTCCTGAATATCAGACATCTTCTGAAAAATTCAGAAAAAAGACGGAGAACGGCTATGATTATTACATTATTGAAGATATCGGGGAAGAGTATGAGGAGAACGGCAACAGTCATAGCGAGGGCATACAGATTGTAAAGTTCTCAAAGCATTTAGAAAAAGAATCTTTGTATCAGGACCGTCAGGTATACAATGAGATGGTTAAAAATATGTATGAAGGGATTACATTAAGTGTAACTGTGACATATGGAGACGGAACAACAGAGATTGTTGATGTGGGATTCAAAGAAGTCGGTGGTGGCGACAATTCAGGAAAAGTATCAGATAAAGTGGCTGTTTATGTGAAGTGATGAGTGACAGCGTATTATTAGCAGATCTTAAACGAAGAGAAAGACATGGTGCCGGGTGGAGCCATGTCTTTTTGCATAAATAAAGGAAGCCAGATAAATACTGACTTCCTTACAAAATAAAAGAGCGCGAGACGGGGATCGAACCCGCGACCCCCTCCTTGGCAAGGAGGTGC
>OMAM01001077.1_pt1 | contig 10792 bp, 11 predicted proteins | sample 1644621 | NCBI WGS metagenome assembly OMAM01 (sample SAMEA103958120, study PRJEB25191) | human gut metagenome | biome: human-associated habitat [ENVO:00009003]; feature: intestine environment [ENVO:2100002]; material: feces | place: Germany | collected 2013/2015 | reverse complement strand
AGGCATTTTCCTGTTCGTACTTTTCCGTCCACTCTTCATAACGGATCTGTTCCTCCGGTGTCAGGTCACGGCTGTCCACTCCCCAGAGATCCACCGGCGCGGAAGAAAGCATTGCATACAGTTCATCGATTTCCGCATCCGACATCTGTTCATAACGGTCAAAATAGGACACCTCGGAATATTTCTGCTGCCATATTTTCTCCTGTATGCTGTAATCCAGCTTATGCACATATTCGATGATCTCCAGCCATTCTTCCTCGGTGAGAGTCGTATTCGGCAGATAGATGAGACAGCCGTATTCTTCCCCGGGGGTGCTCCGGACAGCCACACCGCTACCGGAATAGTTCTCATCCCCAGTCAGTTCCCGGATCTGCCCCGTGGGATATTTGCCGTCCTCTTCATATTCCCGGGTCAACTGCTCATAGACGCTCTGCTCTCTTGCCGTCAGTTCTCTGTTGAATTCCGCCGAAATATTCCCCTGTTCTGCCACCATTTCCAGATGTCCCAATTCTTCTGTCCCGATATCCGTCATGCGTTCCGCCAGATAACGGCGGTATCCCATGATTCCGGCGGCGGTGGCGGATACTGCTGTGAAAGAGAGTATTATTACCGCCAGTAGGATGCCTGCTGCCCGTGGGAATCTCCTGCCCGTGGTCTGCCTGTTTTTCCTGCTTCTTCTGTCCAAAAGTTTATCGTGAATCTGCCCCTGTCGGCATCCGTTCCCGCTGACACCGGCAGTCCGGCTCTTTTCCTGCACTGCCTGCTGCCTGATCTGTGCATAAGCTGCATCTGCCCTCTCCAACACGATCTGTGGAAGTTCTATCTCTATTTCCTGTATTCGTCTCATTTTCTTCCGCCTCCTTCCCCGGTCTCCGCATAATACTTTGCCAGCTGCTCCCGCCCTCTGGCAAGCCTCGTCCGCACCGTACTGTCGGGCAGCTGCAACAATTTTCCGATCTCTGCCGTCCGCAGTCCTTCCGCATAGAACAGCACTACGATCAGACGATATTTTTCATCCAGTCCCCGCAGGGCTTCCTTCCATTCCAGATTGGCCTCCGCCTCTACCGTGCTCTCCGCTTCCCGCTCCGGCAATTCCTCCACGCAGACCATACGCCTCCCGGAACGTAGAATATCGTTACAGTTATTGATCAGGATGCGGATCATCCAGGTCTTGAAATACCTGTTTTTTTGCAAAGTATCTATTTTCTCCCAACAGTTGAGAATCGTCTCCTGCATGGCATCCGCGATATCCGCATCCCGCGACAGGATCGCACTGGCAGTACGGTACATATCCTTCTCATGAAGCTGCATCAGCTCCGTAAATGCATCCGGATCCCGCTTCTTCGCCCTGCGCACCAGTTGTTCTGCCTCTCCCATATGCCTCGTCCTTTCTTCCTCATAAGTATACGTCTTATAACCATTAGACGAAAGAGCCTGCGAAAATGTCCCGGGGATAAATAACAAAATCAAATTCTTACTTTAGAAAAAACTTTTCAACCTATTCCGAGTCAAAGTTCTTTTTTGCTACATATAGTCCGTATAATTTTCTTTTTATTCCTCTGACTACTAAATATGGTATTGTGCACTTTTTTGTTGTGGAATTGTATACGAAATATTAGAATTGCAAACGCCTTCACACGCATGATACACTTCTTGAGAAGCAACCGTGTTGCAAGGTGGTAGCCTCCCGGCTTATAGCTTTTAATAGGAAGGGAGGTGGTGCTAATGAATATGTATGAAGTATTAAACCTGTTGTTTTTAGGTGGTACATTTCTCATTGCGCTGCTTGCCTACATAGACAGTAGGATAAACAAGCGAAAATAAATAAACCTACCTTGTCACTTGGCCAGTACAGGTAGGTTTACTATCACCACCGAGAGGCTAACCACTTGTGGGCGGTTGCTTCTCTTTATGTTTTGATTATAATATCTTTCTTTCTTTCTTTCAAGTCCTATTTAAAAACATTTCCAACCGCTTACGGTCTCTGTCCCATAGCGCCTTCCAGTGTCAGGGTCTCACCACTCATATACTTGAAGTCGGGAGAAGCCAACTGTACGCAGACGCGGCCGATCTCCTTCTCCACATCGCCATAATGTCCCATAGGAGGCATCTTGACGTTTGCCTTGAAAGCATCGGGATATGCCTGCTCGAATTTCTCCAGCTGTGCGGTCCATGCCAGAGGACATACAACGTTGACATTGATGCCATCGGGACCCCACTCGGTAGCTGCGACTCTGGTCAGTCCGCGGATACCTTCCTTGGCCGCCGCATAAGCGCACTGTCCGAAATTACCGAAGAGGCCTGCTCCGGAGGCAAAGTTAATAACAGAACCCTTAGTCTCTTTCAGATAAGGATAGCAAGCCTTCATATAGTAGAATGCTGCATACAGACCGGAATATACCGCCAGGTCAAACTGCTCGGTGGTATGATCTGCGATGGTTACACCGGAAGCGGAAGCCTGGGCATTGTTGATCAGTACATCGATCCTTCCGAAAGTGTCAATCGCCTGCTTCACCACATTCTGTACGATCGCTTCGTTGTCTGAGCCGGCGCTGACATCTGCCTGTACGGGAAGTACCTTGATACCGTACTTCGCCTCCAGTTCTTCCTTCGCATCCGTCAGCTTCTGTACATTGCGTCCGGTCAGCACAAGGTTCGCACCCTCTTTGGCATATGCCGTTGCGATACCGTAACCGATGGAACCGCACTCCCCATTACTTAAGACCGCTCTTCCTCCGCCAGTGATGATCGCTGTCTTTCCTGTTAAAAATCCCATAAAATACCCTACCTTTCTTTTATATGTTTTACTCCCATGTTCACCTGCTTATAGCATAAGCTCATTGTACCATAGTTATATCTCTTTTAGCTGAGAAAAATACTCACCAATATTCCTATGATTCCGCCAATAATGAAAGTAGCAGGAATGCCGTAAGCATCCTTTTTTGTCATCCGATCCCACTCAATCCGCGAAGGTGTCATCTTCGTATGGCACATGCTCTGATAGCAGAGATAAATATGTCTCCAACGACACAGATATCCCACCAGATTATAGATTCCATCCAATAATATTCCCACCGCCAGTACAAACAACATTGTAATTCTCCCCCGGTAGAAATCTGCCAGCGCTCCGGCTATCAGAATCAATACCGGATAGCCATAACGATCCAAATATGCCAGAATGTACATTACTGTCGTAGAATAACTGCGCTCCGGCTTCTTCTCAACGATCACTTCCGTGCACCCCCAGCCGCTCTGCCTCTTGTAAAAACCTGACTTCAATCTCTCCGGGCGTATGCTCCGCCAGATCCGGCACGGAAAAAAGCTGCGGCACTGCTCTGTTCTCTTCGCCGTGAAGCAATGTCTTCAGTTCCAGTTCCAGGATCTCATCATCAATCTTTTTCCAGCGGAGGTTCTCCTCTTCCGTCAGATCATCCAGTCCGAAGTGTGTGAAAATCGTTCCCATGATCTTACTTTCGATCTCCAGATAATTGGTCAGATAGATCTTCACCGGGCGGATGATATCCGAAATATATCCCTCGCTGGCATCATGGAGCAGACAGGCGAGCTGCTGCCTCTTAGACCACCCTCTGGCTTTCGCTTCCGCAGCACAGTTGAGCGAATGCTGTCCCACCGAATAAAAATAGGTCAGCTGTCCTCCGCCCCGGCACAGTAAGCTCAGCGCATGGGCGATATCTTCGATATAGACATCTCCCGGTGTCATCTGCATGGGATCGAATTTTCTGCCGGAATAGGTCGTCATGGTGTTCATAGCTTTTGCTCCTTATTTCTCCGCGCGGATCAGGTTCTTATAGAATCTGACAGCTCCGGGCAGACAATTATACTCAATATTTTCGTTCAATCCATGCATTCCCTTCATCTGCTCCGGTCCATAGATCACCGGTGCGAAGCGGATGCAGTTCTTGCAGATGGGCTGGTAAAACTGTGCATCGGTCGCACCCGTCATCACATAAGGACTGGAAGGCAGTCCCGGGAAAGTATCCGCAATGGTCTGCTCCACCAGATGGAATGCTTCTCCGTGAATATCCACAGGTGGCGTATAATCATTGGCATGCAGCACTTCGGTCTCCAGACCGTATTTACCTGCTACTTTTTTGATGATCTCCAGGCTCTCTTTTTCCCCCTGATGAGGAATAAAACGCATGTTAGCGCCCACATAGGCTTCCTGAGGCAGCACATTATAGGCATCGGATCCCTTCTGCACCGTGAAAGCGATCGTCGTCATCAGCATTGCACCTGCCTGGGCACTGATCACAGGCATGACCGCTTTTAATACCGGGCCGAACAGCCACACATTGCCGAATACCAACTTCATTCCGAATCCGGCATAGGGAGCCAGTTCTGTGAACATCGCCGATACCTCCGGCAGCAGCTTTTTCCGGAACGGGGAATGCGTCTCCACCTCATTGACAAAAGCGGATAATCTGGCAATGGGAGTTCCCTTCGACGGTGCGCTGGCATGACCGCCGTTGCTCCGTGCGGTGAACTTCACATCTGCCTTGCCCTTTTCAAATACACCTACCATGGCAAAGTTGCCGTGAATACCGCCGATGGGTTCGGTGATGATCGCACCACCCTCATCGCATACCAGGAACAGCTCGATCCCTCTGCGCTGCAATTCTGCCACAATCTTCGGTGCACCGTCACCGCCCCACTCTTCCGTGCAGGAGCTTGCCAGATAGACATCGGTGGGCGGGACGAACCCTTCCGACAGGAGTTCCTCCACCGCCTGGAAAAATGCCATTACAGAGGCCTTGGTATCGGATGCGCCTCTGCCCCATACTTTTCCTTCTGCGATATCTCCGGAAAAGGGTGCATGAACCCATTCACCTTCCGCCGGCACCACATCCTGGTGGCTCATGAGCAGGATCGGTTTTTCAGAGCTTTTTCCTTTCCAGTAAAATAACAGATTCCCATCAATCTCTGTCTTCTCCAGCTTCTCATGTACCAGAGGGAACAGTTCCTCCAGCACCTTATGGAAGCCTAAGAATTTCTCCACCTCTGCCACATTGGCATAGGAGGTGGTGTCATATTGGATCATTTTCGACAGCTTCTCTGCCAGTGCCAGCGCTTCCTCCTCCGGTTCGTCTGCCACATAAGTCGAAGTCTTCGACGGCATCAGCAGGGTGCGGAGCACCGCGATCAACAGCAGTACTATAATAACCGCAACCACTGCAAGTAAAATGAAACCTATATATTTCATATTTTCCTCTTTTCCGGGCGCTACCTTCTATTACTCACATAACCCGACAGGTTTGGCCCCTTTTCCATTCATCTGTTTTCTGTCCATATAGTCTTCTGACTATTCAGCCCCGGTATTTACACTATTGGGGGCATTTTGTCTATTCCGGACTCTGTGTATTCTTTTTCCGGAACAGCAGATATGCCACACCGATGGCAATAGCGCCGGAAGGAACGATCATAAAGCTGGTGGAGCCGATCAGGGACGGTACCAGAATGAACAACAGGCTCATGAGGATCAGCGGCAATGCAGCGATCTTCATATTTTTCCGGTAATATTTGTACGCCATGGCACCGAACAGCGCCGGAACCACATTTTCAAAAGCCGGCTGCAATACTTCACTCTGCAGCACGGGCTGCAGCGGCACCATCAATAACACGCCCAGCGCCAGGACGAGGATTGTCACCAGTGAAGATGTGGCGATGGAGATTGTGGAGATGATCTCATTTTCCGGGGTTCCTGTCTTCGCTCCTACCATATCTCTCGCATTGACCGCGCAGGGGATCTTCATATTGATCAGGTTACCGGTGATAAATGCCAGGTATCCGCCGCCGGCTCCCAACATCGGTGTGTAGATCAAAAACTCCGCGATGCTGCTGACCAGCCATACGATTCCCACAGAGAGGAACCCCTTGCCGACAGCCCCCAGATCCGGATACGCACCTAAAAGCTTACCGATGAGAAACGGTGCTCCCACTAACATTACTAATGTGACAATGCTGACTGTCCGTCCGATGATATGTGTTTTCTTCGTGTAGGCCTGCCAGGTATCCGGAGTCTGCCCGGCCTGTTCCTTTGTTGCTTCTCCATTATTAAGTTCCTTATTATCTATTGTCATGTTATCCGCTTTCATATTAATCTCCATTCCGCAGACGATTCCTTCCGTTGGAGGAATTGCGAATCAAATTTTAAGGTTGTCACGTCAGCCTTTACAGCAATCCCACCAGTACGGCTGCCGTCATGCCGATGATCATGCTTCCGGCAATGGAAAAGCTGTCCACCCAGGCTTTTCCTTTTTTCTCAATGAGGTATACAAATCCTGCCATCACCAATGCCGATACCGCCATTACCACTAACGGAATGTAATCTCCGTGAAACGTAAACAATCCGTTCTCCGATATAAAACCGCCGAGATATCTTCCGATGTAGGTGCTGACCAGTCCGATGAACATGGCAGTCATTGCCATATCTCCGAAGCCCGGCTTACCGGATTTCTTATTCGAGGTCAGCTTTTGTGTATATTTTTTATTCAGGAAAATGGACAATGCCATGCCCCAGATAATGCAGATGCTCATGAGCAATGCGATCGTGGAAAATGCCTGCGGTGTCATTTCCGCAGCAGACAATGTGCTCATTCCCACCTGCTCCGCTGCTGCCTGCGCCACCTGGGTCTCATAATGCAGAGCACCGATCACGGACAATCGAAGCCACGGCCAGGGTGTTCCCAGACTTCCCGACAAGGCGATGACACCCAGCAGGATCCCCACACTGGGCAACAGGGAAAAGGTCGCACTGGAGATGATCGTACGCTTCATTTTCGTGGTATCCATACCGAGTGCCTGCCCGGCGCGGTATGCCCTCACCAGAAAAATCACGCAGACCACCGCCACAAAAGCAATGATCCCTCCACAGATCAGGTACATCGGTACACTGTTTAACTGACTTAAGATTGACATGTCTCTTCCTCCTTCAGAATCTCTCTGATTTTATCTTCCTGTAAATGCTCTCCGATGACGATCAGCACCTCCTGCCCCACCGCGACAGACTGCATTGTATGACTGTCCGGTGTAGCATTCAATTCCATCCATTGTCCTGCTCCGTTTTTCACATAACCCTTGATCCGGAATACTTCTCCGCAGGACTTGTCGGCAAACAGTCTGGGCACCGCCCGTTCCAGAGCCTCCGTCTTAATCTTCTCTTCCATGAAAAATAATGAGTCGAAGCTCTGCCCATTCTCTAAATCCATCTTGCGGTAACTTTCCAGACGATAACCGCATTTGGATACTTCCTCTAAATCTTCTTTTGTTAGATCCGTGAGATTTTTCTGTAAAATATCCTTCTTGGGGTCGATTCTCCGGTCACAGCGGATCTGTTCCAGTGCCCGGTTGAGATGTGCCACCGTGTCCTCACACTGTTCCCTGGTGGCTGCATCCGCATGGCTCAGGATCACTTTTCCGGCATTGGCAGCCTCCGATGCCAGCAGATAGTCCGCCTGCTCTGATAGATTATCCTCCAGTCTTGCATCCAGTATGGCGATGACATTGCCGATCTCATACCACTGGTCCAGCGGCTCCTCCCGAAGTACATCAAAAAACTCATCTACATCATAGATTCCCGACGGCTCCACCAGCACCCTGTCATAACCGCACATTCGCATGGAGATCAGCTTCGTACGGAAACGCCTCCTGTGGCTCTCCGCATCGCATCCTCCGGCGATCATCTCCAGTTCGCACTGATCTCCCCTGAGTTCGTGGAGCATCAGCATATCCACGTTGATAGCACCGAAATCATTTTCCAGAATACCGATATGCAGTCCCTGATTCATAAGATATTCCGCATATTTTTTCAGAAAAGTAGTCTTTCCGGATCCCAGGAAGCCTGTGATCAGATCGATCGTTACCATATATCGTCTTTCCTCTCTGTTTCATTGATTTGCATAGTGATCACTTCTATAATTCTTTCTCATAACACCAGTAGGAATGCCCGAAAAGCTCACATTCCCCTGCTGTGGAAAAATGTAATTTTTCATAGGAACGCAAGGCTTTCACATTGTCCTTTGCCACTAAAATGTGTGCCGCCTTATAACCCTGTGATTTCAATTCCGCCATAGCCTCCTGCAACAGGATCCTGGCAATGCCACGATTCTGATATTCTACCGCCACTCCCAGTCTGGACAGCTCTGCCACCGGGGTAAGGTCCTCTGACCAACAGGACAGTGCCTCCACTTCCGGGTCATCGTCTATGGAGATTGTGCCCATCAATCGTCCTCTCGTAACCGGCAGAGGTTCCGCTGTCTGTTCTTCCGACAGCCACGCCCTCTGTTCTCTCTCATCAGGTTCCGGCATTTTCTCATACAGACAAAACAATGCATTTCTCGACAGGTCAAATTCCACTTCCCGTTCTGTGGGATAATTTTCTGTCCAGACACAATATTCGGTTCCGATCAGGGAACGGTATAATTGCAGGATCTCTTCTGCTTCTTCTCTGCGCGCCCTGCGAAATTCCATGTAACGATCCTTCATGCTGTTCCATTCCTTTACTGACTTATCTTTTACGTTTTTAAAGTTCTCCGGTGCCGCCGCATACAGTACACTTTTTGTCTCCGTGACACAGAATACAGTCATCAGAGATCACACCCTTGCCATGACAGATACTACAAGACTTACCACCGCTTCCACCGCACTGCTGGCAGGTATTTCCACCACTGCCTCCACAATGCCTGCAGCTGGTTCCGCTGGTAGCATCCACACCGCTGCCGCCACATCCGGGACAGGTCTGTCTGCCACTACCTCCACAGGTACCGCAGGTCTCCCACAAGGATCCTCCACAACGCTTACAAGGTGCTGTACCACCCTTGCATTCCTGGCAGATTCCGGTTCCGTCACAGGCACTACATTTTGTCTTCTGTGAAACGTTTGTTGCCGATCCATTACCTGTAATTCCATTTTCCGGAACCGCATTGTTTGCTCCGCTTTCCGTCACATTTCCAGCCTTATCTGAATTATCTGCATTACCTGTATTATCTGTCTTATCCGGAACAATTTCCCCTGCTCCCATGTCGGCTCCTTCGATGGCGACCGGCGTACCGGCATCCTGCAGCTCCAAGACAGCATCTACACCTTGTTCTTTTAATTCCGCAGTAACTGCAGCCGCGATCACCTGCTCCACTGTGTCTGCCTGCCCGTACTCCGTTGATTTTTCCAGATCTATGGTAATATTTTTACCGTCTGCCAGATACTCTTTTGCCACTGCCTGCTGTATGATCACAGGCATAGCCTTTTCCACATCCATCCCCGTGAGGTCCGTCTCTGAGAACAGATCTTCCGCATCCTGGTTCAGACATGCAACCGCTACTACCTTTGACTGCTCATCCAGATATAACCTGAATTCGGGATTGATCATGATATGCAGCCGGTATGCATAATCCAATGTTTCCGGATCTACTGTCTCTGCCTGCTCTTCTGCCGCAGCAGTCTGTTCTGTGGCAGTTACAGCGATGTCTGTCTGTACCTGTGATCCTTCCGCTTTCTGTGCTTTATTGCCGCAGCCAGATAGCAGCAACAAACTTATTCCCGTTAACAACGCCGCTATTTTGATTCTTTGACCTGATAACACTTCTTCCTTGTTTCTCTTTTTCATATCCTGCCTCATAGCTTTCTTGCATCTGTTTTACACCTTTAATGTTTTCAGATACTCTTTCTGCTCCCGGGTGATCCGGTAGCTTTCCCTCGCCTTCTGTATAGTCTTGTTATGAGTCCATGGATCCAAGCATTTTTTCTCGATATAGCCAACGGCGATATCCCACTGTTTTGCCAGTGCCGTGGCATAGAACCACGCGATCATCATGTTCACATAATATTCCTCGGAATGTACCGCTGCCGGGATCTCCAGATATTCCACCCGAAAATTCTCATCCAGGAAATGTGTCATCAGCATTTCCATTCCGAAGCGGCAGGTATATGGGTGTTCTGAGGCAGCCCATTCCTTTATTTTGTCTATCAGCCGATCTCTGTTTTTGCGAAACACCTTTGGAGAAAAAATATCACACACCGCCCAGTTATCCACATAAGGCAGGAAGCGCTCCACTTCTTTTACACAGACTTCGTAATCTTTGATCTCCGCCACCAGCAGCGCATGCAAAATATTTTCATCATAATAAGTGTGCGGCAGCTGTTTCAGAAACTCTACGCTCTCCGGATCCTTTCCATACTCCTTCGCAAGCTTACGAATAGCGGGAATGCGGACGCCGATAATCGTCTCCGCAGGAATCGTCGGGATTAATTTGCTCTGAAAATCACGGTAACCTTTATCTTGCAATTGAAATAATAATTCCTGTGCTTTCATACAATTTTCTCCTCAAAATGCCTGCTTTCTGTTTATTGTACCACAAGCATAGAAGATATGCAAAACAGTCATGGATGGAAATTGAGAGCTGGGGCGGCGAACGCCCGCCTGTGCCCTTCTCCGCCTCAGCGTGGGCACAGGAGATAGGAACAAGCTAGTCTGTACCCTTCTTCCGCCTCAACGTGAATAGTTTGTGGGTATACCCTGTCAATGTTTCCTTGGTTTTAATAACTGGTAATCCATCTTTTTCTGAACATAATTCCTTATAAGTCTCTATAGATAATAATGGAACCCTAATAATAAACGTCTTTCCTACTTCATATGGCATCATATCAATTCCTCCTAATTTGCTTTTACTTTATTTCGTAACTCTTTTATTACTCCGACACTTGAATCAAATACTTAAAAGTTCTATTACCAAAACATAATAATCTTTTTCACATAACGTTATATATTTATTATTTTTTG
>OMAM01001073.1_pt1 | contig 10815 bp, 7 predicted proteins | sample 1644621 | NCBI WGS metagenome assembly OMAM01 (sample SAMEA103958120, study PRJEB25191) | human gut metagenome | biome: human-associated habitat [ENVO:00009003]; feature: intestine environment [ENVO:2100002]; material: feces | place: Germany | collected 2013/2015 | reverse complement strand
TATTTTCAGTAACACCTTCCTCTGATAATTGAAACCTTACTCTGACTTTCTCTGCCGTGGTTCCATAATCAGCTCCTAACTCCATACAGGTTAGAATCAATGCCTTAATGCTGCTCTGCCTTTCCTCCTGTTTTCCTTCTTGTCTCCCTTTTCTAACATATTGCTCAAATAATTCACACACCGTAATTTCATCCTCCTCTCGGATATTCATTTCCTCCAAAATAACCGATTCTGCTATGGAATCATCTTCTCCGGATAAAACATTAATCATTTTAATCAAAGCTGCTTTGTGTATAACTTTCTGATTCGATTGAAAAGTATTCCCCTCCGCCAGATAATCCAGCACGATTCTCATATCACTATGAAATCTTTCTCGAACTTTCCTGGGAAGGTAACGCATTTCCCAAATATGTACTTTTATATCATCCACATACTTTCGGAGTTCTTCCGGTATTTTTTCACAACATAATTCGTGAATTCCCGCTCTTTTTTCCCAGTGTTCTTTTCCCCAGTAAAGTATCATTTCTATAATAGGGTAGGTACCTGTTGCCTTTCCTTCATATTGTTCTCGATATCCTGCACCTGTATAACCTGCCTTGCGCAATACGATTTTGGTATCCATTGTTGTCTGATTTGCAATCATATATTGTGCTCTGATCTGTCCATCTGCCATTTCATATTTTGCCACATCTTCCAACTGATTCCTCAACATCTTGGTCTTATCCTCATAAATGCTTTCCGTCGGCGCAGGCATTAGATTTTCTTTCGTCACAACATTTTCTCCATTATGCAGCAATGCATTAATAATGTCTGCTGCCACATCAGGAAATGCCTCAAAGTTCTTTGTAACAAGGTCATTCTTTTCTCTCTTATCTGTCATTTATCCTCCCTTAAGCCCACTAAATTCATCTAAGCAGGAAAAATGTAAACAGATCCTCATGCCATTTCTCTTTTCGCCCGCTTATGTTGTTTTGTCATTTTGTTTGAATTTTTGGCGAAAAGCCCGAAATACACACAAAAAGATATTATCAGAAATTGTCATAAAGAATTCTTCAACTACCGTAACTATAACATGTCCCTATACTCTTTGCAAGTTCTTTTTTAGTTCCGGCAACGCGTATATTTACAGTTCAGGCAAATGTGCCCTTATTTTTCAACAGCCTAACAAAAAGGCTCCGAATTGCATGATCCGGAGTCTTTTTTTTACTTATTTTCTTATTCTATTTTCTTATTCTACCCAAACAGGTTCTTCAGTGCTTCCATACCGTCCGCATCCACAGAAGCTTTATTAGCCTCCTGGATCTGGATGTATACTTCCTTGCGGTAAATGGGCACTTCCTTGGGAGCGGAGATACCGATCTTGACCTGGTCACCCTTGACCTCTAAGACAGTGATCTCGATGTCATTGTTGATGACGATGGCCTCATTTTTTTTACGGGATAATGCCAGCATCTTACTCACCCGCCTTTCCGGACTTCAGGATATCGTAGATGGGGAACTTTACGGGATACTGGTTGCCTTCGAGGATGATCTGGCATGCCTTACGCTCTTCCACGTTAATGACAAAGGGGCCCTGGAGGTTCACGGTCATCTTCGTAAGATCGGAGGGTACGGTCACGGTCACCATGACCAGAAGGTTCTCCGGGGTGAGTGTTCCCACACCGGTGAGCAGCTCATCATCCACCTCGGGATCATAGTCCGGGTTGACCAGCAAAGGATCCATGACCGGCATGGCAAAGCTGGGTTCTTCGATGGACTGCAGATAACGGATACCGGCACTGCTGCCCTTCTCCTCATCATGCAGCATGGTAAAACGCTTCAGCTCCGGGAATCCGATGATTCCTTTGTCGAAAGTGATGATCTTGTCATCCGCGATCTCTACTTCCCCAAAATTTTTTGTCTGAATCTTCATAGAACACCTATGCCTTTCCGTACCTGCAAGCTTTCAGGTACTTCCGTATTTTTACACTATCCTCTTAGATAAAGTTCAAAAGCGTGGTCTGCATGACTTTACCGGTAGCCATCAGAGCCGCTTCGTAGGTCATCCCCGCACTCTTTAAGTTAATGGCGGTCTCTGTCACATCAATATCTTCGTTTTCACTCTTTAATGTCTCAAAGGTGGTCTTCTGGCTCTTCATACGGTTCTCAATGAGCTCCAGCTTACTGCTTCTGGTACCGCAGTTGGTGATGCACAGGTTGGCATCATCGAGATATCCCTGGAAGGTGGTAATGCTGCTCTCGAACAGCTTCTGGCACTTATCTTTGGACAGAGTCAGTGCTTTTTCCACGGCTTCCATCTGCTTTTTCAGAATATCCGCATCACCGCCGGTCGCATTTTCCTGCAGTCCTTCGATCTTGGTCTTCACTGTCTCCAGATTCAGCACATCCTGCATCGCCTGTACCAGGTCATCCACAGTACGCCCGATACCATGCTGGAAGCACTCATCCGCAGTGGAGTTCACACGGATGGTCTGGTTGAAGCCCACATCATATTCGATCACCTGTCTGTCTTCATCATCCTGTGTATATTTCTCGTTATATTTTATTGTCTTGCCATCCACGGTGGCATCACACTTGAAGTAATGTTCCGGCCGCAGATCTCCCTTCACCCAGTGATCTTTCTGATAAGTGATTCGGATCTCACCCTCATTTTTGTCGGGAGAAGAAGGATCATCTTTACGTTCCATCAGTTTCTGATAACGATTCTTGCCAAGCAGGATCTCACCGGTATCCGGTACATAGATCAATGCATCATCATCCTTTGCCGCCATAGAATATGGATCCGCGGTAGATGAAACTACCTGAAACATTTTGGAATCCCATGACGGATTTCCCATTTCCAATTCACCTTGCGCATTTTTCTCATAGAAAGAGATGGACGGTGCCGCATCTGTGCTTTTACAATTATCATACGCCAGTCGAATCCGATATACCTCCGTGGCCTTGACATCCTGTTCTGATATCTTATCAAAGCCCGCATCTTTATAATTCGCTGCGGTGATATCCAGCAGCTTACCGGTATTTACCTTGGTCAGCTTAGTGATGGAGCTGTTGTCCAGCTGCTCGGTGATATTGTATTCCGTGTTGTATTCCTTATCAAAGCTTAAAGAAGTATCGGTACGATATCCGGTAAAGACATAACGTCCGGCATAATCCGCATCGCCGGTGCTGTAGACTTCTTCTCCTAAGGCTTTCAGCTGTTCTAAGATGATCTGGCGGTCTTCTGCCTTCAGGTCTCCGTTGGAGCCCTTCGTAGACTGTTTGATCATGCTTGTGATGATCTCTGTCAGATTCTTCAGTGCATCTTCCGTCACGTTCAGCCAGCTCTCCGCATCGGGGATATTCTTGCTGTAATACTGGGTCACTTCCGTAACATTACTGCGCAGGCGCAGGGCACGGATGGATACCACCGGGTCATCGGAAGGGCGGTTCACCTTCTTCTGGGTGGACATCTGTGTGCTCAACTTATCCTGATATACTTTGTTCGTATTGATATTGGACAGATTATTACGCTGCATGATCTTGTTCGTAATTCTCATTTTAGTCCTTGTCCTTTCTCTCTATAGAATTCCATACCATTTTCATACTAGACTCCGGTCTCCAGGATCAGTCTGTCATATATTTCCGTTAAGGTCTGGATCATCTTGGAAGCCAGATTGTATCCGTTCTGGTATTTCACCAGGTTCACCGCTTCTTCATCCTCATCGACACCGGAGATGGAGATTCTCTGATTATCAATGGTAGCGGAGACATCCTTAAAGCTTGCATAAAATGTATTTGCTCTGGATGCATTCAATGCCACATCCGACAGAATACACTGTAAAAATTCGGAAGCATTACATCCTCGGAAGCTCATCTTCGTCTTATCTGTGGCAAGATTCTTCAGATCGTTCAGCAGGTCGTTCTGTTCCACACCGTCGGCGGCATCCTTGCGGTTCGCCATCAGGCCGGGATCCTGTTCGATAGCCTCCAGGATGTCGAAATTCTTCGCGGTCAGACGATAGTAGCTGTCATCGTTGACCTTTACCGTCATTTTGCTGGCCTTTTTTTCCTGCTTGTCATATCGCTTCGCCGCATCATCCAGCAGGAACTGCTCACCACCGGTAGCTTTATTACCGGTGAACATCTTCACGCCGGGATCTCCGTTTCCGCTGTAACCGGAAGTCAGGATATCGTTGAATTTCTGAGAAAAAGTACGGATCCACTCATTCATCTGGTTCATGTAATAAGGGATTCCCTGATAGAACAGGTCGGTACCGATCTCTGCCTTTTTCCCTACACGGTCATTGGTAATTCCCCGGGGATTCTTCTCACTGTCCGATAAAGTAAATGTATAGGAGTAAGTGGCGTTGCCGTTCGCATCATATTCGCAGGTATATTCCCAGGAATCATAGTAGAATTCCTGATTGCCCAGATCCAGGATGCCTCCCTGATCCGACAGATTACATTTATTCAGATCCTGCAGATAAGCCTTGGTTACTTTTACGGTTACGGTATCATGGGTCTTGCCGTCTGCTGTGGTGGTCGTTCCGGTGGCGGTCACCTGTCCGGTGAAATTCTCGCCGTTGTTACCGTCACGCATCTGGATCAGTCCTGCCAGATCACCGCCCATGGATGCATTGTACAGGTTGAACTTCTGCCCGTCCGCCCAGTAGACTTCATAGAGGCCGTCGATATCTGTCTGATTGACCTTCTCGTAGGAAGTTCTCGCCACACATTCCAGACCGTTATAATCACTGCCGTCCACCAGCATCTGTCCGCCTGCGATCTTGACCATATATCTGTTGGCTCCGGTCTCACGGTTCTCGTTGTTGGCATCGATGATCGGAGTCTCCTTGACTTCCACATCCACGATCTTGGATAATTCATCGATCAGCAGGGTTCTGCGGTCACGCAGCTCATTGGCCTTTGTTCCGGCCAGTTCAATGGTGTTAATCTGTTTATTCAGGGAGGCGATCTCACCGGCAAGGGAATTGATCTGATCCACCTTCAGTTTGATCTCCTGGTTGATATCCTTCTGTACTTTTTCCAGATTGCCCGCCATACCGTTGAAATACTCTGTCAAAGCTCCGGCATAGCCTACGAACTGGGATTTGGCTGTGGCACTGTTGGGATCTTTTAAAAGAGCCTGCATACCGGTGATCATCAGCTGATCGAAGATAGTCTTGAATCCGGTACTCTTGCCGTCATCATCAAAATACGTCTCCAGCTGCTGCATGTAATACTGCTTCATATCGTATTCGCCCAGCTGTGCATTGTTATCCCAGAATCTTCCGTCATAGAACTCATCGCGGACGCGCTCGATGGCTAACGTCTCTACACCGGCTCCGGCACAGCCGTAGGTCTGAAATACCCGCAGTGCATTGGACGCCTGCTGGGTTACCTGCTGTCTGCTGTAGCCTTCCGTCTGTACATTGGCGATATTGTTGGACGTGGTGTTCATGGCAGCATTGCTGGCCAGCAGTCCTGTATATGCAATATTTAATCCAAAAAATTGTGAGGGCATTCTATATCGCCTCCTATACTCCTAATGTGGAAATAATATGCTCCAGCATCTCGCTGATCACATTGATATATCGACTGGATGCGTTGTATGCATTCTGGAACTTGATCATATTGGACAGTTCCTCGTCCGTGGAGACACCGACCACCTGCTCTCTGGCACTCTGTGTTGCTTCCACGGTATTGACCTGATTCTCATAGATGCTCCGGAATACATATCCGGAGTTTGCTACCTGTGATACCAGATCCGTATAATAATCTACAAAAGTAGTCTTTTTCTGTACGTTGGGATTCAGCGTATAGGATTCTTCGGTAAACGCTGCCTTCAGTGCATCCGCTGTCGCCTTATCCTCCGAACCGTCCGCCAGTCGGAATCCCAGCTTGGAGGGTTCCTGAAGTAATGTGGGATTCACCTGCAGATTGCCGATGGTGTAGAGGCTCTCAGGCTTTTCCGCCGTTTCCTCGTTCATGACCCAGTAGTCCTTGCCGTCTTTCCCTGTCACCTTGCGATAGCCGTCTGTCGTCACCTTGGTAAATAACTGGATCGGGGTACCGTCATCCATGCGCATATAGCCGTCGGACTCCACCGCACAATACTTTACATTTGTAAGCTTTGTACCGTCTGCCAGTTCCAGATCTCCGCTCTGTACCCCGGCTGCATCTGCTAGGATATCATTGATCTTCGTCACCACATTGTGGATCATCTGGTCAAATTCACCCTGTATGTTCATAACGACCGACTGGGATACGCTGTCGTATTTTCCCTCTGCCAGATCGGTATAATTCGCTCTGTGATCTCCTCTTGCCAGAATCATTGCCTTCAGTCCGCCGATATCGGTTCCTAAATCCGATGAGATCTCGATGGAGAGATCAAACACTTCCGCGCCGTCGATATTATAGACTCTGGTGCCGTCATCCCTTGTAGTATAAGAAGCATTCATGGGCCAGAACGGTGTCACGAAGCCGGTAGCTTCGTCCGTCTTCATGGCGATCTCATAGCAGGCTCCGTCCTTGACGAAATCTACACCCTCGATCTGTACGGATACACTGCCGTATCGATCTTCGGAAAAGGTCATGTTGGTCAGCTCTGCCAGTTCATCCAGAATCTGATTTCTCGCGTCTCTCAGGTCGTTGGCATGTTCAATGCCGCCACTCTCAATGGCACGGATCTGATCGTTTAATGTCAGTAGCTGATTGCCGTATTTATTGATCTTATCCACATTCTGTCTGATCTGTGTATTCAGGTTGTCCTGATAGGAACTTAAGCCATCATATACCGCACTGGCTCTCTGCACGAATTCGGATGCTCTCTGTACGATCAGTCCCTGCGTGACGGAGCTGCTGGGATCCTTGGAAAGCTCCTGTACTGCAGTCCAGAAATCGGTCATGGTCGTCTGAAAAGCCTCGCCGTTCAACTCTCCCAGCTGGCTCTCTACTTCTTCCATGACTTCCGTGGACACTTCATAGAACATACTGCGTCCGGATTCCTTGCGGTATGTTTTGTCCAGGAAATAATCTCTGACCTGTTTTACACGGGAATATGTGACACCCAGACCTGTCTGTTTGTTGGCAATAGACTTCGGGTCTGTAGATAATGTGACATAAGCTCTGTTAGATTGCTGTACCTGTTGTCTGGTATAGCCTGTGGTGTCCACATTAGAAAGATTATGCGCTGTGGTATTCAGCGCATTCTGACTTGTCTGTAATCCGGACGAACCTATATATAAACTACCCATTAATGGCATGAACTCTCACCTCTGTATCAGGGGATCTGCGTGGATCCCCGGGATCTGCTCTTACTGCTTGGCATCGAAGCCATGATCCATAACGCCCATGGTATCACCCGCATTGTAAGCTCCACGATTGTAATTGGCCGTCTCGGGTGCTGCCTTCGCCGCCTGGAGGAGATTCATCTCGAACTCCACCATCTCCAGTGCACTGTTTAACAGTTCACTGTTCTGCTCATTGGCGCGCTTCAGGCCCCGGACTGCTGCCTGCAATCTGTCATGTGCATCTGCCAGCGCCTGCTGCTCCGCAGGGCGTGTGGATAACATGGTGATCAGATTGGACAGCTTTAAATCATTAACATCCCTGTTCAATACATCGGCTATGTCCGCAGTCACTCCCGCTCTCTGTTTGTCCAGATTGTGGATCCTGCTGACAAGCTCCTGCTCCTCGTCCGTGATCTTCTGTAATTCTGCAAGATTACCGCTTGCAATGATCGGTGTCTTGCGTTGTGATAACTGAAGCAGAGCCTCGTACTCCGTACTCTCTCTGTCCAGTACATCTATCAGGTTTTCCATTAAACTAGCCAAGGAACTACCTCATTTCTTCCTGTTTTTGAAGCAGCTTCTCCGCAAAGCTTGCATTGTCCACTCCATAAGTACCGTTTTGGATCCTTGCCTTAATGGGAGCCGTTAACTCTTCCCTGATATCAGGTGCGGCTGCCACTGCTGCCTTAGCGGTCTGGAAATCCTTGCCCTGGCTGCTGATCTGCAGTCTGTCCGTGTGTGCTGTGTTCTGTGTCTTCTGTGTTCTGCTTACCTTCTGAGACTGATACAGCTGCTGTACCTGTGTATACGCTTCAATACGCATATCGACTCCTCCTTCCCGAATGTCTTTGATGTTTCACAATAGTTATCGGATAGATTTGCAATTACTTTAGAGTCTGCTGAAAAAAAACGGTATCTGCACGTACCTATACCATCTGTACCACCCAAACATTGCTCTTCACCATGTAGTAGCCGATGATGACCTTGATCATTTCTGTCCCCTGCACCAGGAAATAGATGCTTACGATTCCCAGCCCGGTAAAGTGCGCCAGCAGATAAGCCGCAGGTACCACGATCACCCAGGTAAATACGGAATCAAACAAAAACGTCACCACCGTCTTACCGCCGGAGCGCAGGGTAAAATAGGACGCATGGCTGAATGCACAGAACGGCATGATGATCGCGGAGACTGCGATGAACTGCGTAGCCAGTCCCTTGATCTCATCCGAAGTATTATAAATACCGGGGAAAAATCCTCCTACCACGAACATCAATGCTGCCATGATCACACAGCAGAAGACACTGAATATGATCATCTTATTGTCTGCATCCTTCGCCTCTTCCAGCTTGCCGGCGCCCAGATACTGTCCTACCACAATGCTGATACAGGAGCCTAACTGCAAATATACAATGTTGAACAGATTCGTAATGGTGGATGCGATATTCAGTCCTGCCACTACATCCAGTCCTCTGACGGAATAACACTGGGTCACGGTGGTCATACCTGCTGCCCACATTACTTCATTCATCATCAGGGGGAAGCCCTTGACGAGAATTGCTTTCAGTTCCGCAAAAGGAATGCCGAAGCCGGTGTAGGCTCCTTCCAGATAGCGGTTCTTCGCTCTGTGCATGTGTGCCCAGATGATCACGATCAATGCCTCAATGTAACGGGCGATCACCGTCGCCAGTGCCGCACCCGCTACCCCCATCTTGGGAAAAGGTCCGATGCCGAAGATCATCAGATAATCTAACAGCGCGTTGGTTCCCACCGCCACGAAGCTGGCTAACATGGGAATAAAAGTCTGCCCGGTCTCTTTGATATTCGTAGCATAGGACTGGTTCACCGCAAACGGGATCAGACCTACCATCATGATCGCCAGATATTCCTGACCGTATTTGAGTGCCACATCCGTAGCTCCGTTCCCCACCGTATCCGTCAGATACAGGGAGATCAGCGCGGAACCTTTGGTCAGAAACAGTAATATTGCTCCTCCGGTCACAAACAGGGTTGCATATAGTTTAAAACGGAACGAATACATATGCCCCTTATGATTGCCCTTGCCAAAATACTGGGCACCGAAGATGCTGGCTGCGGATACGGCTCCGAAGATCGCCAGGTTGTATACAAAGATCAGCTGGTTCACGATAGCGACACCGGACATCTGCTCCGTACCCAGCTGTCCTACCATAATATTATCTAAAAAGCTTACCAGATTTGTAATGGCATTCTGCAGGATCATGGGAATTGCAAGCAGCAGATACCTGCGGTAGAAATCCCAGTCTCCGATATATTTTTTCTTGAATTTAGTTAACATATTATCCCTCAATTCTTTTACTGTCTGTGCTTTGCGGTCACGAGTCTTCCACACTCTGCAGCCGCCTGTCTTATGTTCTTATGTTTCTTCCTGCGGCATGGTACTGTGTACCTTTTTCCTTACAAAATAGAAGCACACTGCCTGCAGCAATATCGTCACGGTCCAGGATGCCGGATAGGATAAAAACAGTACCATCAGTGACCGGTGCATCGGGAACACCCCATAGATCCAGAAAATCCTCGTACCTACCGTTCCGATGATAGATAAGATCATAGGAACCGCCGAATGCCCCATTCCACGCAGAGCTCCCGGGATCAGATCCATGATTCCGCATAAAAAGTAAGTCAGTGTCGTATACAATAAGATTTCCGTACCGCAGGCGATCACATCCGCCTCCGTAGTATAGATATGAAGCAGCTGGGGGCCAAAGAGATTGGCGCCGCCACCCAGAGTCACCGCCACGATCACCGACAGGATCATGCAGTCGACAAGCACCCGGTCCATACGCTTTTTCTTCCCGGCTCCGTAGTTCTGGCTGGTGAAGCTCATGCACGCCTGCGTGATGGAATTGACCGATACGAACAGGAATCCGAAGATGTTGTTCGCCGCCGTGTATCCCGCCATGGCAATGGATCCGAAGGAATTCACCGAAGACTGCAGCAATACGTTGGAAAAATTAATCACCACGCTCTGAATTCCTGCAGGCACTCCCACCTGGAAGATCTGCACCAGATACTCCCATTTGATTCCCAGCTTTGTGATCTGCAGACGATAGCAGCTGTCCGTGCCAAGCAGACATTCCAGTACCAACACACAGGAGATGATCTGCGAGAACACCGTAGCGATGGCCACACCTGCCACTCCCATGGAAAAGACAATGACCAGGAACAGATTCAGTGCTGCGTTAACAGCTCCTGAAATGATCAGGAACAGAAGCGGTCTCTTTGTATCGCCCACCGCACGCAGAATGGCAGCTCCGTAATTGTACAGCATAAAAAAGGGCATTCCGCAAAAATAGATTTTCATATATAAAGCTGCCTGGTCGATCACATCTGCCGGCGTATCCATCAGCTCCAGTGTCCCACGGGCACAGAACAGTCCCACGAATACCATGACGATGCCGCTGATCAGGGCAAAAGTCATCGCCGTATGTACCGTCTCGCTCATCTCCCGCTCTTTGCCTGCCGCATAGAATCTGGCAGACAATACGTTGGCTCCCAGCGAGA
>OMAM01001067.1_pt1 | contig 10919 bp, 7 predicted proteins | sample 1644621 | NCBI WGS metagenome assembly OMAM01 (sample SAMEA103958120, study PRJEB25191) | human gut metagenome | biome: human-associated habitat [ENVO:00009003]; feature: intestine environment [ENVO:2100002]; material: feces | place: Germany | collected 2013/2015 | reverse complement strand
AAAATTCCAGATTGTTTTTTTGCAACCTAACAAAAAATCCCGCCGGGGCGGGATTTTTATTACAATTTTTCGACGTAATCGACATCTATTTCGGTCTTGAATATACCGGCGTCAACTTCGCCATACAGTTTAACTGTATCTGACGGGGTTACCGTTTGACCGCGCCAATCTTTGCGATCAATTTCAACAGTTACAGAACCTGTCGCATCTTCAAATAAATATTTTTCATCACCCATACGCTGAACAATGTTACCCTGGACAATAACCGGAACATCATCACGCATTTCTTTGACCTGCTTTACTGTAACGATGGTTTCGGTTCCACCGACAAAGCCACCACCAGCTGGCGCCGCCTGTTGCGGTGTGTTTGGTTGGAAATCAGCGCTGGCCGCACCAGTTACCAGTGCGCATACCGCCGCCATAATAGAAATTTTTTTCATATATGACCCCTTTTGTTCGTTTACGTACATATAATATCACATTTATATATAAAAATGTCTAGGGATTTATTGCAAAAACGAACCCGCATTTTAAGCGGGTTCGTAAAAGCAATTTTTTACATTGCTATATCTTCACATTTTTCAACTGGGTCGGATTCAGTACATTTCAATTCATTCTTTGCACCAATTCCTAAAAATCCCTTTTTGCTGATTGATTCGCACGATTTTGTGACAGTAGATGTACAATAATGACATATACGTGTTTCACGATTAAACAGTGACCACATTTCACGCGTGCCACTAGGTAATTCTATCTTTACACGATTAGAGCCCAAACCAGTGAATGAATTGATTATTTCTGATGCTTTACTTGCACCAGCTGTTGTATCCAATGTTGCAGTTCCACCAGTTGCACTGGCAGTGCGCCCAGCCCCTTGAATCAACATACTGTTATCCAAACCCGCGCCAACATCATAACTGATAGCATAAGGCTTAGTTAATGGTGTATCAACATCGGTTCCCCCCAATACTGCCCCACCGGTTGTTGGCAGCATCTGGCACATATATTGCGCCAGGTCGGTGGACGCGTTTTTGGTTGCCTCGGCAATTTCATAATTCAGTTTAGTATTGTAATTATCCTGTGCCTGACGCAACGCGGATATCGCAATCTGCATTTTCACCTGGTTCAACAGGTTCGGGAAACGCCCAGTGGTTGACGCGTTCTTTTCCCCAGTAATTTGTGACAGGTCGCGTCCATTTACACAGTACTGAATTTCCGGATCTTCGGCAATCATATCAATAGTACGATTGATTGTACCGGCGATATTATTCAATTCTTCTTCAATCGCAGAAATAATCCCTTCTGCGTTTTCAACACCGGCGTTGCTTTCGCGTATTTTGGCAATATATTCTGAAACACCAATTTCGCCGGGTCCCAGTTTTATTGTACCACCTTCGCCGTCATCGATTGTTTCGCCGTCACCATCGCCCATTTTGATACTGCCAAACGAAATCATACCAGTAACCCGATACGTTGTACCATCTTTTTGACTGCGCAGCGATCCAGTACCAATAGTATCATCGGCCGCAAAGCGGTTACAATCAGACGTACTGCCGCAAACTTCAGCCATTTTTTGGTCAACGATATTCTGGCACTGTTCCATCATAGCATTATCAATATTCAGGTATAGTCCCATCAACATATCGTCCAAATCATCCATAGAGAAATTTGGATTATTCGCCTTGCAGACGACCAAACTATCAATCGGGCAAATATCGTGGATATAGTCGTAGTCCATACCGATGCAATTTTCAAAATTCGGTCCACAGCGCGTATCTGCGGTAAAGCAATCCTTGACTTCTTGTGTACAGGCATCGACACGCATTGCAGCCAACTTATCTTCGACATATCCCCAAATCAGCGGTTCCATACGTTCACAGGGATCAATTTCCACCTTGCAGAAACTGCGCGCCATTTCAGGCCGCGACAAACAGGCATCCATTGTTGCGATGCCCTTGCCCGCGATATCATCACGGCACGCCGTCTGGATACATTCAGAAATATTAGTCAAACAAGATTGCCGGAATTTTGATTCAACAATACTTTCGGCCACCTTGATTGTTGGTGCGGCTTCACGCAGGAAATTAGGCCAAACCTGATCACGCACCGCAACACATTGATCCAAAACATTTTCACAAATTGGACGTTTTGCACTCAGCATTTCCATTGTTGATGCGGTAATATCATATGTATCAACCGTCTCAACAGTTGTGCCGGCTGTACTGGTGGCGGTATTGTTCTGCATATTTTCAGACGCAATCGTCATAACACAGTTTTCCCAATCTTCGCCGCACGCATCATCGGTCTGCATACATTTTTTGAATTCAACCATACACTGCCCCAGGTCGTATTTGTTCGCGCTGTCGAAACTTTCCTGTAAAGCAGTACGCACTTCTGATTCCGCCGCGGCCAGTTCGTTTTCCGCATTTGTACGTTGCTGTGCCAATGAATTTTTATATCCCAAGCAATCAGATGTTATCTGACGTGAATACAACTGTTGTAAAAACACAATGTCACCAGCACAAGAATCTGGCACCTGAGCCAAACACAATTCGTTGGCAGCGTTATATAATTCCGTCCCAGACATATCAGCCATATTAGAAACAGCGCTTTGTGATTCCAGTTCGGACGAATCTTCATATATACTGGTGTTAAACAATGCCAACAAATCGGCACGCTTTTGTGCCTTTTCTTCGGCTTCGCTCAACTGACCTTCTGCCACAATATTACCATCTTCGTCATAACGACGTTCACCGGTAAATATAATATCTGCATCAGCCCCAGCTTTTACACGTTCAATTTCTTCGGTGCGCAAACGATTGGCTTCGCTTAAAATATCCTGAATGGCGGCCAATTCTTTATCATATTCAGCAATATTATCACTGCAGTTACAGGCACCACCACTGGCGTTATCAGTAATACAAAACTGATCCATACATCCAAAGTACGCATCATAACACGCCTGGTCATACAGACCGGTGGCCTCAACCTTGGTACGAACGGTCGTCCCCTGCTGTATAGCCGATTGACGCTTTGTGCCAGACGACGTAGTCAAACCATACGAATCCACCGCCACAGCCAGTGCAGCCAAACAAACAACAGACCCTATTATTACTTTTATTTTCATTTATGCTCTCTCCTAGTCGTGCCGTGCGACACGCGCAATCCGGGGCGCATTTCCCCGGATTACATATTTATATCTTCACAAGATTCAATTTCCTGACAGAATTCCTGTTCACCGCCGGCACTGCGTCCTGCAAAGAATCCGCCGACACCGCCAACAATAGCGCCTATCGCGGTTCCCCATCCGGGTGACACCATCGTTCCCGCCGACGCGCCCGCCGCCAATCCACCGGCCGCACCCTGAACACCGGCCGCACCCTTGGACTGACCGCCAACTTCGCACACCTGCTGCATACGGCATACGTGACAGTTACGCAACGCCGGTTCAAAAGTTACACTGCGAATATAACTGTAATTCTTGCTGGATTTATCCGGTGTTTCAACCTGATAAGTGTTATAGCAGTTTTGTTCCGCCGCATCTAAATCCTGTTGGCGCGACAATTCTGCAATTTTTGTTTCCAGCTCACGCATAGCACGGTTTTCCGCATTTATTTGTGCAATCATTTTCGCACTGTTAAATACGCTGTCACCCAAACTTTCCCTGTCGGCCGGTTTCTGGCTGTCCTGGCAGGCGGCAACCGTTTTATCCTGTTCAAACTGAGTAAAGAAATCATTGACAGCCGCTTCCGTATTAGCACGAACACTTTCGCGCAACGTGGCCAATTCTTCCTGGGTTTCGGGAACCGCAACTAGCGACGTAATTTGGGTATCGGTTGTCAGGCACGACATATCCGTTCCGCACACGGCCCCCAACTGTTCGCTGAAATAATTCAGGCATCCCTGCAGCATCTGATAATCCATTTGCAACATTGCGGCCTGAACAATAATATCAAACTGCGTTTCGTTGTTGCACGATGGGAACATATCCTGCGGGCACATAGCCGCGATTTCCAACGCACTTTTGCCAACACATTCTGGCGCAGTAAAGTTTTCACCGCATCTGTCGCGCAGACACGCATCAACGTCGTTCTGACAGAATTGTGTACGCAGGTACCCCAATTTATCGTTCACAACGGCCTTGATACCCGGAATCATTTCTTCACATTCATCAATAACCGGACACACGCCCGCGGCGACATTGACATCTGTCAAGCAAGCCGAGTTTGTTTCGGTTGAGCACCCATCTTCCAAGCACAACTGAATTCGCGCCAAACAAGTTGCACGCGCATTTCTGTCTGCATACTTGGCAGCATCGGCCAGGATACTAACTGCTTCATCTTCCCAGTCGGCCAAAACGTATTCGCGCACCGCCATACACTGATCCAAAACATTTTCACACGCGTTTGCGCGACGTTGCAACAAGTCAGCGTCCAGACAGTTTTCAAAATTCACACCACATCCGCCCTTGTCGGCGATGCAAGACCGATATGCCAACAGGCACTCACCACGGTTATATTTGTTTGTAGTATCCAACATCTGCAGACGCGCTTGACGAACCGCGGCCTCGGCCGTGCGCTTATTGGATTCGGCAATAGATTTTTGATCCTGCAGGTAAGATTCAAACGTTTTACAATCCTGTACCACCATACGCGCATACAGCATTTCTTCCATTTCGGCATCATCACCACAGGCCTCTAACCGACTGGCGCAATATTCAGACGCCATTGCATACAGCGGATCGCCGATATCACTGTCACTGCCCAAACTTACACCCTCTTCATCGGTACCGCTGTTTATCCAGTCAGCAAAACTAATACCAGATATACGGGAACTTTTTTGCGCTTCCTCGCTTTCACCGAACACCAGTCGCGCCTGAGCCCCCATTTGTTCACGTTCAACCCCCTCGGTATACAGCAGGTCGGCTTCTTCTTGAATTTCCTGAATTTCCTGAATCAATGATTTTGACTGGTTTATATTTGACGAACAGGCGCAACGACTGCCTTCGGATTCATCAAGCAAACAAAACTCATCCATACAGGCACGATATGCTTCGCGACAGGTTTGACTGTTTTGCGCGGGTGGTTCAGTTGTCACATCGCCACTGGTGCCCGGCGTTGTATCCGTATTACCACCAGTATTTCCACTGGTTGCCCCAGAAATACCCGGATTTATATTTAGCGTCGGCATAGAATTTGATGCACTGGCGCCCCCACCCAAATTGACTGACATATTTGCCGAATGCACACCGGCCTGCGACATACGGTTCACACCAACCCGAACAGTCGCATCACCACGCGTTGCCGCGCCCGCAATTCCTGGTATGCAGCACAACAAGGTCAAAAATATTCCTAGTTTCATCCGTCCCACCTACGCTATAATTTACATATAATTTTATCAAATGCGCCCCCCTGGTGCAAGCAGATAAAAACAACTTGCATTTATTTTTGTAAAATTATATTATTAAAGCCGAAATTTTTTTAAGTAAATACATAGGATAAATAGGACAATATATGGCAAAAGATGACGTTATTGTTTTCAGCGGTGTTGTTATGGACAAACTGCCCAACACAATGTTTCGTGTAAAGTTGGAAAACGGCCACGAAATTTTGGCGACGGTTTGTGGCAAAATGCGCAAGGCGCGCATCTGGGTCAATGTTGGCGAACGCGTCCGTGTTGAAATGACCCCATATGATTTGGACAAGGGTCGCATAACATTTGTCGAACGCAATCGTCCAACATCGGACACGCCTGAAAACAACTAAATTCAAAACCCGCTATATGCGGGTTTTTACATTGGAAAAAATCAGCGACATTACACAAATAATCACTTTCCATAAAAATATATTTTTGTTATCATTTATTTATATATAGCGGAAGGTATGAGGAAAACCGTACTTTTTATCATTGCGTGTTTAATCGGCATCGCAAATGCCGATGCTGCTGTGCGTGGCGCAGACACGGTTTCACGTACAAAAAACGCATCGTCTGACAACAGCACAACTGTAATAGCACGAACAACAACACGCATCCCAATTTCCACGTCAACATCGCAAACGACAACGACACGAACCGGCACAACTGTCACGCGCAAGGATTCTGCAAACACGGTTTCACGCACGACCAGTTCTGCCCGTAACGCAACCGTTTCACGAACTGGCACAATCGCGCGTAATTCTGTTACAAACACTAACGGTTCTGCCACCGCGCGCAGCGCATCGACAAATACCGTTGCACGCAGTACCGCGACCCCGCGCACCGCCGCCACACCGACATCGGCCGCGCGCAGTGCACGCGCCGCCACAACGGCACGCGCAACCACGTTGGCGCCATCCAGTGTAACCAACACATTTGGCACGGAATATAACACTTGTCGCAATGCATATTTCACTTGTATGGATCAATTTTGCGCCACTGCGAACGACAGTTATCGCCGTTGCGTGTGCTCGTCCAGATTGACAGATATCCAGGAACGTGAACGCGCCCTGTCCCAGGCATCTGGTCAATTACAAGATTTTAAGGACTTGAATATAGAAGTTATTCCAAAAACCGCGGAAGAAGTGAACGCAATGCTGACCGCCAGCGAAGGCGAACTGGCAATGATAGAAGACACATCTGAATCATCCCAGCAACTGGCTGGCATTCGCGAAGTTTTATCATCAACAAAAAACAATGCGCTGTCAACACTTGGTACATTGGATATTGCTGGTGATATAAATCAGATATGGGCAACAACGGATTTAGCGTCCGGTCAAAATATAGCCAACCTGACGGGCGAAGCATTATATAACGCCGTTCATTCCCAGTGCATTGATTTGATTGCCGACCAGTGCCCGTCGTCATCTACGCTGGATATGGTTGTATCTGCATATGGTATGTATATAGAAAACGACTGCTCAACACTGCTAAACGCCCTGAACACCCAACTGGTTCAAGCGAACAGTTCTATTCGCGAAACCGAACGCGAAATGAACCAAGCCAGATTGGAAAATTATAACGCCCACAATTCAACGGCTATCAATGACTGTATCGCCCAAGTTCGCGTTGATATCACCGCAGACACCGCGTGCGGTACTGATTACGTTCATTGTCTGGACATAACCGGACGCTATTTGAATCGCGACACAGGCGAACCTATTTATTCAGCCGATTTTTATCAGTTGGGTAATCAAATATCACTGGACGGTGACGTTTTGACCAATGCAACGAACCGTATGATTGTCGCCGAATTGAATAACAAGCGAATATATGCTGCACGTGGTTTAGAAACGTGCCGCGACATCGCGGACGAAGTATGGGATGAATTTGTCCGCCAGGCCATTGTTGAAATATACCAGGGACAACAGGAAAAAATCCGCGACGTGAAAAATGAATGTCTGGACGTTGTAAATACTTGTTATGATGAACAAAGTGAATCGTTAAAGGACTTTAGTAACATCAAAGAAGAATTGCTGACCGGGTCGCGTCTGGAATTGTCAGAAGAGTTATGCCAAGAAAAACTGTACGCGTGCAGCAACCTATACGGCGACCCGAACGGCGACGGTTTGGAATTGCTGTTGACCGCGATGCACGATATAACAGATCAAAAAATCGCAGCGCAATGCCAATCGCTGTTGGAAGCATTTGCCACCGATATGTGTGCCGTTCCCAGCAACGACACACTGCACAACTATCCGTACGGATGCCGTGTATACGCACCCGGCGACGCAATATACGCATCAAATTGGTTCTGTAACCAGTTACAGTGGGATAATTCTTCGTCTGGCAGTGGTGGCACCAGTGGCGGCGATATAATAACGCCAATAACTGGATATTCGTGTCCGACGTTCAAAAAGTACACTTCCTGTAATTACGGATATTATATGGCAACGCAAAATGCAGAAGGATCGTGGTCATATAACGGAACACCTGTTGCGGGCAACCGTTGTCTGGCCTGTCCTGAGGGATCGCAATGTCCTGGTGGCACAGATGGTCCCCAGGGTGGCACGGTGGGTGCCGAAGTTGACGAAGATTGTGGTGACGACTACGCGGGCAGCTTGTATCAAAGAATGGTCAAATATGCAACACAGGTATGTGTCCGTCCGTCTGATTACGACAAAATAACAACCGGCGAATTGTCTATTCCAACCACAGTATTACAGGACGTCAATATCGTTATGGACAAAATCCGTGTAGATATGGCAAACGTATTGTCAACTGAATGTGACCGATTGGGCGGCACGTGGGTTGACACACAATGGATTGATGAAACCGGCGCAGAAAACGGTGGTGGTGACGGGAAACACGACAAAACCGGACATCAGCAGTATAAATATTTCTATGATGAAACTGGGTCTAACACAAAGTGGGGATATTGCGCGGATACAGAAAGCGTATCAACCGCAACCCAGGGATTATAAAAACGCAATTTACAAATATGGGGTCTTGCCTTGGATACAAAATTTTGTTAGAATTTTTATAACAAGAGAGAAAAATGAAAAAAACGTTTGCTATTTCAATGATTTGTTTAATCTGTGCCCCTGGTGCATTTGCTGCATCACTGCCCTGGTGGGAACAACCGACGGTATGCAAACTTGATCCGACGGATTGTTACGCAACAATGGGCGCCGGATATGACAGTGAACTGTGGGATTCTGGAACGGGATGTTGGGGTATGAAAATGATTTGTCCCGAAGCACTGACAACAGATGAATACCAACCGGTTCCTATGGGTCGTGACGAAATTGCCAAGGGTACAAATATAAACAAAGATTTTGATACAGACATTTTGAACGGCGATTGTTTTGGTGTACGCAAAACAACAGAAAATGGTGCGATGGCGTCTGTGAACGGCGAATACGTACGTGTGTGGTGTAACGGAATTTTGGATAATGCCGATGAATATTTGGAAAATGGCGAAATAACATATGGGGCTCAACCGACTTGTGCGGAACTGGCTGAATATGGATATGTTGCGACCGTGAACGACAAGTGTTATGGAAAATATTATGATTCATCGAAATATTATATCCAATGTGACGGCAGCGATATCTTACCAAGTAAGATAATTGTTGTGAACGGTGCAGATTATTCGACATCATCGTCAAATGCACCAGCTGATGCGTCCGCAGCCAATAAAATATTTGACTCAATGCAGGACGTATCAGAATCTCAACGCAAAATATATTTCACAAACGATTAAAAAAACGCCCAAATGGGCGTTTTTTAGAATGTATATCTGAACTTCAGCATACCTGTTTGGGATGTATAGTGTTCGTGCAAATCCAAATCATAGTTTGCGGAAAATTCCCACTCATTATAATGCACGGACAGTCCCAATCCAAATTCACCGCCCAAACGCGACAGTCGCTGACCCGGTACAACATATGATCCAGCACCCAGTATAATCATTGTTGCTGTTGCCGCATCGGACATAACATCATAAGTTGCCGCCGCACGCAGTTCTGGGCGGAATATCAACCGACCTTCTGATTCTATTGTAAAAGCATACTTTACACCCGCGATGCCGGTTAAATAATCAGTATCCAGCGCATCTATATCGGCCAGACCATTATTGTATCCGTCCTGTGATATATGCAGGTAACGCAATCCAACCGCCGGTGTCAGGCCAAACGCAAAATCATATCCACCCGTAACCTGGCCGCCGAACGAATCGACATCGTATTCTGGATCAAATGTAACACCAAACGCCGTTGCCATTTCCGTATAAGTCGCCATTGTATAGTTCAACGCAGCATTGATATACCATTTGTTCGGCTTATACTGCCCATATAAAAACACACTGTTACTTTCAATATCGGTATCGCGAGCACCAGCGTCTATGTCGGTCTGGTTATATGCATATCCGATACCAACGGTGTATTTCCCGGAAATCAATGTATCTATACCCGCCGAAATTCCATTTGTATCACCACTGAAAACATCTGAATATTTTGTGCGGTTCATCAATCCCTGAACCCATACACCATATTCGGCATTTACCCCGTCACCACCACTGCGTCCGATTGCACCACCTGTCATACGTCCTGTGGCCAAGCTCAACACCTGGTTTTGAACGGATGTGGCAACAGATTGCACAACGGGCGTGCTGTCTGGTTGCAGTTTTGCGGTTTCCCGTTCAATATATTCAGTATTACCGGCCGCCAACGCGGACTGAGCATTCAATGACGCAATATTCATCGAATAGTTATCACTGTTGGCCAAGCCAACCAGCGCCAGAGCCGCCCCACCCGTCAGATTTGACGACGCTGCAATTTCATCGGCTGACTTTGTCGCAACAATAATGTTTGTACCGTCAACAGTCACGTTATATATCGCATCGTTATAAATAATGTTGTCAGTATTGATTGCGGTGCCAAAATCATATGTCCCGGTCGATCCCAACATCAAATCAAACTTTCCATTGATGCCAATATTTATCTTGTCCACATTGATTTTGCCGAATGCGGCCTCGTTCACGATTGATGCAGACAAAGTACCGTCCAGATTCAACGTCCCCTGCTCTAGCGTGGTGGAACCAATACTTAAAGTCGCCCCATCTGCAACGGTCAGTGTCCCGTCACCAGTAATTCCCCCGCTGATTGTTGTGGTACCGTCGGCAATGGTTATTACACCTTTGTTATGTATATCGTTTGCGGCCCCATTAGCAAAATTTCCAGTAAAAGTATTATCGCCATTGAACGTGATAGTGCCATTTGTTTCATTAAAAATTGCACCGCCCTGTTTCCCGGCCGAATTTCCAGAAAATGTAGAATCGGTTATCGATTCGATTAGTCCGGCGTTCACTATTGCGCCACCCTGTTGTACGTCACCGTTCAGCGCGCGATTGCTATTAAACGACGCCTTTATTTTTCCAATAACGCCCAACGAACCATTATTTATCGCCCCACCATTTCCAGCCGTATTTCCAATAAAGGCCA
>OMAM01001056.1_pt1 | contig 11010 bp, 8 predicted proteins | sample 1644621 | NCBI WGS metagenome assembly OMAM01 (sample SAMEA103958120, study PRJEB25191) | human gut metagenome | biome: human-associated habitat [ENVO:00009003]; feature: intestine environment [ENVO:2100002]; material: feces | place: Germany | collected 2013/2015 | reverse complement strand
AGCAAAAGGCGCTGCCAATCTTATTTCATATCGCGGCGTTCGCCGCATCACGGCAAAAATAAAAACCGTGATTTGTGAGCAAGCTCCCAATCACGGTTCTTATTTTGCCTATGCGCGGCTCATTGCTCGCATAAACTCTCAAGTTACAGCGTACTCAAATTCCAGTCAATCCTCATTCTTACAGTAAATAAATAATACTCGAAACAACAGTGCTGGTCAGGCCGACCAGGGCCTCATAAGGGATCAGCTTCATTCTCTCTTTGATCTGCATATTCACAGAGCCGCCTGTCGCATGGAAGAAGGAGCCGTGGGGCAGGGAATCGACTACGGTAGCTCCGGCATGGATCATGGCGCCGGCATCGATAGCGGATACTCCGCTTGCAACAAGCGTACCGGAGAAGGTCTGGGATGCAATCGTGGCTCCGGCAGTGGTAGATGCGGTAGCGGCTGCCATCAGAATACCGGCAATCGGTGCCAACAGGAAGGACGGCAGATTACCCGCTTCCAGTAAGGCAATCATGTCATACTGAATATTGGAAGTCTTAATGATTCCGGCCAGAGTACCGGTTCCTACCAAAAGAATAGATACTCCCACTACTTTGCTCAGTCCGAATTCTGTATAAGAAATAATATTCCTGATCTGCCCGCAGCATAACATACATACGATACCGCCGATGGGAAGCGCAATCAGAGGGTCGATGGAGATTCCTACGATCGGACGCAACGCCAGAAGAAGGATCACCACCACAGGACCGGCAATGGCTGCAAGGAAAGAAGGCAGATTCTTATCAGTGACCTGTTCCAGATCCGCTTCCGTAACCATAACACCGGATTTCTTGGAAAGTAAGGTAGACAACAGGATGGTAACAACCAGCGCGGCCAATGCGGGAACAATATTACGGATCATCAATGCAGTCAGATCTATCTGAAAGGCTTCCGCCGTGGCAATTGTGTTGGGGTTCGGAGAGATAATATTGCCGGCTTTTCCGCCGCCGATCATGGCCAATAAGACGGACGGCTTATTATATCCTGCCTTTTCCGCAATCGCCATGGCAATGGGAGCTACCGTGATTACGGAAATATCAACGAAGACACCTACGGCACATATGATCATGGTAGCGACAGCGACAGATACCAGAGCAAAACGCTGCCCCAGTTTCTTGACAATCACATCCGCGATTTTTTCCGCAGCCCCGGTCTTGATGAGAGCACCGGCCAAAATACCGGAAGTGAGGATGCGAAGTACGGATGACATCATACTCTGTGCACCGGATACCATGGTGCCTACAGTGCCGGTCAGACCGCCGCCTCCCACGATACCGCCGATGAGAGCACCCAGGATCAGACTGTAGGCGGGATGTACTTTTTTAATAATTAGTATAATGGCAATGATGAGGCCGACGAGAGCCCCGAGGGTTGTGAATTCCATAGCTAACTCCTTTTGTAATTTAATGTGATTTGATCATTCTATTTTGAAACTGTTGTAAAAGTATGGATGGTGCGGAAGACCTGTTCCACCGTATCTACCATATTTGTCATTGCATTGTCGGTGTGCATGGCTTCTTCCAGAGATACGACACCTCTTAAAATAGGAAAAAACGCATCAATACCTTCCGCATTGCAGGCCACGGCATCTTTGGTGACACATCCGGAGAATGCCAGTACCGGTTTGCTGTACTCTTTCGCAATTTTGGCAACACCGATCGGAGCCTTGCCCATGACCGTCTGCCCGTCAAGACGTCCTTCACCGGTGATGACGATATCGGCATTTTGCACATACTGCCGTAGATTGGTCTCCTCCAGCACAATCTTAATACCGGATTCCAAAGTAGCATTACAGAAGGTTAAAAAGGCAAATCCCATTCCGCCGGCAGCTCCGGCACCGGGATATTTAGCATCCGCATGAGGAAACTGCTCTCTGGCGAGGGTGGCATAATAAGCCAGCCATTTATCCATCTGCATAATCATAGTAGGGGTAGCGCCCTTCTGAGGTCCGAAGATTGCAGAACAGCCCTGTTCACCGCAGAGAGGATTGGAGACATCACAGGCAACGCGGAAACTGCAGTCCTTAAGCTCGGGAAGCACATGCTCGGTTGTGATGGATTCCAGATTCTGCAGCCCCTTTGCTCCGAAGCTGATCTGATTCCCGTTTTTATCCAGAAAACCAAACCCAAGCGCCTGCAGCATTCCTACACCACCGTCATTGGTGGCGCTGCCGCCGATACCCACGATAAAATGTCGGCAGCCATTTTGAATGGCATCTTTAATTACCTCTCCCACACCATAAGTGGTGGTGTTCAAGGGATTTTTTTCCTCACCGTTTACTAACGTAATGCCGGCTGCCCCGGACATCTCGATAATGGCGGTATTTGTCTCATCGATAATACCGTATTGGCAGACAACAGGCCGTCCTACCGGACCCGTTACCTGCACCTGCGTCATACGTCCGCCGCAGCCGTTTACCAGCGCATCCACAGTGCCTTCTCCGCCGTCTGCCAGGGGGCGCACTGTGACAGAAGCATTTTTATAGACACGTTTGATGCCGGCGGCAGCACTTAATCCTGCCTGCATGGAGGTCATACTTCCTTTAAATGAATCAATTGCAATTACTACGTTCATAAATTCCTTTCCGGTCGGAGTGGATACCCCGGATCTCCTCTTATCGCTATGTGAAATGATACGGATCAATGTTCGCGCGTGAACTTCATAATGATATTATAGTAGAGAGCCGGGAAATTAAAAATGTTATACGTGACATTTGTGTATTGAAATATACAAGATAATATGTTATGTATACCATATATAGTGAATAATCACGGATAGCGTGGTACAGACTTACTGTATATGCATATGGAGGCACTATTAGTCAGAGCGTATGTTGTAGAACTTAGAACCATGCAGTAATGGCTTTAGGTGCAAGCTACATTTATCACCGGCATGTACCCGGAACAAAAGACATTGCGGAAATGAGGACGAATATGGAACTTATCAGCAGAGCAATGGCACAGCAGATTGTGGATACGGTAAAAGATGTCTGCAGTCAGAACATCAACTTTATCGATGAAAAGGGAATAATTGTGGCCAGTACTGACCGGGACCGTGTCGGAACCTATCACGAGGTGGGCTACCGGGTCGTGCTGGAAGGGAATACCATAGAAGTCACCGATGACAATAGCTTCCGTGGGACACGCAAAGGGATCAATATTCCCATTACCTATAATGGGCGGATCATAGCGGTGATCGGTATCAGCGGAGAAGTGGAGGAGGTCAGAAAGTACGCATATCTGGCACAGAAGATCACGGACATCCTGTTAAAAGAGAGAGAACTGGATGCGCTGGGAGCTCAGAAGAAGAACCGCCTGAATTACGTGATCCGTTGTCTGGTGAACCGGGAACCGCTGGCGGATCGTTACCTGAAGGATATGTTACAAGAAAACGGTCTGACGGAAAAATCCGCCTGCCGTGTGGTAGTGGTGCAACTGAATTCCAGATACAATCCGAACAACCTGTTTATGGTCCAGTCGGCTATTACACAGACGTTTGCCCAGATGCAGGCGGGATTTTACCGATACAATTACCCGAATGAATATATTCTGATCATAGAAGAAAATCTGCTGGAACAGAAAAAGTGGGCATTGAGAAAGCTTTCGGAGAATTATCGGAACGTATTGGAGATTGGTATTGGAAATGCCGCAACAGTAGAGAGATGTGCACAGTCGTTTGAATGCGCAAAGGCTGCATTGCGGTGTGCAACGGAAGAGGATAATCTGGTGTGTTATGATAATCTGGATTATGAACTCCTGCTGGCAGATACCTCAGAAGAAATTCGTTCCCAGTACCGCAACAAAGTACTGGGAACGTTGACTGACGAAGAGAAGGAACTGCTGCAGGTCTATTTTGCCAAAGAAATGTCTCTGCAGGATACAAGTGAAGCTCTTTTCATCCATAAGAACAGCCTGCAGTATAAGTTAAACCGTATTGCGGAGCGCAGCGGATATAATCCGAGAAAATTCACCGATGCCGTAGTATTGTACAGTGCATTGAAACTTCTCGTTTAGTTCTCTTTTGCAAAATATTCCTTTGTCATCTTCACTACAACACCGGACAGCAGGAACACGGCGATCAGGTTGGGGATGACCATGAGCCCGTTGAAGGTCTCGGCGATGCTCCACATGAGTCCGAGGTTCATGGTAGCGCCTACGATAGCTGTAAGGGAATACAGCACCATAAAAGGCATGTTGGAGCGGGAACCGAAGAGAAATTCGATACATCTGGTACCGTACAGTCCCCAGCCAATGATGGTGGAGAAAGCGAAGCAGCACATCGCCACAGCGGTAAAGATCGATACCCAGTTGCCGTAGACAGCGGTGAATCCGCTGATGGTCAGTTCCGCACCGGCAGCTTCACCGTAATTTACGGGTACGCCGCTGCACAGGATGACCAGTGCTGTCATGGTACAGATGATGATCGTGTCCACGAATACCTCAAAGATGCCGAAGAAGCCCTGTTTTACCGGCTTCTTCGTATCGGCACAGGCGTGGGCGATGGATCCGGTACCAAGACCGGCTTCGTTGGAGAAGATACCGCGGGATACGCCCTTTTTCATGCTCATGAAGAAGCTTCCGACCACACCGCCGGTGACAGAGGCAGGATTGAAAGCACCTTCTATAATAGAAGCAAATACAGCAGGTACAGACTTAATATGGAAAAAGATCACACCCAGTGCCAGCACGATATACATGATCGCCATGAAAGGTACCAGCTTGGAGGTAACATTGCCGATCCGCTTGATGCCGCCGATCAGGATCAGGGCAATGATGATCGCCAGTGCCACGCCGATGATCAGGTTGACAAGCTTCACAGCATCTGCAGGCAGTGCATTAAAGCTGCTCAGAGCAGAATCAATGGCAGTAGTGATCGTATTGACCTGTGTAGCATTACCGGTACCGAACACAGCCAGCACACCGAAAGCGGCAAAGAAATACGCCAGGAAGTGCCATTTTTTATCCAGTCCGTTTTTAATATAATACATGGGGCCGCCTACCAGGTCTCCCTGCGCATTGGTCTCACGGAAGTGTACAGCAAGCGTTACCTCGGCGAACTTGGTGCACATGCCGAGCAGCGCAGATATCCACATCCAGAATACCGCACCGGGACCGCCAATGGCGATGGCACCTGCCACACCTGCCACATTACCGGTACCAACGGTAGCTGCGAGAGCGGTACATACCGCCTGGAAAGGTGTCAGGGCTCCATCGGAGGCTTCTTTTTTCTTCATCATACGTCCCAGTGTCACCTTCATGGCGTAGGGGAACTTGCGGATCTGCAGGAAACGGGTCCGGATACTTAAATACAGACCGACGCCGATGATACAGATCATGGCGGGGACGCCCCAGATGAAATTATTGACAACGCTGTTGACTGCTTCAATTGTGGATAACATAGACGAAATCTCCTATCATTTGTGGATATAAGGCAAATACCTTTATAGATTAACATATTTTCACATATGCTGCCACAAAAATCTTGATTTCCGGGTAGCGTTGTATCACTGGATCTGTTTTTTCCGAAAGAGAGAAATACTTGTTGCGTGGAAGAAAATTCACAATTATTATACATAGTAAAGAGATAAATAAGGAGGACCAAAATGGAAGCAGATATCAGATGGCTGGATGACCCACAGGTGTTCCGGGTCGGTCAACTGCCAGCCCACAGTGATCATCCAATCTATCAGGATACGGAAGAAGCGGCAGAGGGCAGAAGCTCCCTGGTACAGTCTCTGGACGGGACCTGGGAGTTCGCCTATTCGGTGAATGCGAAAAGCCGGCCGGTGGATTTCTACCGGGAAAATGCCGATAGTGCACAGTTCGATACGATCCGTGTGCCGGGACATATCGAGCTGGCAGGTTATGACCAAATTCATTATATCAATACCATGTATCCCTGGGAGGGGAAAATCTACCGCCGACCGGCGTATACGTTGGGGAAAGGTCTGGCAGAAGGCGCTTTCAGTGAGGCGGAGTATAATCCCGTAGGAAGTTATCGCAAGCGTTTTCATCTGGCGGAAGGTCTGCGGGGGAAAAGGGTAATCATCTGTTTCGAAGGTGTGGAACAGGCGATATATGTCTGGTTGAACGGGCATTTCGTGGGATATGCCGAAGACAGCTTTACTCCCTCCGAATTCGATCTGACACCATATATTAAGGAAAAGGACAACCTGCTGGCGGTGGAAGTGCATAAGCGCAGTACGGCTGCTTTTCTGGAGGATCAGGATTTCTTTCGCTTTTTCGGAATCTTCCGGAGTGTGGAATTATATGCCAAGCCGCAGTGGCACGTGGAAGACCTCTGGGCGAAGCCTTATTTTTCCGTAGAGGATGGAAAAGGCACGTTAGATGCAACGATCAAAATATCTGCTGAGGATGAGGGACAGCGTCCGGGCAAAATGCGTGTATGTCTGTCGGATGCCAACGGGAAATATCTGTTGGAGCAGACACAGATTTTGCAGTCACAGGCGGAGCAGACGTTGCACCTTCGGGAAACATTGGCAGAAAAAGTAATCCCCTGGAGCCATGAGAACCCGTACTTATATCAGTTGGAGATCACTCTGACAGACAGTGAGGGGGAAGTGACGGAAGTGGTGCCGTATAAAATAGGCTTCCGTGATTTTGTGCTGGATCCGCAGGATAAGGTAATGAAGCTGAATGGTGAGCGGCTGGTGATCTGTGGCGTGAACCGTCATGAGTGGAATGCAGCATCCGGCAGATGTATTTCAATGGAAGACATGAAATGGGATATTGCCTGCTTCAAACGCAACAACATCAATGCAGTCAGAACCTGTCATTATCCGGACCGCAAGGAATGGTACGGATTGTGCGATGAAGCCGGAATCTATGTGATGGCGGAGACCAATCTGGAGAGCCACGGCTCCTGGCAGAAGATGGGTGACACAGAGCCCTCCTGGAATGTACCGGGTTCTGTACCGGAGTGGAAGGAAGCGGTAGTGGACCGCGCCAGAACAAATTTTGAATGTTATAAGAATCATCCGTCAATCCTGTTCTGGTCCCTTGGCAATGAATCCTATGCCGAGGATGATATCGCTGCGATGCAGCAGTTCTTCAAGGAAAAAGATGACTTGCGTCTGGTGCACTATGAGGGTGTTTTCCATAACAAGGCATATAAGGATGTGATTTCCGATATGGAGAGCCGGATGTATGCATATCCGCAGGAGATTATAGATTATCTGGAAAACGACCCGAAAAAGCCGTATCTGTTGTGCGAATATATGCATGATATGGGCAATTCCCTGGGTGGAATGAATTCCTATATGGACCTGCTGGACCGCTTTGAGATGTACCAGGGTGGATTTATCTGGGACTATATAGACCAGGCACTGTGGGTAAAGGACGAAGTGACGGGACGCAGAGTACTGCGCTACGGAGGAGATTTTGATGACAGACCCAGTGATTATGAATTCTCGGGGAACGGAATCTTATTCGCAGACCGTAGTGAAAAACCGGCAATGCAGGAGGTGAGATATTATTATGGCACTCAGAATCGTAATCGGTGATGTGACTATCGGTATACAGGGACAGGATTTTTCCTATATTTTCTCCGTGGGCTCCGGAGGCATGGAGTCTTTATATAAGGATGGCAAAGAGTGGCTGTACCGGGCTCCCCGACCGGCTTTCTGGCGCGCGGTCACGGACAATGACAGAGGGTGTGGATTCGCATTCCGCAGTGCAGTATGGTCCGCAGCGGATCGTTTTGTACGCTGCAGCCGGGTAGAGGCCCGGATGGATGGAGAGGAGAGTGCCATCCCTCTGGCACCGGCGAATAATAAATACACCGGAAAAGAGACCTGCGACAGATTCGAGATCATCTATACGTATGAGACGCCGACAGTTCCGGCGACGGAGGTGACAGTGACTTATACGGTGGAAGCAGGCGGCAGAATTCATGTGCGGGCAGATTATCATGGAAAACAGGGTCTGCCGGAGCTACCGGTATTTGGAATGCGGTTTCTGATGCCCACCGCAGCGGAGGGGTATACCTATGAAGGACTGTCCGGAGAGACCTATCCGGACCGTATGGCAGGAGGAATCCCCGGTGTGTATGAAGTACAGGGATTGCCGGTGACACCCTATATGGTGCCTCAGGACTGTGGGATGCATATGCAGACCAAATGGCTGGAGATCGTCAGGAAGACTTCCCTGGATAATACGGACCGTGAAGGAAGAAGCAGCCGTTTAAAAATAACCGCGGAAGAGGGAAAAGGTTTCGCATTTTCCTGCCTGCCTTATACGGCACAGGAACTGGAAAATGCCATGCACCACGAGGAACTCCCCCCTGCCCGCAGAACGGTGGTATCCATTCTGGGAGCAGTGAGAGGTGTGGGAGGTATCAACAGCTGGGGCGCTGATGTGGAAGATGCTTATCATATCAGCGGAGAACAGGATATCTCTTACGGATTCTGGATCGAGTGAAACACTTCCCCGATCGGTCCCTGGATCAGGAGATCCGCATTTTTGTCTCTGGGGGTCGCACTTTTGTTGATGACCACCAGTTTATCACCCTGAAAATAATCAATTAACCCGGCTGCGGGATAGACAGCCAGAGACGTGCCGCCGATGATCAGGACATCTGCTTCGTGGATGTATCTGACGGCGGCATTTATCGTCTTTTCATCCAGTCCTTCCTCGTACAGGACCACATCCGGCTTGATGGTGCCACCGCATTTTTCACAGCGCGGTATGCCGGTGCTGTTTAAGATGGCATCCAGACCGTAGAACTGATGGCATTTTTCACAGTAATTGCGCAGTACCGAGCCGTGAAGCTCCAGGACAGTCTTGCTTCCGGCGGCCTGATGCAGTCCATCGATATTCTGCGTGACCACAGCACGCACCTTTCCGGCACGTTCCAGCTCCGCCAGCTTTTTATGGGCAGCGTTCGGCTGAGCTTTTGGGAAGAGCATCTTATTCCGGTAAAAGCGGAAGAATTCTTCCGGATGGGAACGGTAAAAGCTGTGGCTCAATATGGTCTCCGGAGGATAGTCGTATTGCTGATGGTACAGACCATCCACGCTTCGGAAGTCCGGAATACCGCTTTCAGTAGAGACACCGGCACCACCGAAAAATACAATGTTATCGTAAGTATCAACGATTTTCTGCAATTCTTTGATCTGTTCCTCCAAATTTTCCATAAGTTATTCCTCCTTCGTAAATTGTACCGATCGCCAGATATTTAAACAGCTGCAGCAGGATGTAGACACCGCAGGAATAAAAGCTGTTGATGAATTTCTGCATATCGTCGGTAAACCATCCGGTAAACAGACTACAGCCAAATCGCAGTAAAACAGCACTGAGCAGAATCCCACAGCTTAGAATCCACAGTTCCAGATCGGTTCGGTCTCTGTGGAAGAGTCCATGGATCACGCGGACGGTCAGCACAAAGAGAGCAAGCAGAGCCAGCAAAAATGCGGGCTTTCCCGACACCTGATAGACGGCATTCATTTTATTCAGAAGAGATACCATACCGGAACTATAAACTTCATTGAAATCATATAAGGTCTCGTCGGAAATGGAATCGTAATCTGCTGCCTGAAACTGTGACAGTGTAGGATACACTGCCAGGCAGGAGGTAAATGCCTCCATCCGGCGGATATCCGACAGACGCCCGGTACTTTTGGCAGAGCTGCTTAGGGCACAGTCCGCATAACCGGCGATCTTCCATACATTTTGCAGAGTATCGGACAGGATGCCCGGAATTTCCGAAGGCAATATTCCTCTGGATTGGGAGGAAAAATAGAGCGCACCATCCTGCTTTTCTGTTAAAACACCCTGTTCTACTGCTGCATGGAGTTCAGAGAGAACGTTGCCATAAAAGGTCTGCGCACTGACGGCATCCGGGGAATCGCCGGAGTCCTGTACCGCATCCCGTAACACCCAGCTGAAATGGTCGCCGGGGATCTCTCCGTTACTCGTAGACCAGTCTTCCACATAGGAATCTAATAGCGGCTGGAGCTGTTGCAGGGTCGGACTGACGGCCTCCGCTCTGGCGATAGTCTCCCTGGAGATCCAGATGTCGGAGCCTGCTTTCGTATTGCCCTGCAGATGATAGAGCAGGGACATCAGTTCGGCAAAATTTCCCTCCGTGCGATCATTGGTCAGGAATACACCGTAGTGGACCTGATTAATGGCGGAAATCGTCATGTTGCCGCCAAACAGAAGTAATATCGGCAGCAGAAGCATGAGGCATTGAAGCAAAAGCTGCCGTCCTGTCCGCTTTTTATGCAGTGCCAGTATCACATAGCCTACATTCCACACCGTTATGACAGCGATAAACGCCCAGGGAAGCTGCATTTTTAAGGGTAGCTCCTTGCGCAGGGTAAGACCGATCATGCCGGAAAATACAACCAGCACCATTCCGGGAACAATAGCCATACGGTACAGGCGCTGTGTCACCAGCTGCGTCAGACTGATGGGAGAAAATAACAGAAGCAGATACAGGAGCGTCTGTCCGTAGGGATTCTTCCATCTGACAGATAGTGCGCGGACGAACAGCCAGGAACCCACAGCCTGCAGTAGAGCCAGCAGCACGGAATAGGGCAGACATAATTTTTTCGCAAGAACCAGAAACATCGGATAGCCGATTCCTTTCGCAAGAGTATAAGCGTCGTAGCTGCCCAGCCATACACCACTTAAGAGATCGTAGGCATTCTCGAACAGCATCCGGTCGTCATAGCGCTGGTCGGCGAGGATCATATAAGGGATCCGCAATCCGGCGAGTATCCGGAGGGCAGTAAAAAACAGGATTATAATAGGAAGACATTTTGTAAAATTTCTTTTCGGCGTCGGTCTGCACATAAGAATCCTTCTTTTTTTATGTATTATACTAAGATATCGGGGGCAAAAGCCCCTGATTTTGATGCCTACGGATTGTTCCGCGCTACGCACTATCACAATCCTACCCAATATTCGCATATCGTGGGATTATCATCCCACTTTTATGCTC
>OMAM01001049.1_pt1 | contig 11093 bp, 10 predicted proteins | sample 1644621 | NCBI WGS metagenome assembly OMAM01 (sample SAMEA103958120, study PRJEB25191) | human gut metagenome | biome: human-associated habitat [ENVO:00009003]; feature: intestine environment [ENVO:2100002]; material: feces | place: Germany | collected 2013/2015 | reverse complement strand
GCTCAGCCTGATCTTCGGCATCCCGCTGGGCCTTGTCATGGGCCGGTGCAAGGGCCGCTGGCCGGATAAGCTGGGCACAGCCGTCATCGTGCTCATTCAGGCCGTGCCTGCCGCCGTGTACTTTTTGTACATTCAGATGTACGGCACCACCGCCATGGGCGTGGGCCTGCTGTTCGATGCCGCCGACTGGCGCTATTGGGTGCTGCCGGTGTGCAGCATGAGCCTTGCAAACCTTGCGTTCTACGCCATGTGGCTGCGCCGCTACATGGTGGACGAAAGCAACAAGGATTACGTAAAGCTGGCCCGGGCCAAGGGCGTGAGCGAGAGCGGCATTGCCCTGCATCACATCTTCCGCAACGCCATGGTGCCGCTGGTGCAGTACATTCCCTCCGCATTTCTGAACACTGTCGTCGGCTCCATTTACATCGAGAGCCTGTACAGCATCCCGGGCATGGGCGGTCTGCTGGTCACCTGCGTGCAACGCCACGACAACACCATGGTGCAGGGCATCGTGCTGCTGTATGCCTGCGTGGGCATCATCGGCTTGATTTTAGGTGATGTGCTCATGGTTCTCCTGGATCCCCGCATCCACTTTGGCAGGAAGGAAGGTGGCCGCTGATGCTCTCTTTTCTCAAACGTGAACGCTCCCGGCTGCTGGAAGACAAGCTCAACGCCGCGCAGGCACAGCACACTGCCGGATGGGAAGCTCTGCCCGAAGACGAGCTGTTCACCCCCGCCGGGTTCAGTGAGGAACAGGCCGAAGCCACCGCCAGCTCCAACTACAGCTACTGGGGCAGCACCTTCCGCGCCTTTTTCAAGAACAGGTTCGCGGTGGTTCTGCTGGTGGCACTGGCCGCTGTGGTGGCCTTTGCCTTCATCCAGCCCCACCTGCCCGGTCAGGCAGACCCGAACCTCTGCGCCGTGGACCCCGCCACCGGCATCCAGTTCCGCAACATCGCCCCCGGGCAGGACGGCTTTATCTGGGGTTCCAACTCCATCGGGCAGGACCTGTGGGCACGCATCTGGGCCGGTGCACGCACCAGTCTGACCATCGCCTTCTTCGTGGCCCTCATCGAGGCCGTGGTGGGCATCACCGCCGGTGTGCTGTGGGGCTATGTGCGCGGGCTGGATCCCGTGTTCACCGAGCTGTACAACATCTTTGATAACATCCCCACCGCCATTGTGCTGATCCTGATTTCTTACGTGGCAACGCCCAGCATCTGGACCATGGTCCTTGGCATGGCCATCAAGGGCTGGATCGAAATGGCACGCTTCATCCGCAACCAGATCCTCATTATCCGCGACCGGGATTATAATGTAGCGTCCCGCTGCCTCGGCACGCCCACTGTGCGCATCGTACTGCGCAACCTGCTGCCCTACCTCGTCTCGGTCATCATGCTGCGCATGGCCCTCACCATCCCGGAAGCCATCGGCAACGAGGTGTTCATCACCTATATCGGCCTTGGGCTCTCGGTGGAAACGCCCTCTCTGGGCAATCTGGTGAACGATGGCCGCAAGGTGATGATGCAGGTAGGACTGCGGTACCAGCTGCTCTACCCCACCCTGATTTTAAGCTTTGTCACCATCGCCTTTTACCTGATCGGCAACGCCTTCTCGGACGCCGCCGACCCCAAGAACCATCTGCAGTAAGGAGGATACCCCATGACCCAAGACCCCATCCTCTCGGTGCGCGGCTTGCAGATCCGGTTCGGGCTGCGCGGGCGCACCCTGCACGCCATCCGGGACATCGACCTCGACCTTTACCGGGGCGAGGTGCTTGCCCTTGTGGGCGAGAGCGGCTCCGGCAAAAGTGTGTTCACCAAAAGCTTTATGGGCCTTTTGGACGCGAACGGCAGCATCACCGGCGGCAGCATCGACTACTACCCCACCCCCGGCTGCGCCCCGCTGCACCTTGCGGCGCTGAAAACCGAAAAAGAGTGGCTTGCCGTCCGTGGGCGGGAGATCGCCATGGTGATGCAGGACCCCATGACCAGCTTAAACCCGCTCAAGACCATCGGCGAGCAGATCACCGAGGCCGTCACCCTGCATCAGGGCTTAAAGGGCGCTGCTGCGCGGGAAAAGACGCTGGAATACCTGCGGGACGTGGGCATCCCGGACCCCGCGCTGCGGTACAAGCAGTACCCCCACGAATTCTCCGGCGGAATGCGGCAGCGGGTGGTCATTGCCATTGCGCTGGCGTGCAACCCGAAAATTCTGCTCTGCGATGAGCCCACCACCGCGCTGGATGTGACCATTCAGGCGCAGATCTTACAGCTGCTGCGGCAGATGCGGGCAAAGTACCACCTGACCATCGTGCTCATCACCCACGACCTTGGCGTGGTGGCAAACCTTGCCGACCGGGTGGCGGTGATGTACGCAGGCGACATTGTGGAGATCGGCACGGCGGACGAAATCTACTACGACCCCCGCCACCCCTACACATGGGCGCTGCTGTCCAGTATGCCCCAGATGGGCGTAAAGGGCGAGGACCTGTTCAGTATCCCGGGCACGCCGCCCAACCTGTTTGCCGAGATCCGCGGCGACGCCTTTGCGCCCCGCAACCCGCAGGCGCTGAAGATCGATTTTGTCAAGCGGCCGCCCTACTTTGCAGTGTCGCCCACCCACAAAGCGCGCACATGGCTGCTGGATCCCCGCGCACCCCACATCGAGCCGCCCGCTGCGGTGAAAAAGCTGCAAAAGGAGGGGCTGTGATATGGCAGAGCCGTTACTGGAAGTAAAAAATTTACAGGTGACCTACGGCAGCGGGCGCAAAGCCTATTCTGCGGTGCAGAACGCCAGTTTCACCATCTATAAAGGCGAGACCTTCGGTCTTGTGGGCGAGAGCGGCTCCGGCAAAACCACCATCGGCCGCGCCATTCTGCGTATCCTGCCCACCACCGGCGGCGAGATTTTATACAAAGGTCAGCGCATCAACGGCAAAATTTCCCGTGCGCTGGATAAGCAGCTCACGCGCGAAATTCAGATGATCTTTCAGGACCCGCAATCCTCCCTGAACGAACGCGCCAAGGTAAGCTACATCGTAGGCGAGGGTTTGCAGAACGTGCGCCCGGAGCTTACCGCCGCGCAGCGGGAGGAAAAGGTGCGGCAGGCGCTGTTGGACGTGGGTCTGCTGCCGGAGTTTGCTTCCCGTTTCCCCCACGAATTTTCCGGCGGGCAGCGCCAGCGCATCGGTATCGCCCGGGCGCTGATCGTAGAGCCGGAGTTCATCGTGGCAGACGAGCCTATCAGTGCACTGGATATGTCCATCCGGGCGCAGGTGCTCAACCTGCTGCGCCAGCTGCAAAAGCAGCGCGGCATCACCTACCTGTTCATCGCCCACGACCTTTCGGTGATGCGCTATATTTCCGACCGCATTGCCGTCATCCGCAAGGGCAATATCCTGGAGCTTGCGGACGCCGAGGAGCTGGTCACCCACCCGCTGCACCCCTACACCCGCAGCTTGCTTTCTGCCATCCCCATGCCGGACCCGCGCCGGGAGCGGGAGAAGCAGCTGCTGGTGTACGACCCCGCCATGCACGATTACACCGCCGCGCCGCCCGCGTGGCGCCAACTGCGCCCGCAGCACTGGGTGCTGTGCAATGACGCAGAAGCGGCGCAGTGGCTCGCTGGAAGCGGGACGAACTGACAGAACAAAACCGGGCAGCCCGCGGGCTGTCCGGTTTTTGCATTTGTTTAACTTACTCTTCCGCTCTCTACCGAGAAGCTCACATCCGCCGCAGCCATAGTGGACTTGCGGTGGGATACCAGCAGCACCGTGCGGTCCTTGCACTCGGCGCGGACGGCGCGCAGGATGATGCCCTCGTTCAGGCTGTCAAGGTTGGAGGTAGGCTCGTCCAGCAGCAGGAAAGGCGCATCGTGCAAAAATGCCCGCGCCACGCCGATGCGCTGCCGCTCGCCGCCGGAAAGGGTGCCGCCCAGCTCGCCCACAGGGGTGTCGTAGCCCTTGGGCAGGCTGCGGATAAAGTCATCCAGCGCGGCCTTTTTGCAGGCGGATTCCACCTCTTCCTGCGCAGCATCGCGCTTTGCGATGCGGATGTTGTTGCCGATGGTATCCGCAAACAGCTCGGTCTCCTGCGTCACAAGGCTTTCCTGTGCGCGCAGGGCGGCGGTGTTCACCCGCCGGATGTCCTCTGCACCGAACCGGATGCTGCCGGTCTGCGCGTCCCAAAAGCGCATCAACAGCCGCAGCAGGGTGCTTTTGCCGCTGCCGGAGCGTCCGGTGATGCCCACGATCTTTTTTTCCGGGATGGTCAGGCTCAGGTCATGCAGCACCTCCTCATTGGCATAGGCAAAGTTCACATGCTCTGCCGCAGCACCTGCAAATGCGGTGTCTGTGCCGTCGGTCACATCGGCGGTGACGGGCTGTTCGTCCAGCAGGTCCAGCACGCGGTCTGCGCTGGCAAATACCTGCGTCAGCCCTGCGCCAAGGTTCGCCAGCGCCACCACCGGCCCAAAGGAGCTGAGGGCGGTCAGGGTGCACACCAGCACCCCCTGCGCCGCCAGTTCACCGCGCTGGTACAGCCACAGGCTCACGCCCAGCACCGCCAGTGTGGTGAATAAGATCAGGGTGTTGGTCACCGCTACGATGAGCCCCTCGCGGTACTTCAGCGCCGTCTGCTTTGCGCCCAGCGTCTCGCTGTGGGCGGTGATGCCCGCCGCCCGGGCGGCGGTGTCCTGATACTGCAGGGTATCCCGCAGGCCGCGCAGGCTTTCCAGCACATAACTGTTGGTATCGGCCAGCGCCTGCCGGTATTCCCGGGCAACGGCCTGTCCGCGCTTTGTGCTCCACACCGGCAGCGCCGCGCCCACCAGCAGATAACCCGCCAGCAGCGCCAGCGCGGGCAGGATGTGCCAGTGCGCGGTAAAGGCGGTCATGCCCGCCGCCCAGAGCACGGCAATGCACACCGGCGAGATTGTGTGGGCGTAGAACACTTCCAGCGCTTCGATGTCGGCGGTGATCAGGGAGATCAGGTCGCCCCGGTCGCGGCCTTCCAGCTTTGCGGGGGTCAGGCGGCGCAGCGCGCCGAACACCTTATCCCGGATGAGCGCCAGCAGCCGGAAGGCGATATAGTGGTTGGACGCCTGCTCCGCATAGCGCAGCACGCCGCGCAGCAGGGCAAACACCAGAATGCACCCGAAGGCCGTGCCCACCGTGGGCAGCGGGCTTTGCAGTCCGGCAGCGGTCAGGATGGCAAAGCCGCCGAAAATGGTGATGAAGGTAGCGCAGAAGTGCCCCGCCACGCCCATAACGATGGCTGCCACCATGATGGGCAGCATGGGCTTTACCAGCACGATCAGCCGCGCCACGATGGCGGCGGGGGTGCGGTGAGTGGTTGTGTCGTTCATCAGGCATCCTCCTTTGCAAGGGTCTCCAGCTGCTTCTGGGCGGTGTACAGGCGGCAGTAAGCGCCCTGCTGCGCCAGCAGCTGCGCGTGGGTGCCGTGCTCGGCAATGCCGCCGTTTTCCAGCACATAGATGCAGTCACTGTCCACCACGTTTGCCAGCCGGTGGGAGATCAGGATCACCGTCTTTTTTCCCGCCAGACCCCGGATGGCCGCCATGATGTCGTTTTCGCTCTCGGCGTCCACGTTGGAGGTAGCTTCATCAAAGAGGTAGATGGGGGTATCGTGCAGCAAAGCGCGCGCCATGGCAAGGCGCTGCCGCTGACCGCCGGAAAGGTTGCTGCCGCCCTCGTGCACGGCGGTCTGCAAGCCATTCTGACTGCGGCAGAAGTCCGCAAGGTTTACCTCTTCCAGCGCCGCCCAGAGCTCGCTCTCCGCCGCCTGCGGCTTTGCCATGCGCAGGTTGTTTTCCACTGTGCCCTTAAAGATGGTGGAATCATGGGGCACAACGGTCAGCGTGCGCTGCCGCGCAGCCTGCTGCAGCTGCTGTACCGGCACGCCGCCCATGGTCACCTGCCCGGTATACCCGGTGCAGCGCCCTGCCAGCAGGGCGGCGATGGTACTTTTGCCGCTACCGGAAGCCCCCACCAGCGAGACAAAGCTGCCCTGCGGCACGGTAAAGGATACGTCTTTCAGCACGGTGCGGCCGGTCTCGTAACCAAAGGTCACTTTTTCCAGCGTCAGCGTGGTATCCGCCGGGGCGTTCTGTGCGCCGTCCTGCGGCTCTTCTGCCGCCAGCAGCCGGAAAATTTTCTCTGCTGAAGCTGCACCGTTCATGGCAATGTGGAAGTAGCTGCCCAGCAGCCGCAGCGGCAGGAAAAAGTCTGCCGCCAGCAGCAAAATGGTCAAGGTGGCGGTCAGTTCCAGCTGTCCCGCCGCAAAGGCCGCCACGGCGCTGATGATACCCAGCCCTGCGCCGCCGTAGGCCATCAGGTCCATCAGGGTGACCGAGTTCAGCTGCATGGTCAGCACCCGCATGGTGATTTTGCGGAAGCGCTCGGCTTCGGCGTTCATCTGCTCGTGCTTCCAGCCGTCGGCCTGATAAATTTTCAGGGTGGTCAGCCCCTGAATGTTCTCCAGAAAGCTGTCGCCCAGCGTGGTGTACTCGCTCCAGTAGCTTGCCAGCAGCTTTTTGGCAAACTTCTGCACCGCCACGATGGACATGGGGATCAGCGGCACGCAGCACAGCAGAATGACCGCCGACCGCGCGTGCACCCCCACCAGCAGCGCAAACAGGGTGACAGGTGCCAGCAGGCTGTAGAACAGCTGCGGCAGATATTTTGCAAAGTAGGTGTCGATCTGCTCCACGCCCTCGCTGGCCAGCATGACCACCTCGCTGGTAGCCACCGTGCCGGTATAGCCGGGGCCAAGGCGGGTAAGTTTTTCATAAATTTTGCTGCGCAGGGTGCGCTTGACGTCCCGCGAGGCCTGATCGCTCATGCCGGAAGCCAGCATGGTAAAGGCAAAGCGCAGCGGCACCGTGCCAAGGCAGAGCAGGATATTCTGCCGCAGTGCGGCAGCGGTCAGGCTGCCCGCAAAAGCCGCCCCCACCAGCCGTGCGACCGCCCGGACAAAGATGATATTACACACCAGCCCCAGCCACTGGAACGCCACGTTTGCTCCCACATAGCGCAGCGCCGCCCGGTCGAAGGACAGCAGTTTTTTGTTTATCATGGGTGTTTCTCCTCTTCCACCATCCGCTCATAGTCGGCGGTGAAAAGGCGCTGGGGCAGGGCGCTGGTCATGGCAAGGGCGGCAGTCCACTGCTCTTCCTTTGTCAGCTCCCCGCTCACCGGCGGAAAGTGCGCCAGAATAGCGTCCAGCTCCTGCTGCACCCGCTTTGCCACCCAGATGCCGCGGTCGGTCAGGTAAATTTTACCGTAGTACTCCTTTACGATCATGCCCTGCTCCATGAGCAGGTTCAAAATGCGCACCACCGAGGGCTTTGTCACCCCCAGCTTTTCCGCAATGCTGCGGGAGCTGATGTCCAGATGGGTGCGGCTTACCTCGTAGATGGCCAGCAGATAGCGCAGATGCGCTGCGGTCAGCTGCATACCGGTCACTCTCCTTTTTACGCGCCGGGGCTTGCCCGGTGTTATCATAAGCTAACTTTATTTTACTTAAAAAAGGAGCGCGAGCCGAGAGTTTCAGCCCGCGCTCCTTGCGGTTCAGTGTTTAGTGGCAGCCCTTGCAGTGGCTGCAATCGCCGCCGCAGCTGCAGCCGCCGCCGTGCTTATGGGTGTGCCATACGACCCAGCCCAGCGCGCCGAATACCAGCGCTGCCACGATGATGGTGGGCAGATTAAAGTTTGTTGCAATAAATTCCATCATACAGCATACACCCTTTCGTTTCTATCAGATACGGGAAGTATCCAGCTTTACTTCGTTGTTGTTTGCGTACTTGTTGGGGCGCACCATCAGGTAGATAAACGCTGCCAGCACCACAACAGCCACCACGGTGAACAGGCCGAAGTGCACCTCGCCGGTGATAAGGCCGCCCAGCTGATACACCATCAGCGCTGCGCAGTAGGCCAGTACGCACATATAGCCGATGGCAAAGGCCGTCCACTTGCCGTTGTTCATCTCGCGCTTGATGGCACCCATCGCAGCAAAGCAGGGGGCACACAGCAGGTTGAAGATCATGAAGGCGTAAGCGGACAGGGCGGTGTAGTCCTGTGCAACCGCTGCCCAGATCTCGTCGCCGTTCTCGGAAAGCTCGCCGCCGAAGTGGTACAGCACGCCGAAGGTGCCAACCACATTCTCCTTGGCGATCAGGCCGGTAACGGACGCCACGGTGGCTCTCCAGTTGCCGAAGCCCAGAGGTGCAAAGATCCATGCGACCTTGGTGGCGACGATGGCGAGGATGGAGTTGTCCTGATCCTCGATCATGCCAAAGGCACCGTTCTCAAAGCCGAAGCCCTGTGCAAACCACAGGATGACGGTGGCGAGCAAAATCACAGTGCCTGCGCGCTTGATGAAGGACCAGCCGCGCTCCCAGGTTGCCCGCAGCACGTTGCCCCATGCGGGTACATGGTAGGCGGGCAGCTCCATGACGAAGGGTGCGGGGTCGCCTGCAAAGGCCTTGGTCTTTTTCAGCATGATGCCGGAGCAGATGATGGCTGCCATGCCGATGAAGTAGGCAGACACTGCCACCAGCGAGGAGCCGCCGAACATTGCACCGGCGATCAGGCCGATGATGGGCATTTTTGCGCCGCAGGGGATGAAGCAGGTGGTCATGATGGTCATGCGGCGGTCACGCTCGTTCTCGATGGTACGGCTTGCCATAACGCCCGGCACGCCGCAGCCGGTGCCCACCAGCACCGGGATAAAGCTCTTGCCGGAAAGGCCGAACTTGCGGAAGATACGGTCCATGATAAAGGCCACGCGGGACATATAGCCCACGTCCTCCAGGATAGACAGCAGGAAGAACAGCACCAGCATCTGGGGCACAAAGCCCAGCACCGCGCCCACACCGGCGACGATGCCGTCCATGATCAGGCCGTACAGCCAGCCCGCCACGCCGATGCCTTCCAAAAAGCCGCCCAGCGCATTGGGAACGATCTCACCGAACAGGACATCGTTGGTCCAGTCGGTGGCAAAGGTACCGATGGCCCAGCCGCCGTCTGCAATGGAGGTACCCATGGACAGGGAGTACATCAGGTACATGACCAGTGCGAAGATGGGCAGAGCCAGAATACGGTTGGTCACGATCTGGTCGATCTTATCGGAAACGGTCAGGTGCTCCACGCGGGCCTTCTTCTTGACAGCCTTGCCCACCACGGTGTTGATGTAGGCATAGCGCTGGTTGGTGATGATGCTCTCGGCGTCATCGTCCATCTCGGTTTCGCAGTCCCGGATGTGCTCGTCGATGTGATCCACCAGTGCCTTGTCGAGCTTCAGTTCTGCCAGCACCTTGTCGTCGCGCTCGAACAGCTTGACAGCGTACCAGCGCAGGAAGCGGTCATCCACCTTGCCCTGAATGGACTCTTCGATGTGGGCAATGGCGTGCTCCACGCTGCCGGTGAACACATGGGGCAGCTCGCCGGTCTTGCCGGCCTTGGCAGCTGCCACCGCAGCCTTTGCGGCGGCCTCGGTGCCCTCGCCCTTCAGTGCGCTGATCTCCACTGCCTGACAGCCCAGCTCTGCGCTCAGCTTCTTCAGGTCGATCTTATCGCCGTTCTTGCGCACCAGATCGATCATGTTCACAGCCATGACCACCGGGATGCCCAGCTCGATCAGCTGGGTGGTCAGGTAGAGGTTGCGCTCGATGTTGGTGCCGTCGATGATGTTCAGGATGGCGTCGGGCTTCTCCTTCACAAGGTAAGTACGGGAGACAACTTCCTCCAGCGTGTAGGGGGACAGCGAGTAGATGCCGGGCAGATCCTGAATGATCACGTCCTTATCGCCCTTGAGTTTGCCTTCCTTTTTTTCCACGGTAACGCCGGGCCAGTTGCCCACATACTGGTTGGAGCCGGTCAGGTTGTTGAACAGGGTCGTTTTGCCGCAGTTCGGGTTGCCGGCCAGTGCAATTTTAATGCTCATTGCGGATACCTTTCCTCCCTTTGGTCTTATCAGACCACTTCGATCATCTCAGCGTCGGCCTTGCGCACGCTCAGCTCGTAGTTGCGCACGGTCAGCTCCATGGGGTCGCCCAGCGGTGCCACCTTGCGCACATAGATCTGCACACCCTTGGTGATGCCCATATCCATGATGCGGCGCTTCACCGGGCCTTCGCCGTGCAGGCGTGCCACGGTGGCGGTCTCGCCCACCTTTACGTCTTTCAGTGTTTTCATCGTACTCGTTCCTCCCTTGCAGTATTTCATGCAGCACCGGGAAGGCGCTGCTCAGGACACCATGATGCGGCTTGCCATGGTCTTATCCAGTGCCAGACGGCTCTGCTTGACCTGCACGATCAGGTTGCCCGCGATCTCGTTGACCACGGTCACCTCGCTGCCAACCACGAACCCCAGCTCGGCCAGATGCAGCCGCACCTCGTCCTTGCCGCTGATCCTGCGGATGGTGACGGTCTCGCCTGCTTTTGTCATCGTCAAAGGCATCATCGCTGTGCTCCCCTTCCCTTGAAAAATATGTGATGCTGCGGTGGTTAGTCAGCCGTAACTATCAGCGTAGATAGTTTACCGCTGCTAACCAAGCTTGTCAATAGATTTTTCATATCTTATAGTTAGTTTATATGAACAAACAAATTTTATGCCGGCATCGCTCTGCATTTTTATCAAAATCATCAATGACTAACTCTATTTTTTGATGTAAAGTTAGCCAATGTTTACATTTTTAGGGAGTGTTTTGCGGTTTTATAGGGCAGGGTGACGGAGAAAACCCCTCTCAGTCATCTCGCTACGCTCGATGCCAGCTCCCCCGAAGGGGGAGCTAGCCCCTTCCGTCATCGCCTACGGCGATGCCACCTTCCCCAAGGGGACGGCTTCAGCGATGGCGGGAAAGTTTGCGGCAGCGCCAAAAGGGGTAACCCACGGGAGCCAACTCCCCCAGTCGCCTACGGCGACAGCCCCCTCTGGGATGGGGCCCTTGGCATGGCGGGAAAGTTCCCCGCTAAAGTGCAAAGTGCCCGGACGCGCCAGAGGCTCCCTCCCAGAGGGAGCTGTCAAAGCCGTCAGGCTTTGACTGAGGGAGTTCAGCCCGCTTGCGCCAAGC
>OMAM01001048.1_pt1 | contig 11094 bp, 8 predicted proteins | sample 1644621 | NCBI WGS metagenome assembly OMAM01 (sample SAMEA103958120, study PRJEB25191) | human gut metagenome | biome: human-associated habitat [ENVO:00009003]; feature: intestine environment [ENVO:2100002]; material: feces | place: Germany | collected 2013/2015 | reverse complement strand
TCTGGGTATTGGAGATACCATCCAGAGCATACTCATAAGGCAGCTTAGCTACAGAGTTCAGAGAAGCCAGCAGACCGCTCTTCTCAGCACCGTAGGAAGGTGATGCACCGGGAGCGAACGGTGTGTAAGCTGCTCTACCATCAGGCAGAGCACCGGTAGCCTTACCATATACAACGTTAGAGGTAATGGTCAGTACGGAAGTGGTAGGCTCGGAATTTCTGTAGGTGTGGTTCTTCTTGATCTTCTCCATGAAGGTCTTCAGCAGCCATACAGCGAATTCATCAGCTCTGGGATCATCGTTACCGTACTTAGGGAAGTCGCCTTCGATCTTGAAGTCTACAGCACAACCCTGGTCATCACGGATAACCTTAACCTTAGCATACTTGATAGCGGACAGGGAGTCAGCTACATGGGACAGACCTGCAATACCGGTTGCGAAGGTTCTTCTTACATCGGTATCGATCAGAGCCATCTCAGCTGCTTCGTAGTAGTACTTATCATGCATGTAGTGGATCAGGTTCAGGATGTTAACATACAGAGATGCACACCAGTCAAGCATGATGTCATATTTATGCATAACTTCGTCGAAATCAAGGTACTCGGAAGTGATAGGAGCGATTTCGGGACCACACTGCATATGTTTGCCGTCCTTGTCCAGATGCTTCTCATCCTTACCACCGTTGATAGCGTACAGTAAGCACTTAGCCAGGTTAGCACGAGCACCGAAGAACTGGATCTCCTTACCGGTCTGAGTAGCGGATACGCAGCAGCAGATGCTGTAGTCATCACCCCAGATAGGCTTCATAACGTCATCGTTCTCGTACTGGATGGAAGAAGTATTTACAGAAATCTTAGCTGCGTACTTCTTGAAGTTATCAGGCAAAGCGCTAGAGTACAGAACGGTCAGGTTCGGCTCGGGGCTGGGTCCCATGTTCTCCAGAGTATGAAGGAAACGATAGTCGTTCTTGGTAACCATATGACGGCCGTCCATGCCGATACCACCAACTTCCAGAGTAGCCCATACGGGGTCACCGGAGAACAGCTGGTTGTAAGAAGGAATACGAGCAAACTTAACCATACGGAACTTCATGGTCATATGGTCGATCAGCTCCTGAGCTTCCTTCTCGGTCAGGGTGCCTTCCTTTAAGTCTCTTTCAATATAGATGTCCAGGAAAGTAGAGATACGTCCAACGGACATAGCTGCACCGTTCTGGGTCTTGATAGCTGCCAGATAACCGAAGTATAACCACTGGATAGCTTCCTTAGCGTTGGTAGCGGGGCCGGAAATATCGTAACCGTAGATCTTAGCCATTTCCTTCATTCCCTGCAGAGCCTTGATCTGATCAGCGATCTCTTCTCTCAGACGAATGATATCCTCGGTCATAACGCCGGTACCGCAGTTCTTCTTATCCTTCTTCTTCTCCTCGATCAGGAAATCAATACCGTAAAGAGCAACTCTTCTGTAGTCGCCTACGATACGTCCACGACCATAGGTATCGGGAAGACCGGTAACGATATGGGTATGACGAGCAACCTTCATCTCATCGGTATAAGCATCAAATACTGCCTGGTTGTGAGTCTTGTGATACTCATTGAAGATCTTGTCATACTTTTCATTTACTTCGTAGCCATAGGTGCTTGCAGCCTGCTGAGCCATCTTAATACCACCATAAGGCATGAATGCTCTCTTTAAAGGCTTGTCTGTCTGCAGACCAACGATCTGCTCCAGATCCTTCATAGATTCATCAATATAGCCAGGGCCATAAGCGGTCAGACTGGATACGATCTCTGTTTCGCATTCCAGAACGCCGTTATGCTCACGCTCTTCCTTCTGTAACTCCTGAAGTCTGCCCCAAAGCTTATCAGTTGCTTCGGTAGGTCCCTCCAGGAAGCTCTCATCTCCATCATACGGAGTGTAGTTGGTCTGGATGAAGTTACGTACATTGACGTCTACATCCCAGTGGCCATCTTTTTTAAAGCCTCTCCATGCTTCTGCCATGAAAATTTACCTCCTTCTAGTAAAAACAATTAATATTATCAACTGAGAGTACCAGTTGCGCTGGCATCCCAAGCTGTTTCTTTACGATAAAAGTGTACTACCTGACAAGGGTAAGTGTCAACCTTTTTAGGAATTGTTCCGAGTTTAGTACATCAGCTCTGAGTCTCGGTCCAACAAATGCTGATGTACAAGAATAATCTTGCCTTATTCTGGGGAAAGTATTATACTAAAAAAGCCTTATACGGCAGAAAGGAGACCGATATGACCGGAGTAACAAAAGACATGACCATTGGTGAGATCTTACGTACCAATCCTGAAGTAGCTCCCGTACTCCTCGATGCAGGAATGCATTGCCTGGGATGCCCTGCTTCACAGGGAGAGACCCTGGAAGAGGCAGCTATGGTACATGGTATTGATGTAGATGAGCTTATGAAAGTGATCGAGGAGCTGTAAGCTTTGTATGTCTGTTTTGGAAACATCGCCTGACTGGGGCACACAGGTGAAACAAAGTATTTATGGAATTTCATAGCTCAGATTTCCGCGCAATTGAAATGTGTCCGTCGATTGCGCGGATTTGAGAAATCTAAAGAATTCAAGGAATTCAGATCATCGGCCGTTGGCCGTCTTTTTTTGCCTTTTTCCCTTAGATATATTATCTGATTCGACATTATGATGTATGACTGGCACGGTAGATTCTTTCAAGGGAGACTAATTCTGTGGTACTTTCAGTTCCCAGCCGGAATAAATCAGAGCAGGGTCGCGGATCAGTTCCCGGTTCAGGGAAACGATTTCAGCCACGGAGCAGTTGTACTTTCTGGCGATTTTCCAAAGGGTGTCGCCCTGTCTGACGATGTATATCCCGCTTTTCTTATTCTCAGGCAGGACAGCGTCGGGAGTGCCGCCTGTGATAGGAGCTCCGCTTTGGGGAATCTTAAGCTGCCAGCCGGCGTGAATCCGGTTCGGGTTCTTGATCCGGTCACTGTTGGCTGCCATGATCTCGGTTATGGAGCAGTTGTATTTTCTGGCGATTTTCCAGAGAGTGTCACCTGTTTGTACGGTATAGGTCATATAGGAGGTGGCGTTTTTCACGACAGGAGAGGGAACTTCACGGTCGGTCTGTTCTCCTGAGCTGCTGTCGTCAGTCTTATACTGCTCTACGATATTGTTGGTGCCGTTGCCGGGAATGATGGGAGTCGTGTTCTTCGTCCATTTTGCCTTGAGGGTCATAGTGCATTTGACTGTATCCGTGTCAAAGTTCCATTTTGTTTCCGTACCATTGTTATCATAATACCAGCCGTCAAGACTATGCCCCTCATTGGTGGAAGCGGGGGCGGTGAGTGCCGCTCCGTCCTTGCTCCAATTCACTTCCTGTGTGATGACCGGCTCTCCGTTGTTCGGTTCAAAGGTAATCATGAGCTTAACGGGCAGGGTGGTACCGCTGAAATCGCCGCCTGAAATCGTTCCGCCCCTATTCTCGACGGTGCCGGTAAATGTGCCGCCGTTAATGGTACCACTGCTCTCATTTATGACCTCATTCGTGAATGTGCCCTTCCGGATGGTGCCGTTGTTGGTCACTTTGCCCTGGAACTTAGTGCTGCCGGCAGCACCCTCACTGCCGGTGATCGTGCCGCTGCCGTACTCGTTGGTATCGTTCGTCATTGTGCCGGCTATTTCGCCGCCGTCAGCATTCAGGATGCCAACGTTTGTTACATTTGTGCAGATTTTTGCATTGTCGCTTATAGTAAGAATAACTCTCTGAGAGGAAGTATTGTATACAGAGCTTGCATCATTCGGATTAACAGGATCACCGATCGTGCCCCCAGTCATGGTGAACTGATTATCATTCCACACCCCGCCGCTTGAAGCATACTGGGGGGCGGTGCTGATGCTGGCTTTAATCGTACCGCTTGACATAATAAAGAATCCAGAGTTGTACACACCGCCGCCGTATAATCCTGTGCATGTACGGATTGTTCCGCCGTTCATGATAAAGCAGCCGATGGTATTTGAATTCCACAGGGCGCCGATGTCCACACCGCCACCCCCGGATTGTGCGTTGCAGTTGCGGATCTCAGAGCCGGAACCCATGGTGAATGTGCTCCTCGGGGAGATAGACACACCGCCGCCGTTTTTTGCAGCGCAGCCGATAATACTTCCGCCCGTCATGATGAATGTGCCGCTCTTTCCGGTGGCAGAGTCATAGGCAAGGTATACACCGCCTCGACTCCTTGCCGAACATCCGACGATGCTGCCACCGGTCATGGTCAGTGTACCGCCGGCATTAACAAGTACACCGCCGCCATCACTGTGGGTAAGATCACCGCCACCGCCCGTAATAACCCCACCGAAGACAATTTCCGAGCCACCTTTGTCCAGTTCCCACATGTCAATGTGCCAGGCCGGTTGTTTATAGTGCGTGTTAAAATGGTGCTGTGTGGTTGTTTTGCTATCCTGAATCGTCAGATCGCCGCCCGACTCTACCTTGATTACGCTGAAGCCGCCGGTCATTTTCAGTACACAACCGTTCAAATCCAGTGTCACAGTACGGTTGATCGTCAGCGTAGAGCCAATATCGATATCCTTCTTCAGCGTGATCCCGGAAATACTGCTATCTGCCAGTGCGTCCGTCAGCTCATCCGCTGTCGCCACTTCTTTCACACCGTTTGCTACCGGCAGTGCTGCGTACAGTCCATTCAGAACCGCTGCTGCTTCATTTCCCGATGCGCTTTCCGGGGAACCCGGACCCTCTGTGGATGTCGGGGGATTTGTCAGCTGTCCGGTTTCTGCTGCCGATACCGGCGTGGAGACCAGAGAAAGTACCATGGAACTGCAAAGCAGCGCCGCATAGATCCGTCTTCTTTGTTTTTTCATTTATTTTTTCCCTCCCGTTGTTGTGATGCATTTCCTTTTCCCGTGCCTTGTCCGCAGTGTTCTCTTTCCCGGAGTCTGATACACAGTACTGTGATCATGACCGCCGTGGCGAAAGAAATTACCCCCACCAGCACATAACCGCCGGCGTCTTCATGCAGCAGGATAGAACCGTACATTCCCCGGGCGGTGATCTGCGTCTGGCCGGTTGCTGTGTGCACCGTTCCCACAAGGAACGCAGACAGTGCCGTGCACAGGGCAGACAGCCGGCAGATCCCGCGGCGCTCCTTCCGGCGATATTTTTCATGCACCCGTTTTTTCACCAGTTCGACCCGCTTTTCTGTATCATACATATCGTTGAAAACCTCCCTTCGGAAAGTAAAGTCATAAAATACATATGTCCTTCATCTAATTAGGTACAAAAAAACGAAAAAACTCTCACCTGAAATTCAATTTTTTCAAAAAAAAGTTTTCAAAAAAAGTTCTTCAAAAAACAGGAGCTGCCGACAGCAGCTCCGCAAAAGACAGGATTCAGTTGTGATTCTGGGTAAGGCGACGGGTGATCAGTTTCCCTGCCGTCAGGATCAGCACAGGCAGAATGTATGCGATATACTGTATCGCACCGCCATAGGCGATCAGAAGATTATAAATTGCATGAAAAGTGATGGCTGCCCCGAGCAGACCGCAGGTTCCGGCAATCTTCAGCCAGGTGCGCTGCCATACATACGCCAGTCCACCGCCGACGATGGCACCACAGATCACATGCATGGCACCCGTTCCAATGCCCCGGAAAAAGATAAAGGAAAAATGTCCGGCTCCATTATGAATCAGATAGCAGACATTCTCAAAGGTGGCAAAGGAAAGTGCAACGATGATGGCAGCATTTTTTATCGGCACCGGTTCAGGCTCAAATACAAGAAGATAAAAGAGCAGCGGCAGGAGTTTCATCACTTCCTCTATCACAGGTGCGATCTCTGCAGTGGCGGCAATCGTATCTGCTGCGTAAAGAACGGCAAAGAAGGTATTGATGTAAGCGGAGAGCAGGCATGCCCCCATTCCTGCAAGACAGCACAAAAAGAATTTGGCCTGTCGCCTACCCATGCACAGGGCGGCAATCAACAGGGGTGAGGCCATACAGATAAATACATTTTCAATATAGGTCATGTCCGCACCGCCTTTCCTGTGGCAGGCAGCAGTCCGAAAAGGCAGAACGTCAGCAGAAGATCACACCAGCAATAGGGACTGAAGATAGAGTCGCCCGGCCAGAAGCAGCCGGAGGTCCACAGAGCGTATTCTGCCGCAACATAGCAGAGGATTCCGATGTGAAAATACCGCAGGTTCCGTCCTTTTCCCGTCTGTGTCTCTGCGTAGACAAGACCGTGGATGGAACGATAGGAGACAAGGATCATCATGCCGCACCAGAGCAGGGTGGAGAGAATGTCACCAAAGGTACAGTAAAATGCGCACAATGGGACTCCGATCAGCGGAGCCAGCAGGGATTTCCGACAGGAAAAGCTTCTTTCCTCCGGGGAGGAGAGAGTATATTGTAGGAGACAGAGAAAAATAACGCTGGAGACCCAGCCGAATTCCGATACATAAAAGATCCGTGGTGTTTCGGAAAACAATAACAGATATAATGTCCAGTACAGGGAGCCCAGTGCGAAACAGCCATAAAAGCAAATCAGCAGAAAATATGACAGTGTCCGATGTCTCAGATAACGAATGCCGCTCAGACAGAAGCCCAGCAGGGTAACGAAAAATTGCAAAAGATTAATGATCAATTCCATTGGTGCGGTCCCCCCTCTGCTCTGCCCGCTCTTCTTTGTCCAACAGATGGACACGAAAACACAGGATCGTCACGCATACGCCGAGAAGAAATGAAAGCAGCCCTATTATGATATATTCGGGTGCAGCGCCACCGCCGAGGATCGTTGCCGCCGTTTCATGTCCGGAGGAGATCCCCGGCACCATTTGCCCGGAAATCTCAGGCATGACAAAGGAAGCCCCGAAGATCACAGCAAGGCATGTCGCTATGCAGGAAATAGCAACGATCCGCCGCTGTTTCCGCCTTTTTTGCCGCTCTTTTTCCGCAATCCTTCGTCGGACTTCTGCAATCCGTTCCTCATGACTCCGCATTTGTTATTCCCTCCCGTTCCAATAATCCCCGCAGACGCTCTTTTCCCCGGTACATTATATTAGTGATCTGCTTCACGCTTTTTCCCATAACTTCAGCGACCTGCCGGTAACTCATACCCTCAAAATAGGTCAGATAAAGAGCTTCTCTGTAATCCGGATTCAGTTCACCCATGCATAAATGCAGGATCTGATTCCGTTCTTTTGTCCGGATCACCTCATCCACCAGTTTCCCACCTTCCGGCTCTTTGGTCAGATCATCAAGACAGAAGTGATGTCGCCGGATGCTTTTATGGCGCAAAGCCATATGTCGCGCAGCTTTATACAGGTAGGCCCTGAATCCGCCATCCCGGATATGGGGCCTTTTGGCGAACAGGTAGGAAAATACTTCTATCATCAAGTCCTCAGCCTCGTGAACGTCATGCAGATAGCCGTTGATGTATAAGGTCAGTGGATTGTCGTATTTTCTCATCAATTCTTCCAGCCCTGTTTCATCGCCGCTTAAATATTGTCGGTATAATTCTTCGTCGGAAATCATATTGTGTACATCCTTTCCACTGTAACCGGCGTTTTGATCCTTTGTAATTTCGAATGTGTATGGAATTGCGTAAGCTGCATGCCTACGGATTACTTTGTTTATTAAACATCATTATATGCGAATAAGGTTATATTTTCAAGTTATGCATTTTCCGGCTCCTTTCCCGTAGCCCCGCCGCTAGGGAAAAGAATAAAACAGCTATAAAATAAGAGAGTCCCCACAAAGTGGGAACTCTCCTGAATATTATGATCTGTCGTCACATTGAAGTGTTAGAAAGGCTCTGTAAAGCATGATCTGCAATCAGTGTGGTACAGTGCTCTTCTAAGAATGTCCGGCTCGCCACAGTGGAGCGTTTGGGAATTCCGTATTCAGAGATTACGTTGCAGACTCTGTCGAATACATCACGGTCTTCCGGACCCTGTGTGAGAACGAGATAGTATGCATTCCCCTCTTCATGGTACAGTGTACTGAACCCATGATAATGACCGGCAGTCACGACGGCAGCGTTGATTACCTGATTCAGAGTATCCATACGGAACAGGCGGGATCTGACAGCGTCGTTTTCCTCGGGAGTGGGAGCAGCGGGAGTCTCGGCTGCAGTCTCCTCATTTTGGATGCGGCGGAACAGATCCAGCACCTCATCCGCGGAACTGTTGTCACCATCCTCATCGGTATCTTCCGTAACGGAAGGTGCAAAGCGGGAAAAACGGGTATCCAGCTCATCCGGGTCTTCCACTTTCGTAATGATCAGTACGATACAATCCGCATTCAGCGGGATGGCCTCGATCATCAGGGGAATATCTTCTGCCTCAAAACCAAATTCAAAATTGGCCTGCTGCATCATATCACGGAACAGAGATTTTGCCTTTTCCGTGCCGTAAGCAAGCTCACTTATTTTCAATTCGCGGCTGGCGAGATCTTCACGGGTCAGCGTGCAGCGAATCTGATTTTCATTTACTTTTTCTATTTTCATGCGACAACACTTCCTTTCTGCCTTCGCATTGGTATGGTATATAGCTTATACTTTCCCTATATTTTAGTCAATAGACGCAGTTCACTCTTTAAAAAAATTTAATAAAACATCTTGTCAAATAGCAGGCTGCAGTGTATAATCCGACCTATAGATGCCTCTGATACTCCGGTACGGAGAGGAGGCTGACGGTTTTTCTTTATTCTTGTTGATTTACTGGGAACGATTCGTTCCATTTCATCCCATTTTTATTTATTATGCAGATAGCTGTTAATGTATTAGGGTATTTATAGGTTATGCGCATCTGTAAAATATAGTATGGAGATGTCTTACAGGCATATACGTGTCTGGTCATAATATTTCAACGGATAATTTCACAATCATAATTCCAAATTTTTCATTTTATTACCAGTACTGTCAGAGGCATTTATATTTAATGAAGAGGTGTCTGCAAGAAAGCGGCAACTGAGGGAAGTCTCACGAATACTTTTGGTCGAAGGCTGCTGCAAATGGTGGATACCGGTATTTACTCCTATATAGGGACAGAAAGTGTCAGCTCACACCCGTGAGAAGATCTGAGATCTAAAAAGGGAATACACTGCAGGAGTGCAAAACGGGATTGCCTCTCTGGCTGTATCCTGCAGTGTATGAATAAACAAGTATGAATAAACAAGTATGAATAAACATGTACTAATGAACTTTTATGTGTTCCTTGTATTATATGGAGGAACTGTGATAGAATAAAAATGTTCTGCCGATGTGGGCGGAACGTAAGAACGGGCAAAAACGATGCAGGTTGGCCCTGCGGATGGGAGCACATATGAAGAAAAAGATATTACCGGTGATCATTGCAGTCCTGTTGATCCTTGTGATCGGAGGCGTAACACTGGGCAAGGTGCTGCTGGATAAATATTCCTACAGCAAAGAAGAAGCAGACTGGAATGAATTCTACCAGGTGTCAGAGACAGACAGAAGCGCTATTATTTTACAGGATGAGATGGTGGAAGAACAGGCACTTATCAGAGATGGTGTCTGCTATTTTGATCTGGCAACTGTGCATAAATATATGAATGAAGTGTTCTATGCGGATATGACGGAGAACCTGCTGTTATATGCCACTCCGACGGAAGTGATCCGGACGGTGTTCGGCGAGACTTCCTATAACACAACGGAAGGAATGCAGGATGCAGGCTTCGTTATCAGCTTTGTCGAAGGAGATACGGTATATGTGGCTGCGGATTATGTAAAGCTGTTCACGAATTACTCCTATGAATGCTATGACAGACATGTACAGGTCTATACGGAATGGGGCACCAGACAGGTGGCGCAGCTGAAGAAGGATACAGCTGTCCGTTTACGCGGCGGTGTGAAGAGCCCGATCCTGACGCAGGCAGCGAAGGGAGATACCCTGGAGATTTTAGAGCAGATGGAGACATGGAGTAAAGTAAAGACTGCGGATTCCGTGATCGGCTATGTGGAGAATAAGCGTCTGGGAGATATTACGGAAGAGACCGAAACTCCGGTGACGGATTATCAGGAGCCGGAATATACTGCCCTGACTTCTGACAGCAAGATCTGCCTGGGCTGGCATTCTATCGGCGGTGCAGGCGGTAATGACACTCTGTACTCCATGGTGTCCGGTACGAAGGGTATGAATGTCATTGCACCGACCTGGTTCAGTCTGACGGATGAGAACGGAAGTATCCGGAACTTCGGAACAGCGAATTATGTAACCACGGCCCACAATATGGGACTGCAGGTATGGGGCGTACTGGATAACTTTAATTACGCTAATGAAAACGGTATATCCATCAGTACATTAAATATGTTGTCATCCACCACGGCGAGACAGACCCTGGTGCAGAATGTGACGGATACGGCAGTCAGCCTGGGACTGGATGGCATCAATGTAGATTTTGAACAGCTGAGCAGCGATTGCGGCCCTCATTATGTGGAATTCTTAAGAGAACTTTCCATTCAGTGCCGTAATAAGGGACTGGTACTCTCCGTAGACAATTACGTACCGTTTAATTTCAATGATTATTATCGCCTGGATATTCAGGGACAGGTTGCTGATTATGTTATCATTATGGGATATGATGAGCACTGGCATGGCAGCAAGGATCCCGGAAGCGTGGCAAGTATCGGTTATGTATCAGATGGACTGGACAGAACCCTGCAGGAGGTTCCGGCGAATAAGGTAGTCAATGCACTTCCGTTCTACACTATCCTGTGGAAGACAGAAGGGACAGATGTGACGGATGAATACATTACCATGCGCAATGAGGCGGAGTTCATGAGCAGAGCCGGTGTGACGGCAGAGTGGGATGAAGAGACATGTCAGAATTATGCGGAGTGGACCTCCGGTAATGCTACCTACCAGATCTGGCTGGAGGATGCGGAATCCATCGCCGTAAAGCTGAACATGATGACCACGAAGAATATCGGTGGTGTGGCAGTATGGCGACTGGGCTACGGAACACAGGCAGCCTGGGAATTGATCAACGCCTACCTGCAATAACTTGAGAGTTACGCGAGCAATGAGCCGCGCATAGGCATAGTGAGGACAGCGATGGGCGCTTGCGC
>OMAM01001043.1_pt1 | contig 11123 bp, 5 predicted proteins | sample 1644621 | NCBI WGS metagenome assembly OMAM01 (sample SAMEA103958120, study PRJEB25191) | human gut metagenome | biome: human-associated habitat [ENVO:00009003]; feature: intestine environment [ENVO:2100002]; material: feces | place: Germany | collected 2013/2015 | reverse complement strand
TGGAAGCGAACGATTACGAAGTGGTGCATACCATTCTTTTGCCGGATGACAGAAAGATGCTGGCAGATGAGATGGCTCGTATAGCAGATGAGGGAATAGCAGAGCTGATTGTAACTACGGGTGGAACCGGATTTTCGCCGAGAGACTGTATGCCGGAGGCAACAAAGGATATTATAGAACGTGAAGTGCCGGGGATTCCGGAAGCAATGAGAGCATATAGTATGACGATTACACCAAGAGCTATGCTCAGTCGTGCAGCAGCAGGTATTCGAAAAGGAACACTGATCGTGAATCTGCCGGGAAGCCCGAAAGCAGTGAAGGAATGCCTGGAGGCAGTACTGGATACACTGGCTCACGGAATCCGTATCTTACGGGAAGAAGACGGGGAATGCGGTAATGGTACTTCGCTAAAAAAATAACATGCTTGTTAAATAATTAATCTAATTGAAGAATGTTTCTCAAGAAGGTATAATGTAAGCACTTACATTATACCTTTTTAAGTATTCGGGGTAGTCGGTAAAATCTTATGCCTGTTGGAAAAAATACAGTATTTATCATAACAGGACGTACACAGGAGGGTTTCATGCATTCCGAGAATATTATTTACAAAAATGAAATGAATGAAAAAACAACAAAATTCCTAGATAAATTTGTAAAGAGGGTGAAGGGAAATCCTCCCGGCGTCTGCCCGATCGCAGTGCAGCTTTCTTTTTTACAAAGTGCCAGAAGCCAGACCTGCGGTAAGTGTGTTCCCTGCCGTGACGGACTGGAACAGGTAGAGAATATGATGCGCAGCATTCTGGACGGTAAGGCGGATATGGAGACCTTTAACAACATGGTATCCCTGGCGGAAATGATTCAGGATACGGCAGACTGTGCCATAGGTTATGAGGCGGCCAACATCGTATTGCAGAGTGTGGAGCTGTTCCGTGATGAATACATGAGCCATATTGAACAGCACAGATGTCAGGCAGAAGTGGGACAGAAGGTTCCCTGTATTTCCCATTGTCCCGCACATGTGGATATTCCGGGATATATTGCGCTGATCGGTGAACATCGTTATGCGGATGCCATTAATCTGATCCGCAGAGATAATCCTTTTCCCACGGCATGCGCATTTATCTGTGAACACCCCTGTGAGGCAAAATGCCGCAGAGACCTGATAGACAGCCCGGTCAATATCCGTGGACTGAAGAAATTCGCGGTGGATCAGATCGCGGCAGATCAGGTAAAGGTGCCGGAGTGTAATGTCACCACCGGTAAAAAAGTAGCTATCGTAGGAGGAGGTCCTTCCGGACTGACGACTGCCTATTATCTGTCTCTGATGGGACATAAGGTAGATGTATACGAAGAGAGAGAAGCGCTGGGAGGAATGCTGCGATACGGTATCCCCAATTACCGTCTGCCCAAGGACAGACTGGACGAAGACATCAATGCGATCCTGTCCACCGGTAATATTACAGTGCATTACAACACGGCCATCGGCAGGGATATCACCATGGAGCAGCTTAAGGAGCAGTACAATGCGATCTATATTGCTATCGGTGCCCAGGTAGGTAAATCTGTAAACGTAGACGGCGTGAACAGCAACGGAGTCTATTCCGCAGTGGAAATGTTGGGCGAGATCGGTAAGGGCAACATTCCGGATTATACCGGTAAACGTGTGGTGGTCGTAGGCGGCGGAAACGTAGCCATGGACTGTGCCCGTTCTGCCATCCGGTGCCATGCCAAAGAGGTAACGGTGATCTACCGCAGACGTCAGATCGACATGACGGCACTGCCTTCCGAGATCCAGGGAGCCATCGAAGAGGGCGTGGAACTATTGACGCTGAATGCACCGGTGAAGATCAATGCGGATGCGGAGGGAAATGTCTGCGGATTTGTGGCACAGCCACAGATCATCAGTGTGTATGACAAGCAGGGAAAACCTTCTGTAACGGTGGCAAATAAACCAAAGATCGAGGTGCCCTGTGAAGTGGTACTTATGGCCATCGGTCAGGATATTGTCTCTGCACCTTTTGCAGAGTATGATGTGAATCCCCGAAGAAAGACATTTGAGACATTAGATACCACCAGACTTAAGAGCTATGACAAGATTTTCGCCGGCGGTGACTGTGTATTCGGCCCGGCAACCGTAATTAAGGCTATTGGTGCCGGCAAAGTAGCAGCACTGAACATTGATGAATACCTTGGGTATCATCATAAATATCTGGAGGATATTAAGATTCCGGAGCCCAGAGAAAATGACAGAACCCATTACGGCAGAGTGCATCTGACAGACCGTTCCGCAAGAGAACGTAAGAACAATTTCGAACCGGTGGAAAACGGAATGTCCTACGATGAGGCGATGCAGGAATGCGGTAAGTGCTTAAGATGTGATCATTTCGGATGCGGAGTGGTAGAAGGAGGCAGAGTATAATGGTAACGATCACCATAGATGGAAAACAGATTTCCGTAGATGAGAATTTATCCATACTGGAAGCTGCACAGGAGGCGGACGTCAAGATTCCCACACTCTGCTACCTGAAGGATGTCAATGAGGTAGGAGCCTGCAAAATGTGTGTTGTGGAGGTGGAAGGCAGCAGACATCTGGTAACCTCCTGCAATACAAAAGTAAAAGAGGGAATGGTGGTGAACACTCATTCCGAGAGAGTGGTGAACAGCAGAAAGCAGGTATTGAACATGCTGCTTGCCAATCATGATGTCAGATGCTTCTCCTGTAGCAAATCCGGTGACTGCAGACTGCAGGATCTGTCCAATGAATATGGCATTACGAAATCCTGCTATCCCGGAAGCGCAGCCAAATTTGAAGCGAAAAAAGAGAATCCTTTTCTGACGTATTATCCGGAGCTGTGCATCAATTGTCAGAGATGTGTCAGCACCTGTAACAAGGTGTCCTGTAACGGCACCCTGCATAACAGTAAGATCGGTACGAGAACACTGATCGATGCTCCGTTCGGACCGGACTGGAAGGAGACAGACTGCGAGTCCTGTGGTAACTGCGCGGCAGTATGTCCTACCGGAGCACTGGTAGCCAAAAACCGTAAAAAGTACCAGGTCGGCAAGGTGAAAAAGGTTCTGACGACCTGCCCCCACTGTGCTACCGGCTGTCAGTATTATCTGGTGGTAAAGGATAACGAGATCGTGGATGTGGAACCGGCAAACGGTCCTTCCAACAAGGGATTGCTGTGTGTTAAGGGCAGATTTGGCTCGTTTAATTTCGTACATTCACCGGAGAGATTAAAATATCCTCTGATCAAGAACCATGAGACGGGAGAGTTTGAGCGTGCTACCTGGGATGAGGCACTGGATCTCATCGCAGCGAAATTTACAGAGATCAAGAAAAAGTATGGTTCCGATGCACTGGCAGGCTTTGCCTGCTCCCGTTCTCCGAACGAGGATTGCTATATGCTGCAGAAGATGGTCCGCTGTGCGTTTGGTACCAATAATGTAGATAACTGTGCCAGAGTCTGTCATTCCGCAACCGTGGCCGGACTTGCCATGACCCTGGGAAGCGGAGCAATGACCAATCCTATCAGTGATATTACGAAGGATGTGGATGTGATCATGCTGGTAGGTTCCAACCCGGAGGAAGCACATCCTGTCATCGGTATGCAGATTCGTCAGGCGGTAGAGCGGGGAACCCGGCTGATCGTGGTAGATCCCAGAGATATCGGTCTGTCCAGGCAGGCAGATATTCATCTGAAATTAAAGCCCGGTACGAACGTCGCATTTGCCAACGGTATGATGAATGTGATCATCCATGAGGGACTGGCAGACGAAGAATTCATCCGCACCAGAACCGAAGGCTTTGAAGAATTAAAAAAGATTGTGGAAGAATATACTCCGGAGCGTGTAGCCGAGATCTGTCATATCGATGCAGATCATCTGCGGGAGGCGGCACTGATGTATGCTAAGGCGAAGAAGGCTCCGATCATCTATTGTCTGGGCGTAACGGAACATTCCACCGGAACCGAAGGTGTTATGTCCATGTCCAACATGGCGATGTTAGTAGGGAAGCTGGGACGCAGCGGCTGTGGCGTCAATCCCTTACGTGGACAGAATAATGTGCAGGGTGCCTGCGATATGGGTGCACTGCCCGGTGATCTTCCCGGTTATCAGAAAGTGACAAATCCCGAGGTGATTGCTAAATTTGAAAAAGCATGGGGTGTGGAGCTGAACAAAAAACCCGGCGTACATGCAACGGATGTATTCCCTGCGGCAATCCGTAAGGAGATCCGGGGACTCTTTATCTTCGGTGAGGACCCGATCGTAACGGATGCAGACCAGCATCATATCCGCAAGGCACTGGAAAGCCTGGATTTCCTGGTATTGTCCGACCTGTTCATGACAGAGACCGCGCAGTATGCGGATGTGATCCTGCCCGGTACCAGTTATGCGGAGAAGGAAGGTACCTTCAGCAATACGGAGAGAAGAGTACAGCGTGTGCGTAAAGCGGTGACACTGGAAGGCGAGATGCGCCTGGATACCGATATTTTTATCGACCTGATGAACCGCATGGGATATCCGCAAGCCCAGCTTACTTCCGAAGAGATCATGGATGAGATCGCGTCCCTGACCCCCAGCTTTGCAGGTATCAGCCATAGAAGACTGGATAAGGGCGAGAGTATCCAGTGGCCCTGCCCGGATAAGAAACATCCCGGCACACCGATTTTACATGTGGGTAAGTTCTCCAGAGGACTGGGATGGTTCTACCCCGCAGAATATGTGCCCAGTGCGGAACTTCCGGATGAGGAATATCCGTTTATCATGATGACGGGACGTATTCTGTACCATTACAATACTAGAGCCATGACCGGCAAGACCCCGGGACTGATGGAGAAGGAAGGTCACTCCTTCATCGAGATGAATACGGAGGATGCAGTACGCCTTGGCATTGAAAATGGAGAAAAGGTAAGGGTTACATCCAGGAGAGGTACTCTGATCACGACTGCGAGAGTGGGAGAAAAGGTATCCCCGAAGGAGACCTGGATGCCGTTCCATTTCCCGGATGGCAATGCCAATATCCTGACGAATGCGGCATTGGATAAATATGCGAGAATCCCGGAATACAAAGTCTGTGCGGTAAAAGTGGAAAAGCTTCCCGCAGAGGACAGACTGGCGGAAAAAATTATGGAATAAGATAATTGAAAAAACAGCCGGATAGTGTGGCTAAGAAAACAAAGAAGCAAAGTGCGTGTGGACAAAAGGTGCTGCATGCACTTTTTCTTTGCCCGAAATTTATATATTTTTCTGGACTTACAAGAAAAAATGGCATATCGTATCAAAATAGGGTATAATTATATTTTAAAGCTTTCAGAAGAAATGAAAAAAGAGAACTGTAAAGGCAGGAAATGAAATGTTTTTTTATGATAAAGAAAATAATAGCAAAAATAATAAAAAAAATAGAGAAAATAGAGGGAAGAAGCAAGTAGCAGCGATGTTGGTTGCAGGAGTACTTGGAATGAGCATGGTCGTGGGACTGACCGCTTGGGATGACGGCACCAAAGTAGTATTTACCACGGGATTAGGTAAAAACGAGGTGTTCCGGATCGGAGATGAGTCCTGCTCTAAGGCAGAGATCATGATCTATCTGACTACGACACAGAATCAGTATGCGAATGTCTACGGAACGGAGATCTGGAACACCTCCTTAAATGGTGTGACACTGGAGGATAATGTCAAGGAGACGGTACTGGCACGGATCGCACAGATCAAGACCATGTATCTGCTGGCAAAGGAAAAAGAGGTCACGTTAGATGAAGCCGAGGAAGCAAAGGTCGTCCAGGCAGCGCAGGAGTATTATTCTTCCCTGAATGACACAGAGATCGAGACCATGGGTGCCACGGAGGAAATCGTGGAGAAGCTGTACCGGGAATATGCCATGGCGGATAAGGTCTACCGGCTGATCATTCAGGATATCAATCCGGAGATCAGCGATGACGAGGCGCGCAAAATTACGGTGCAGCAAATCTTTTTCGCAACAGCATCCACGGATATGGACGGTAATTTAAAGCCCTATTCGGAAAGTTCTATCCAGAAAGCTTACGAAAAAGCCTGTGAGGTGAGAGCCATGGCGGTGGACGGAGAACATGATTTCACGGAGCTGGCGTCCAAATACAGTGATGATTCCGAGATCACCTATTCCTTCGGCAAGGGGGAGGCGGAGAGTGCCTACGAGGAAGCAGCATTCAATCTGGCAACGGATGAAGTGAGCCAGGTCGTCAAGTGTGAGCGGGGCTATTACATTATCAAATGCATCAACACCCTGGACCGGGAAGAGACAGACGCCAATAAGTTAAAAATCGTGGAAGAGCGGAAGCGTGAAGTCTTCGGACAGGAGTATGACAGCTTTGTGAATACGCTGGTGCGTCAGCTCAATGACAAACTGTGGGATGAGATCACCCTGATCACGGACGAGCAGGTGACCACGGATAACTTTTTTGATGTGTATGCAAAGTATTTTCCGGAGGAGTAATCCTTAGGATCACCATACGCTTTATTAAAATTTTAGAATTGCGGAAACACTGATAAATACTGGACTTTCGGCAGATTGTTAGCACTCGTTGTAAATGAGTGCTAAATTTGTCTTGACTTTTTAATTTTGCAGTCCTACACTTAGAATCAGTTAGATAACAGTCAGCCATGACTGTGCAATTATAGAAAAGGATGTGGTAAAAATGGCAGCAAAAAGCGGTAGCTTATCAATCAACAGTGAAAACATTTTTCCGATTATTAAAAAGTGGTTGTATTCCGATCACGACATTTTTTACAGAGAGCTGATCTCCAACGGCTGCGATGCCGTAACCAAGCTTAAAAAGCTGGACATGATGGGAGAATATACCCTGCCCGAAGGCTATAAGGGACGTGTGGATGTCATCGTGGATCCCGAGAAGAAGACACTGACCTTCAAGGATAACGGTCTGGGCATGACCGCCGACGAAGTGGAAGAGTATATCAACCAGATCGCATTTTCCGGTGCTACGGATTTCATTGAGAAATATAAGGACAAGAGCAATTCCGACCAGATCATCGGTCATTTCGGACTGGGCTTCTATTCCGCATTCATGGTAGCGGATGAAGTACATATTGATACGTTATCTTACAAGGATGGCGCCAAGGCAGTGCACTGGGAGTGTGACGGCGGCACTGAGTTCTCCATGGAAGACGGAGACAAGACCGATGTCGGTACGACCATCACTCTGTTCTTAAATGAAGATTGCCTGGAGTTCTGTAATGAGTACAAAGCCCGTGAGGTAGTGAAGAAGTATTGTTCCTTCATGCCTACGGAGATCTATCTGTCCAAGGCGAACACCAAGGAGACCCAGATCATCAAGGAAGAGGAAAAGCTTCCCGATGATGAAGTCCTCGAAGAGATCGAGCCGGAGAAGAAGGAAAAAACAGAGGGCGAGAATGCAGAAGCTGAGGCAGCAGAAGAACCCAAGAAGCTGAAGATCAGAAAGCGTCCCGAACTGATCAACGAGACACAGCCTCTGTGGACCAAGCATCCCAACGAGTGCACTAAGGAAGAGTATCTGGACTTCTACCGCAAGGTATTTCAGGATTACAAGGAGCCTCTGTTCTGGATCCACCTGAACATGGATTATCCGTTTAACCTGAAAGGTATTCTGTACTTCCCGAAGATCAATATGGAGTATGAGTCCATCGAGGGTACCATCAAGCTGTACAACAATCAGGTATTCATCGCAGATAATATCAAGGAAGTCATTCCGGAGTTCCTGCTGTTGTTAAAGGGTGTCATCGACTGCCCGGATCTGCCTCTGAATGTATCCAGAAGTGCATTGCAGAACGACGGATTTGTCAAGAAGATCGCCGAGTACATCACCAAGAAGGTAGCGGACAAGCTTGCCGGTATGTGCAAGACTGACAAGGAAGAGTACGACAAGTACTGGGATGACATCAGCCCCTTCATCAAGTTCGGCTGCCTGAAGGATGACAAGTTCTGTGAGAAGATGAATGATTACATCCTCTTCAAGAATCTGGACGGCAAATATCTGACGTTGCCCGAGTGCCTGGAGATCAAGCCTCAGGATGAGGAAGAGAACAAGGAGAATGCCGTAGACGAGAACGGCAACAAGGTAGAAGCCGAAGTCGTAGAGGACAAGGCGGAAGATGAGGCTTCCGAGGAGAATACCGAGGAAGAGAAGAAGGAGAAGATCATCTACTATGTAACGGATGAACAGCAGCAGAGCCAGTACATCAATATGTTCAAGGCTGCCAAGATGGATGCTGTGATCCTGACCCACAATATCGATCAGCCCTTCATCTCCCAGTTGGAGCAGAAGAACGAGGGAATCAAGTTCCAGCGTATCGATGCGGATGTGACTGATGCCCTGAAGTCCAAGACTTCCAAGAAGGCTGAAAAAGAGATGGAAGAGCAGGCTGAGAGCATCAGCAAGCTGATGAAGAAGGCTCTGAAGAATGACAAGATCACGATCAAGGTAGAGAAGCTGAAGAACAAGAAGATATCTTCTATGATCACGCTGTCCGAAGAGAGCAGACGTATGCAGGATATGATGAAGATGTACTCCATGCCCGGTATGGATATGAGTGCTTTCGGCGGTGAGGGCGAGACCCTGATCCTGAATGCCAACCATCCTCTGGTACAGTATATTACTGAGCACCAGGACGGCGAGAACGCAGAAATGATCTGCGAGCAGCTCTACGATCTGGCAAAGCTCCAGCATGCACCCCTGTCTGCCGATGCCATGACCAAGTTCGTGGCAAGAAGCAATGACATTATGATGCTGTTGACAAAATAAATTAAGCAGAAGGTCCGGCGAAGGACGCTGAAGACAAAACAGGAACTGAGATGAGTGTTTGCACATACGTCACAGTTCCTGCTTTTTTTAGAAAAATCATGGTAGTTGTTCAGAAATTCATCCAATCATATTTATATGACTTTGAATAGTTAGTATTTAAGCACATCTTCGCGTAACGGAGCATATGCTGTAAGGAAGATTTGTTGCCTGACCGAACATGCGAGGATGATGTGGTACGGGATAGGCAGAAAGGACATATGTCCATGGATATTACGGATACTACTTATACAGGTACACTCCAGATCAGCGTTGTCTCCGCTCTGGGGATGTCCCCAATCTCCGGTGCTACGGTCACTATTTCTTATACCGGAGATCCGGATTCTCCGATAGAGACACTTACTACCGATGAATCGGGGCAGACCCCGACGATAACTCTGGAAGCGCCACCGAGAGAACTGTCTTTATCTCCGGAGATTACGGAACAACCTTATTCGGAATACAACATTCAGGTGACGGCAGAAGGCTTTGAAACGGTACTGGTCTCCGGCTCTGAGATTCTGGCAGGAGAATATTCTCTGCAGCCGATCCGCATGAATCCTCTGAATGTGACAGAGGAGGAAGAAAAAGTAGTCGTAATACCGGCACATACCCTATTCGGAGAATATCCTCCGAAGATTCCGGAAGAAGAAATCAAACCCATGAACGAGACGGGGGAGATCGTCTTAAGCCGCGTGGTCATTCCGGAATATGTGATTGTACATGACGGTGTTCCGGAGGACCCTACTGCCAAAAATTACTGGGTACGCTATAAAGATTATATTAAAAATGTGGCTTCCAGCGAGATCTATTCCACCTGGCCGGAAAGTGCGATCTATGCAAATATTCTGGTCATTCAGTCATTTACGTTAAACCGTGTATTTACAGAGTGGTACAGGGGGCGCGGATATGATTTTACGATTACTTCGTCTACGGCATATGACCAGAAATGGATCTATGGCAGAAATGTGTTTGAAGAGATCGACTATCTGGTAGATTCCATTTTTACCAATTATTTATCAAGACCCGGCGTACGGCAGCCTATTTTCACCTCATACTGTGACGGCAACCGGACTACCTGCCGGGGACTTAGTCAGTGGGGCTCCAAAGCACTTGCGGATCAGGGATATTCCGCCATTGATATCATTCACTATTATTATGGCAATGATATGTACATCAATTCTGCGGATATTATATCGGGAGTGCCGTCCTCCTGGCCGGGGTATGATCTGACCATCGGTTCGTCAGGCGAAAAAGTAAGACAGCTTCAGCAACAGTTGAACCGCATCGCCAGAAATTATCCGGCGATTCCCACACTGACGCCCGATGGTGTCTATGGATCAGCTACTGCAGATGCTGTCCGGACCTTCCAGAGGATATTTAATCTCCCACAGACCGGAATTGTGGATTATCCCACATGGTTTGAAATCTCGGATATTTATGTAGGGGTTACGCGCATTTCCGAGCCGGATGCGTAGGGGCGACCGACATCTCCTGTATCCTTTTTTTCACCACAGTGTGGTCACAGGGATAGGAAGAAGCTTCTCTGTGCGTTAAATCAAGGTGCGGGGCATTACACACGAGATTTGATGATTACGCCCCGCGTATCGTAAACCACCGGGGCTTAATTGACTATAATTGATGATTACGCCCCGCGTAATGAAAACAACCGGGGCTTAATTGACTATAATTGATGATTACGCCCCGCGTAATGAAAGCATACCGGGGCGTAATTGAGTATAATTGATGATTAAGCCCCGCGTAATGAAAACTAGCGGGGCGTAATTGAGTATAATTGATGATTAAGCCCCGCGTATCGTAAACCACCGGGGCTTAATTGACTATAATTGATGATTAAGCCCCGCGTAATGAAAACAACTGGGGCTTAATTGATTATAATTGATGATTAAGCCCCGCGTAAAGAAAGCATACCGGGGCGTAATTGAGTAAAAATGATGATTACGCCCCGCATAACGAATAAGACAGGGATTTGTGAGTAAGCGCCCATTGCTGTCCTCACTATGCCTATGCGTAACTCATTGCCCGCGTAATTTTCAATTGACCATGTGATAACAAAGATAATACCGACACTATTTCCTCTGGTATTTGGACAAGCATAAAAACCTCTTGACAGATAAAAATATATGACGTATTATTGTATTAAATAAATAATACAGTAAATTCATACAATGAGTCAGGGCGCATCGACAGAAACGATGTGCGACAGATAGCAAGGAACAAACAGTAGAAACAAACAGTAGGAACAAACAGTAGGAACAAACAGTAGGAACAAACAGTAGGAAC
>OMAM01001029.1_pt1 | contig 11229 bp, 14 predicted proteins | sample 1644621 | NCBI WGS metagenome assembly OMAM01 (sample SAMEA103958120, study PRJEB25191) | human gut metagenome | biome: human-associated habitat [ENVO:00009003]; feature: intestine environment [ENVO:2100002]; material: feces | place: Germany | collected 2013/2015 | reverse complement strand
ATTTATGGCTCCGGCAATAACGCAGTTCATGCGTTGGATGGAGTTGATTTAAGTGTAAAGAAGGGCGAATTTGTTGCAATTGTCGGCACATCCGGCTCCGGCAAATCCACGCTGCTGCACATGCTGGGCGGGCTGGATCGCCCTACAAGCGGCACGGTCATGGTGGACGGACAGGATATTTTCTCCCTGAAGGAGGAAGCGCTGACCATCTTCCGCCGCAGGAAAATCGGCTTTGTGTTCCAAGCATATAATCTTGTTCCGGTGCTGAATGTGTATGAAAATATTGTTCTACCCATTGAGCTGGACGGTGGCAAGGTCAATAAGGATTTCGTACAGCAGATTGTACAGACACTTGGGCTGGATGATCGTCTGGATGCGCTGCCCAATCAGCTCTCAGGCGGTCAACAGCAGCGGGTAGCCATTGCCCGTGCGCTGGCGGCAGCACCCGCTATCATTCTGGCAGATGAACCCACCGGCAATCTGGATTCCAAAACCAGCCAGGATGTATTGAGTCTTTTGAAAGTCACCAGTCAAAAGTTCGCCCAGACAATCGTAATGATTACACACAACGAAGAAATTGCACAGATGGCAGACCGCATTATCCGTATCGAAGATGGACGGATCGTCACCAAGAACTAACAGGAGGTGGCGAAGATGAATGTCAAGAACAGAAAATGTATCAGAAAATTAAGCTGGCGTTCTCTATGGGCATCCCGTAAGCGTAACATCATTGCAATTATTGCCATTGCCTTGACTGCGCTGCTATTTACCTCGCTGTTTACCATCGTAATGTCCATAAATTCCAGCTATGAAATGTACACGTTCCGTCAAGTCGGTGGTTACTGCCACGGAACCTTTAAGGAAGTAACAGAAGAACAGATTGAGAATATATCAGCTCACTCAAATGTAAAAGCCGCTGGCAAACGCATAACCATTGGCTATATGAACAGTGGGATTTTCGCAAAAACTCCAGCCGAAGTTAGCTTCATGGACGACAACTGTACTGAATGGAGTTTCGCAGAACCCACTACAGGACATGCCCCACAAGGAAGAAAGGAAATCACCATGGACACCCATGCTTTAAAGCTATTGGGTGTTGAACCGGAAGCAGGAGCAAAAATTGAACTGACCTATACCGTTGGTGCTTTATCCGAAATACCTTATGAGAAAACAGATACATTTACGCTGGCGGGATGGTGGGAATATGATGATATAAGTCCCGTTCACTATATCAATATCAGCGAAGAATACGCAAAAGAAATGGAAACGGAAGCTATATCCAAGGGACTGGAGCCGTTCCGTATTGATCTGAATGTGATGATGGCATCCAGCATGAATATCCGTGGTCAGATGGAACAAGTGGATCTGGACTTGGGATATGCCTGGGACAAAACGGATGAAGGAGAGCTTGTACGCATCGGTGTAAACTGGGGTTACACATCCTCTCAACTTGGCGAAAGCATGGATGCAACAACACTGATTGCAATTCTCGCTTTCCTTGCATTGGTAATCTTTACAGGCTATCTGATTATCTACAACATATTTCAGATTTCCGTTACCGGGGATATTCGATTCTATGGCTTGCTGAAAACCATTGGTGTTACGCCCCGGCAACTGAAACGTATTATCCGCCAGCAGGCACTGTTTTTGTGCATTGTCGGCATTCCCGCCGGATTATTATTGGGATATGGTGTCGGTGCAGCTCTGACGCCGGTCGTCATGGCACGAACCACTTTTGGTGCCGGCGTTTCCACCGTCAGCACTTCACCGTTGATTTTCTTTGCATCTGCTCTGTTTGCGCTAATTACAGTTTTGCTGTCCTGCTCCCGTCCGGGTAAGATTGCTTCAAAAGTTTCTCCGGTAGAAGCAACAAAGTATACGGAAACTGTTAAAAGCAAAAAGAAAAAACGCACCACCCGTGGAGCAAAAATACATCAAATGGCTTTTGCTAACTTGGGGCGCAATAAAAGGAAAACTGTTCTTGTAGTGATCTCTCTTTCGCTTTCTGTGGTGCTTCTCAATATCCTGGTCACTTTTACAGGGGGCTTTGATATGGAAAAGTATCTGGCAAAGCAGACTTGTGCAGATTTCGTGGTTAGCACTACAGACTATTTTCGTTATAGTCACTCTGGCAGCTTTATCGCCCGGGAACAAATTGCGCAAATCGAGGCAAATATTTCTCCGTCCCTTTCTGGTTGTGGTTACAAGCTGACGGGCTATGTGCCGTATTGCTGGATGAGCGAGAAACACTGGCTGCAGGACATGATGCATTATACTTCCGAAGAAAATGCAAAAACTTTATTGGAACAGGAAAACCGCCGTGGTGATCTGGTGAGCCAGAGTGCATTGATTGAAGGTTTGGATGATTCCTTGTTTGATAAACTGACTGTGGTAGAGGGTGATATATCTCCGCTGTTCCAAGATGGCACAAATGCAATCGCTGTAGTAGTCAGTACAGATGATTACGGTAATGTGAGTAATCTTGATTATTATCCTCCTATAGGCTCTGTCCAAACCATAACCTATATTGATGAAGGTTATAATATCGACAGCCGCAACGGAAATCTTTGTGATGAAAATACGCCTACAGAATATATGCAGTTTCAGCTTTCAGAAAGCCACGATGTAGATTATACAGTATGTGCTTATGTCACAGTGCCACACTCTATGAGCTTCCGCTATTATACAACAGGCTACAGTTTTGTGCTTCCTATCGAAAAGCTCAATCATGACAGCCGGCAGGAAAGTATTCCGATGTTTTACCTGTTTGATACGCCCGATGATATCAGCGAAGCATCTGCGGAGAATTACCTTGCTGATTTGACTGCTGATAATTTGTCAGGATTGATGTATGAAAGCAAAGCAACACTCCGAGCTGAATTTGAAGACTTTCAGAATATGTTTCTGCTGTTGGGCGGATTGCTCTGTGCCATCATTGGACTTGTGGGTGTTCTGAATTTCTTCAACGCCATGATGACCGGTATCCTTTCCCGCCACCGTGAATTTGCTGTGCTTCAGGCTGTAGGAATGACGAACCGGCAGCTCAAAACCATGCTGATCTACGAGGGATTATTTTACGCAATGTCCTCCGTAGCGGCGGCCTTTATTCTGTCGCTGGCGGTGGGACCTCTTGCAGGAAAAATGCTGGGCAGTATGTTCTGGTTCTTTGAGTATCGATTCACCATTCTGCCTGTCCTGCTGACAATTCCGGTATTTCTTCTGCTGGGGTGGCTGATCCCCTGCATGATGTATGACAACACAGCAAAATGCAGCGTTGTAGAGCAATTAAGGGATGCTCAATAATTGTTAATCCCCAAAAACAGCCCTCTGCCAGTGAAAAGGCAGAGGGCTGAGTTTTAATCTAAGGGTGTAACTGTTCAGTACCTTCACAGTTACGATGCAAGAGCCATTCCCATACCATCCGCTAATCTTATTGGCTAAAGTGCTTGTATTGGTTTGATATTACTTACAAAACTCAAATGCCACATAATACACATAATCATTTTTTGAAAGAAAATCTATTTGGCTATTTATAAAATCATCTAAAGTTGGAACACTCATTTCGTCATTATCATAAACAAAAGCAATTAGTGGCTGTTGCTCATTGTATTTAACGTCTACGACATTTTTTATTTGCCAGATAAAATAAAGAGCTTGAACAGATTTTTAAGAGTTCTCAGCATTGTTTACCTCCTTGCTGCGTTTCGCTTTTTTCTTTTTCGTTTTCTTTGGTTTCGGTGTCCTGCCTTTCTGCTTTTTCCGTATTGTCGGCAACCCTTTTTCGTGGGCTTCAATAGTCGGCTTCATCGTTTCGTAATAGAGATTATCTGGCAGGAACATCAGCTTTTTCGGCATCAGAAATTCTGATTTAAGCCACGCCCAGACAAACTGCTCTGCGGTCATACCGTTGTATTTGATAAAGCCCATAGCCGCAAAGGGGAATGCACCTAAGATACAAACCCAACTGAGGGTTTCCGTTCCAAACCGTGGACGGAGAAGAAAATACAAACCCATCGCCACGCCGCAGGCAAGGACAGAAAAAATGAACTGTCTGAGGGACAGTCCAAAAAACATACTCTCCGTATAATTACAGATTTCCTTATTTATCTTGACTTCCAATCATAGCACCTCCTTTTTGAGTACAAAAAAATCGCCACCTGCTGTGAAGTGACGATTTGTGTATTTGATATTCTGTTTTAACGGATAAGCCAACTGTAATCTTTACAGCAGTCAAGGATATAATCCACATAAACCGTATCATCTTGGATTTGGTAAAGAACGAGATACCACTTTGCAACAAACATCTTATGATATTTATTCGTCGGTATATACGCTTCTTCAAAAAATGGAAAACGCTGCGGCATACGTTCCAAAGAACGCATTGCTTTCATAAGCTCTTGCTTTTTCGTTTTGACAGCATCTTTATTAACCTGTGCCATAAAACGGATATGTGTTCCCAACATACGCTTTGCCCTGTCGGAAACAATGACTTTATATTTTTTATCTGACATAGGCTTATACCTCTGCGATTACGTCGTCAAGGTAGGCATCGAGCTCATCAAGAGTGCAGCCGTTTCTTCCTGCTATTCTGTCTTCTTCGACAGCAAGCAGTTCTTCTCTTAGCTTCAGCATTTTTTCCCGGCGGTTATAAGTTTCAATATCCATAACAACCAAATCTCCTTCACCATTCTTTGTAAGGAATATCGGCTCTGCCGTTTTACGACACATATCCGCAATCTCGTTGCAGTTCTGGCGGATTGCTGCTGATGGACGAATATTCATATTTGCATCTCCTTAAAACAGTTGTGATAGTAATATTCTAATCATATTAGACTCATTTCATACAACGGAGTCAACGGATATAGAAAAATTTACATTTACAAGCCCATCATTTCTCTTACAACACGGTCTGCCATTTTGACAGCACCGACAAGGACGAGCATATTGAATACAAGCTCCCCGATATAGCTCCACACCATAGATACCGCAGCCGCATCGGGATTGACCACAGGCGGAGAAGAAGCAAACAGGGAAAAGATAATGCAGGCAAGCACGATAACCGCACCTTCAAGACACACGGCGGCATAGCTCTTAATGAAGCTCTTCGTGGCTATCTGCGTATTCCGCTTGAACGGAACAGCCTGCACGCTTCAGCTGGAAGGCTGTCCGCTCCAAACGGGAAGCTTTTAAGTTACACCGGATTACGCATGTTCTTGCCATTTATTCAAGGCAGAACGCCTTGTGAACCATTCTGTCAAGGCTTTCATTTTTTTCTGTGCATCTAGAGAATATCCGTCTATCTGCATGGTTGTAGAAACACGGGTGTAAAGATACACTTTTATCTTTTCTTTAGACATTCTTATCACCTCTTAACGTCATTTTCGCAGTCAAAGCATGGCTACTAATTATACCCGTTTATCTGGCAATGAAAGTAATCTGTCTATTACCGGATGAATGATTGCTGTCTCTGTAATCTGATTGATGGCACAAAGTTTCTTCCCTGCATCCTTACTGGATGCTCCACAATGATAAACCAGTTCTGTCTTTTCCCCATAATCAAGTATAATTAACCTGTCGTGACAATCAGGATTCGGCTTAATCCGAATCGTTGGATATTCATTTTGAAAATCCGTCACTAAAGAGTTCGTAAGAAATCCTCTCCCACCTTTTCCATTCTCTGTGAATAAAACAACTTCCACGCCATCTGCTTTCTGTGAAAGGTGTTGTAATGATTTTGCATTCATATAATCATCCACAACATAGATTGATTTCTTTGCCTGTTGATAGATTTCTATGTATGCAATGTCAGCTTCTAACTTCTGGCCTTTATAAATAACAAAATTTTTAACATCTTTTTCCGAAATAAAATTTTCACTTAGCTGTTCAACGTTCTTTTGAATCAAATCAACCTTTTGGTCTGTTTGTTTCTGTTTATCTATCAGCCCCACTGTCTGTACCGATATTTCCGTAACTTTAGACGATAGTAATTCCATTTCAGATCTTGTTACAAATTGCTGATTCTGTTTAATATAATGCCGCATTTCTCTAAATGTACGCATAATAAAAATACTTTGTTGTTCAGCTAATTCTCCGCGAAGTACCGTAGCAAGCATATAAATTCCCTGTTCTGTAAACGCAAACGGCATTTTTTTAATATTGAAACCCTGCCTATTGCTCTTTTCGTTCAAAGTCTCAATTTGCGACTTTGAAAATTTCTCTGGTATTTCTTCTTTATTCAGCTGAAACATAAAATCCTCTGGAAATCTGCTAATATTTCGCTTTACCTGCTCATTTAATCGTTTTACTTCATACCCATAAAGTTCTGCTAAATCTTTGTCTAACATTACCTGTTGACCACGAATTATATACACCTTACTACGTATATCATCCGTAGCAATCAATTCTTTTGTTTCTTCCATTATTCCTCCACAATGCTTTCCATCTGCTCCAGTTTCTGCAATGCTTTCATATATGCCATCAGTCTTTTATACTGATCATCTCCAAGACTGTGAATATGCTTCAATATCTTAATATCCGACCTGGTAACTTCATAATCCATATCTGCATCTTTATACTCCGGATCAATTCCTTTTCCCGTTAAAAGCTGTTCCGGTGTAATATCCAATGCGTCACATATGGATAACAGACAGTCTGCTTTTGGATTTGTCTTTTTCTTTTTCCAGTCACTGATGTTACTTGTTGCAATACCGGTTCTTCTCGACAGTTCCAACTGGCTCATGTTCTTCTGCTCCATTATGTAAAAAATTCTTTCACTGATAATCATGATTTTTCCTCCATCAACATTCCGTACATATCCGTATTTATAAATTTATTCATCCGTTTATACGGTTATAGTATCATGCTGCAACTTTTCTTTCAATAGAGATTTTTGTATTTCTGAACTTTGTTATATTCTTCTCTTTATATAGCTCCGTGTACAACTGTCTTATTCTTTCCCTACGAAGATAAAAATCCGAATCAGGCAAATTATCCAAGTCCATTGCTTCCGCATACTTTGCTACCATTTCTCCAATAAAATTTGCTAAATTGCTCCATACATCTCTTTCTTTTAAAACCACTTTATTCTTAACCATAATTAAAATCCTTTCTGACATTGTCATTGAAATCCATCGTATCCCATCCATAGTGATGTTTCTTCACTTCCTGATAGGATAAGATAGATATTATTAAAATTAGTATTGTTATTATTAGTCTTATTAGATTTTGATTTTGGTCAAATGACAAAGTAAATTCCAGTTTGGCATTTGACCAATATGTGCATGCTCCGGATCATGAATCTTTTCTCTTCTGTAATTATTTTTAGAGCGTTTCTCCTGTGCAAGATTCCAGTCCTCTTCAGAAATAATAGCTTCATGGATTCCCTCATATACAGGGAACTCCGATTGTTCCACTACATGCGTTTCATTACGGGTTCCTGTTTTCTTTTCGGTGCGCCTACGTCCGTATGCTATCTTCCCCATATACACCGGGTTATCAATAATCTTTTTTATAAAACTTGATGAGAAACCGGGGATTGTTCCGTTTTGACGTAATTTCTTTGTATAACCATAATTATTCAAATAATTGGCAACGCCATTGATTCCATCATTGGTATGAATATACCGATCAAAAATCATTTGAATAATTTCCACTTCATCCTCTGCAATGACAAGTTCTCCATTTTCCAGCTTATATCCATAAGGTGCAAATCCACCGCTCCATTTTCCTTCTCTAGCCTTTTGCTCTCGTCCTGCCATTGTCTGTACTCTTATGTTCTCACGTTCCATCTCTGCTACAGCAGCAATAATAGATATAAGCAGTTTACCGGCTTCTTTTGAGCTGTCAATTCCATCTTCTACACAGATAGGATTCACACCATAATCCTACATAAGCTGTAAAGAGCTGAGCACATCCGCTGCATTTCTGTCAAATCGTGATAATTTAAATACAAGGACGAAATCAACTCCGTCCTTGCCATCTTCAATATCATTCAGCATCCGCATAAATTCCTGGCGGCCTTTTATATTCTTACCGGAATGTCCTTCATCAGAATATTCTCCTACAATCTCCATATCTTGAAATTCTGCATATTTTCTTAGCTTGTCCTTCTGTGCATCAAGACTATAGCCGTCAACCTGAATAGCCGTAGATACACGAGTATATATGTAACATCTTGTTTTTTTCATCTTTATCCCCCAAACTTGTCTTAAAATATGAATCTATCGTAATCTTGGAAGCTTATCAGTACTAATTGATTCTAGTGTACGAATCTGTTGCAAAGCCAATTGTCGAAGCAATTCCATTCTTTCTTTTTGGTTTTTCCCTTGATGAATCAACACTGCATTATAGCTTTCTAAATTAGCCAGGATTAATAATTGATTCAGGGTTGCACCATCTCTCATATTACCTTTTATATCCGGATTTTCATCTTTCCATTGTTTTGCCGTTCTGCCAAATAGAACCACATTTAACATATCAGCTTCATTTGCATATGTAAAACTGATTTGTGCCGGTGTCAATTCCGGTGGTATCAATTTTTCTTTGATTGCATCTGTATGTATTCTATAATTCAGTTTTGATATTTCTCTGTTTAGATTCCAATTCAATGAAAAACGGCTATTTTCATCTGCTTTCAGCCTTTTATAATCCTTGATTATATAAAGTTTAAATTCTGCTGAAATCCATGATGCAAATTCAAACGCAATATCTGAATGTGCAAAAGTGCCACCATATCGTCCAGATTTACTTACGATTCCTATTGCTCCAGTTGTCTCTATCCATTTTGTAGGTGACATTGTAAATGCATTAGACCCTGCCTGATTTCTAAAGGAGTCGAATTCGACCCCTTTAAAATTACTATTATGTAGTTTTTCCCATAAACCAAGAAATTCAATTGTATCCTTGCTTCTCATCCAATTTTTGATTACATCCTTTGGTTCATCACTTTTATAACGTGCAATATCAGTCAGTGATATAAATTCATTTTCAAAGTCCTGTGTATATATTCCAATATCAATTCCATTCGCATGAATTGTATCTTTGACAAGATTTTTCACTTCATCATCCTCCACTTCAATTGTCTATTTACTTTCCATCTCATTTTTGTCCTTTAATTCGTCATAATACGCTTTATACCTGTAAATCGTTCTCTCACTGACATTATTGCGATTTGCAATCTCTACCATAGTCATTCCACTTTCATAACCGGCAACAAAATCATTGTAGATTGCCATCCACTTGGCATTATGTTTCTGTCGTCCGCTCATCTTTCTTTTTTTATAATACTCCAGTTCTTCACGAAGTTCCTCGTTTTCACTTTCCAATTCTGCTATTCTCTTAAGTGCAGCTTCCAGTGTTTCTATCTTTTCCATTTTCATTCCCTCCGCTTATGTCATTATCATTTTGACTTTATTATAAATTGGATTCATGTGTAAGTCAATCTGATATTGTCATGCAGCACTTTTTTTCATAACAAACTTCCACTTCTTCATATTTTCTGCATATTTTCTATATCGATTTACCACAAGCTCTTTCCAAAAGCATTCTACATGAATACTTCTTAGCCATTCTTCTACAGCCCACTTTCTTTTTAACACCGGACCATATTTCATAATCATATTAGTGATAACATCGGTGCATCGTTCAAATGCTGCATTTTCCTTTGCGTCTTCATAATACATTCTTCTCATTTCTTATTTCTCCATTTCTTTAACTGAATTTCCGGTGTCCATTCGGAAGTTTCCGGCTGTAAAATATCATGGACATAGATTTTATTCGGTCTTCCCAAGCCCTGGTGTCTTCGGTAAATCAAGCCATGCTCCTCCAGCTCCTTCAACATTTTATTAACCTTCTTATTCCCCAGGTTCATCAGATTCATAATTTCTTCGATTGTAAAAATGATATAGGTAATGCCAAATTCATCACGCCATGCGTCTCCATTGGAGTCTGACAGGCACTTGCGATCCAGAAGTATTCCATATAATACTTTTGTCGCATTCGTCATGTCTCTGAACATGTCTTCCTTAAAAAATCTCTTAGGTATCCTGTAAAACTTATAATCAAAAGTTACATTTTCCATTGTCTTATCCTCTCTTTCATTCCTAATTTCTAGGCGTTTGCGAAACGCCACAAGCCGCATAAATACGGCATTTTTTGTTACCCAAAAACAAATAACTCCTCACCGGATATGGTATAATAGAGTTGACTAAAAACTAAAATCCACACACCCAAGAAAGGAGTTATTCTGATATCTATGATACCATACAAACAGCTTTCTTTGGCAGATATTTTTTCAGATTGCCAAGAAAAATTTGAAAATGACAAACCTGCGTTTCTTTCTCTATTGGAAACCCATATCGATATTAATGAGTTTATTCCGATTTCTTTCAGAAATCATTTCTATGCATCTACAGGCAGAACCCGTAAATACCCTTTGCAGGCTTTTCTGTGGGCTTTAATCATCCAGCGTATTTTCTCTATCCCCACAGATCAGCTTCTCTTGACTTTTCTCACTTACTCAAAACCACTCCGTGAATTCTGTGGTTTTTCCAAAGTCCCTGACGCTTCTAAAATTACCCGCTTCAAACAGGACTTTTTAGATGACCTACAGCTTGTATTCGATAAGCTTGTTGATGTTACCGAGCCTATCTGTCAGGCGATTGACTCTGCGAAAGCAGATATGACCATCTTTGATTCTTCCGGCATTGAAGCATTCGTAACCGAGAATAATCCGAAGTATGCTAACAGGATCATCAAACAGCTTAAAGCATATGCGAAGGCTCAGGGTTTTGATAAATCTTATGATCCCTACAAGGCTGCCTATGGCTCCATGCCTTCCCATGCTTCTGCTAATCCTGAGATCAAGCAGCTTTATATCAATGGGCATTTCTGCTATGTCTTTAAATTTGGCATTGTCACAAACGGATTGGGCATCATCCGTCATATCTCTTTTTATAACAAAGACTTTATGACATCTCATCCTGATATCGTTGTCGAAAAGAAATCCGATTTCCCTGACGAAGATAAAAGTGTTCACGATTCAAAACTTTTGATCCCGACACTCAAGGACTTCTTTTCCAAACATCCTCTAATCAATCCAAAAACATTTCTCGGTGATGCAGCTTTCGATACCGCACAGCTATATAAGAGCCTTCTTACCGGTGACACTTTTGGTGATGACAAACATTTCTCGAAAGCTTATATTCCGCTGAATGCAAGATCCGGACTTGA
>OMAM01001024.1_pt1 | contig 11281 bp, 9 predicted proteins | sample 1644621 | NCBI WGS metagenome assembly OMAM01 (sample SAMEA103958120, study PRJEB25191) | human gut metagenome | biome: human-associated habitat [ENVO:00009003]; feature: intestine environment [ENVO:2100002]; material: feces | place: Germany | collected 2013/2015 | reverse complement strand
CCTTATCATCGTAAATGCAACTTCAAAATTATCTTAATAATAGCAAAATATAAACCGTAGTTCAACAGCAATTATTTTACAGCCCCTGTCCCTTGAGGTAGTTGATAAACTGCTGTGCAGTACGTCCGCTTATTCCGCCATGGGCAAGCTCCCACTTGTTGGCCTCTGCGCAGAGTTCCTTCTCATCCATGGTGATATGCTCCTTCTCAGCAAGTCCCTTGACGATCTCAAAATACTCCTTCTGTGACGGTGCGCTGTAGCTGATCGTGACTCCGAATCTGTTGACAAGTGACAGTTTCTCCTGAATAGTATCACTTCTGTGAATACCATTGTTATTCTCCATATCATTCCTGTCGTTCCATGTCTCCTTGATGAGATGACGGCGGTTCGATGTGGCATAGATGAGTACATTGTCAGGTCTGATCTCAAGTCCGCCCTCGATGACAGCCTTGAGATACTTGTACTCGATCTCAAACTCTTCAAATGAAAGGTCATCCATGTATATGATAAATCTGTAATTTCTGTTCTTGATAAGTGAGATAACCTGTGACAGATCCTGGAACTGGTGCTTATATATCTCGATCATACGAAGGCCCCTGTCATAGTACTCATTGATTATCGCCTTGATAGTTGTGGACTTTCCTGTTCCGCTGTCTCCAAAGAGAAGTGCATTGTTCGCCTTGCGTCCCTCCACAAATGCCTCTGTGTTGTCCACGATCTTTTTCTTCTGTATCTCATAGCCGATGAGATCATCCAGCATTACATCCTCTGTGTTGTTGATAGGCACAAACTCAAGATCTCCGTGCTCACGGGTGATTCTGAACGCCTTGTTAAGTCCGAACATTCCAACGCCATATGCTTTATAGAACTCCGTCACGATGTCGAATATCTGATCCTCGTTCTCAGCCTCCTCTATCGCATTGCTGACAGCCTGAACCTTCTCGCTGACATTCTTGTTGTACATTCTCTCCTTCTTACCTATGGACTTATAGTTGTTGATAGTTGAGAAACAATCTATTCCAAGTGCGCTCTCTATCTCGGAGAAATCAAAATCAAACAGTTTCTTGAATATCTTAAAGTCGTTCTTTGCAAAATAGTTGACTGTTCCGTCATTTGCCCCAACCTTCTCGCTGGTTATACTGAATGAGTTTTCATTTGTGATAAGTATAAATGCGAGGTAGTTATGCCACAGATTCTTATCAAATCCATAGCTGGTTGCAAGATCCAGGAGTCTCTTAATCTGGTCATATATGCGGGCACACAGCTCCGCGTTCTCGCACCTCTTAAGATCAAAGTCCTCAAATATTCCAGACAGCTTCATTAGTATGCTGTCCTCTCCAAGATCTCTGTATAAAACAAGTTTCGCTATGTCTCTGTACATTTGTATATCCTTCTTTCTAAACGGCTCTGAATTCGGATCACCACCTGCGGCACATCACGCACTCCCGCCGATATTATTTTCTCTTTCTGTTATTTCTACTGTTGCTCTTATCGTTATTTACATTGTTTTGTCTATTGGCATTTCTGTCGATATTACAGTTAGAATTTTTATTGGTATTGTCCTTAGTGCAGCCATCTCCGGCTGTACTGCCAGACATCTGAGCCTTATCCGCGCCGGTCTGCTTATCACTCTCATTTTTATGCTTTGATCTAGCTTTCACCTCCGAGGCGCATTCCTCGTCCAGCCTGCCATTCCACCGCCCCTCCGGTATATTGCACGCCAGATTGTACTTCTTCCACGATATACCCTTTTCCCTGAGGTTCTTCACCACATACTCCTCAGACATTGCGTAGAGCACTGAGAAAAGAGGCACAAATATAAGCATACCTAGGATTCCCATCAAGTCGCCGCCCAACATGACTGCCACAAGCACCCATATGGATGGAAGTCCCACAGAGCCGCCAACCACGTGAGGATATATAAAGTTGCCCTCTATCTGCTGCAGCACGATAAATATGATAAGGAATATTATGGCCTGTTTCGGATTCTCCACAAGTATCATGATCGCGCCCGCAAAGCATCCCACAAAAGCACCGATCACCGGTATCAGCGCAAATACCGCGATTATTATGCTCACCGTAAGTGCATACGGAATCCTGAATATGGTCATGGTGATAAAGAACATCAAGCCAAGAATACATGCTTCAAGGCACTGTCCCGATATGAATTTGGAAAAAGTTCTGTCAGCCAGCACACAAGTCTGTATAAATCTGTCAGCTTTGTCCTCCTTGAACACTGCATATAGGATTCCCTTGACCTGTTTCTCCAGAGTCTCCTTCTGTGCCAATATATAACAGGCAAAGAAAATACCCACGAGGACATCCACAAATCCACCTACCACACTGCTGGCAATGGAGAACGTGGAAGACAACACACTGCTGCCGCCGTTCTTCACAATACCAACCACATTGGATATAACTGAATCCCAGTTGATATCGATACTCTTTATCTTGTCTACTATCTCCGGCTGATCCTTCATAAGCTTGATCGCCTTCCTCTGGATGTCATCCATAGCATCTGGCAGCTTATCTGCAAATGCAGTTATGGTCTTGGACATCTCCGGTATGATCATTGTTATTGCAAATGTAAATACCGCTATGATGCACAGAAACGACAATATCAGACAGGCCGGACGCTTAAATCTGTACAGGCGGCTATTCTCATTTTTGAAAAGAACCTTCTCAAGCCCCTTCATCGGAACATTCACCACAAATGCTATGGCAAACCCTATCACAAACGGCATAAGGATATTTACCAGCCAGCTGAAAAGGCTGGACACCTTATCAAAGTTGAACAACACATATGCAAACAATACAACACCGCACAAAATGAGCAGTATCCTTATCGTATCTTTCTTATTCCAATTCATTATATTACCTCTGTCTCTCCTAATAAATCATACAATGCTTCTCTCTTGACTTCGACACATACAGCCATTGTCCACTCAGTTCAGATCCATGATTAGTCCCCCGGATCATCCAAATGAATATTGCCAAATGTATCCGACAATGAATATGTCAGCTTTTTCTTTGGCTTATACACATCAATGACCGGAGCCATTATCCTGAAGAAATTCTCCTCATCCTTCGACAGCTTGAATACCTCAGCCGTGTTTCTGGCATCCCACAGCGCATCATGCTCTGCACCCTGAAAGTTCTCTCCCAGATAAAATACAGCATCCGACAGTGATATCCTTCTGGATGTGCCTATCATCCTGGCATATTCCTTCTGGAAGTCCTGCCATTTTGCAAATACCTTCTCAAGTTCCGGATGAGTGTACTGTTTCAGTCTGGTCTCACCTCGCAGCTGTCTCAGGTCGTTCTCGCTCCACGCATAGATAACATCCGCATCTGCACACCACTCTATAAATCTGCCCACAGCATCCTCGTATGATGGGGCAGTCTCGAGCATCTCATCTGTTATTCCCGTGAGTTTTATTATACGCGATGCCATGTTTCCATATGCCGGTTTGACATAACTCTTAAACGAATCTATCTCGTTATATTCATCATCCAGTTTTACCGCACCGATCTCAATTATCTCACTCTTGCAAATCTTCTTTTCCTGTTTGTGTTCTGAATCTATAAGATTCATCTCAAAATCCACAAAAACGTATCTCATACATAATCCCCATTCATCAGGCATTCTGAATGTATCATCATTATGTGATATACATTCATTATAACAATTTACACCAAAAACAAAAAACTGTAAATAAACTTATTTCTGATTTATTTTAGTATATATTTTTGATCGGATATGGGTTAGAATTTTAGTGGCTAAACGACTCACTGACACATATTTTATCAAGCAGAAAGGAATAGACAAATGAAAAACATCATATTTGATATAGGCATGGTTCTCGTTGATTTCCACTGGAGAACAACAATGCAGAAACTTGGAATACCCGAAAACGTTATAGATACTCTGGATCGCAACATGGTAAATCATCCACTATGGAACCATTTTGATCTCGATGACATCCCAGAATCAGAGCTCATACAAAAATTCAAGGAACTGAGCCCGGAATGCAGTGAATATATAGATCTGTTCATGAACAATCTGGATGACGTGGTCGACATGTTCCCGGATGCGGACAAATGGCTCAAATCACTGAAAAACAGAGGATATCACGTATACCTGCTGTCCAACTATCCGAGAAGACTGTTCGCACTTCACACTCCGCGATTCCACTTTCTTCCTTATACAGACGGAAGAGTCGTGTCATACGAGTGCCACATAACCAAACCAGACGAGAGAATTTACCAGCGTCTGTGCAGCAAATACAGCCTCATCCCGGAGGAATGTATATTTCTCGATGACAGACAGGCAAATCTTGATGCAGCATCAAAGCTTGGTTTCAACACTCTCCTTGTCACTGACCCTATAGCTGTCAGAACAAAACTCGAGAGCATCCTTGAGAAGGAGAATATATGAGTCGAAACGAACCAACAGATAACACGCGAAGTAGCGATAAAACACTCCACAGCAAAAGTACTGTAAAACGTAGGAATTCTCTCTGGCGCCCGGTATTCTTTTCCGCTGCTTTTATATACATGGAGCTGCTGTTTCACATAGCCATTTACCATGGTATAGACAGCAATATAATGCATCCGCTGACATTTGCCATTGCATGCGGTCTCACTCTATCCGCGCTGACATCATTTTGGCACAGAATTGCAAATGCCATCACAGCGTATACCATATGGGGAATTTTCACCGTCTACTATATAGCCCAGTTTGTGTACTATAAGATCTTCAGGACTTTCCTTAGTCTGGTCTCCATCGGAGGTGCCCACGATGCCATGAATTTTAAGTCTGTCCTGTTCTCCACTCTGGGGGCTAACTGGTACGTGATACTGCTCTTCCTGCTCCCACTTATATGCCTCGTATTGCTAAACAGATTAAAGTTCACTTTTGACAGAGGCCGTATCGGCGAGAGCAATGGTGTACTTAAGGGCGTCATTTTACAGACCGCATCATCCGCAGTCATGTGGATCGCAGCCATATGTCTTCTGGCGGTTCACGGAACCGGAGCATACACGCCTTACTCCCTTTTCCACGGCCGCTACGTGCTTGAGCTGTCTATGAACAAACTGGGAGTCATCATGACCACCGGCAGGGACTGCACAGTTATGATAACCAAGAGCAACTCTGACAAGACATTTGAGCTTGCAGAATCTGCTCTGGACATACAGGGCAGGTCAAACAGTATGTCATCACTATCAAGCGATAAAGAAAACCAGAACAGCAAGTCATCAGGCAACGAGTCTTCGAACAGTGCATCCGGCTCAAACAGCACCGAATCGTCAGAGCCTCAGTATGTGCCTCAGATAGATGAGAATATCAACTTCACCCAGCTCTATAACTCCACCGATGACGATGAGTTAAAGAGCATAACAGCATATTTCTCAGGAGTGCAGCCGACCTACACAGACGAATACACCGGCATGTTCAAGGACTACAATGTGGTATTTGTCACGGCTGAAAGCCTCAGCACCTACGGAATATCCAAGGAGGCAACCCCTACCCTGTACAAGATATACCATGAAGGATTTGAATTTACCAACTTCTATAATCCACTCTGGTATCACAGCACAATAGACGGGGAATTTGCCAACTGTCTCAGTCAGTACCCGGCCTCCTCCAAATGGAGCTTCGAGGAATCTGCAGACACATATCAGCCTTATGCTCTGGGCAATATTTTGAACAGTCAGGGATACAAGAGCTACGGCTATCACGACTTTGACGCCACATATTACGACAGAACCAGCACCCATCCGAATATGGGATACACCACCTTCAAGGCCATCGGGGCGGGACTGGACATCCCAGATCACGTCATGTACTCAGATCTGGAATGTATCGAGGCTGTGTACAATGATTTCATAGATGACGACCATTTCAATATGTACCTCATGAGTTTTTCAGGACATCTGCCATACAACTATGACAATCAGTACATATGTCAGAAGAATCGTGAGGAAGCCGAATCACTTCTCTCCGGCAAGGGCTACTCGGATGAGGCGGTCGCCTATGTCGCAGCCCAGATGGAGCTTGACAAGGCACTGGAATACCTCATAAACAAGCTTGAGGAGGCAGGAAAACTCGACAACACCCTGTTCATAGTCGCACCTGATCACTACCCTTATGGGCTGAGTGACGGCGTGTACAATGAGCTTGCCGGCAAGGACATAGAGGATGACGACTTTGAACTGCACAGAAACCAGTTCGGAATATGGTGTTCATCCATGGGAAAACCTGTTGTCGTAGATAAGCTCTGCGCCAGCATAGATATTCTTCCAACCGTCCTGAACCTTCTCGGAGCAGACTTCGATTCAAGACTGCTTGCCGGGCGCAACATACTTTCAAACTCAGATGAACTTGTGATATTCGCCGACCAAAGCTTTATAACCGACAAGATAAAATATGACGCCTCAACGGGAGAGGCCATATATCTGGTACCGGAATCGCAAGTACCGGATGACTATCTAGACTCCATGATAGCCGAGGTCGAAAACAGACTGTACATATCGGATGAAGTCATCGGCACTAACTATTTTTCATTTGTGTACGGAAGGTCCTCTGACAGATAAACCAGAACACCAAGGCTGTGATGCCGGACAAAATATCCGCGGCAGCCTGAACTACAGCCACACCATGTTCGCCATACCAGACTGGCAGCAGCCATATGAGGGGGATAAAGAAAACCCCCTGTCTCAGGGCGGATATGAGTGTGGCCTTTCCATATGCTCCCAGAGCCTGATAGTACATTCCCATCACAAGGCATACCGCCGAAAACGGCATAGATACAGCATGCGCCCTCAGGGAAAAAGCCGCAAGACCGGCGCCATCCATAAATACTCCGCACAGCCTGTCTGCCCACAGATATGACATTCCTCCCACCATCACCATGAACACCACCGAAGTCGCCATGGTGAAATTCAGAGATCTTTTGACTCTTCTGTACGTCCTAGCTCCATACGCGAATCCGCACACAGGTGCAAATCCCTGCCCGTATCCCACAAGAACGGCAAATACGACCGCAAATATCTTATTTGCCACCGTTATATTGGCAAGTGCCGTGTCCCCATACCGCCGGCAGCTCCGGCTCAGCAAAACAGCCGCAACGCACATAAGTCCTTGTCTCAGGAAAGAAGGCATACCGATCCTGACGACCTGCACTGCACCCTTGAATTTCCACAGATCACCTATGTGCAGCCTGACCACGCTGAATCTGGCCCTGACGCATGCATACATGATAACCAGACTCACCGCCTGCCCGGCAAATGTGGCGATCCCCGCAGCTCCTATCCCAAATCCCAGCACCTTTATAAGAACATAGTCCAGTACAGCATTTGTCACGCCTCCGGCAACTATTCCCATAAGTGCAAGGTACGGCTGCCCCTCCGCTCTCAGAGCATTGTTGAGCACATATGCTCCGCACATCACCGGCGCACCCATCATAATATATATTCCATACTGCTCCGCCAATTCCTGACTCGTGTCCGTTGCTCCAAGCAGACTTACAATTTCTGATCTGAATATGCCAAATACCACAGCCAAGACTACCCCTGACACCACACCACCCACAAGCGCCGTCGCCAGAGTCTGCTCTGCCGCCCTTTTATTCTGCTGCCCGAGGAGCCTTGCGATCTCGCTGCCCGCACCCATCCCCCAGGTATAACCTACAGCCTGGATAAGTGCCATGACTGAGAACATGAGCCCCACCGCCGCAACAGCAGACTCGCCGAGATCCGCCACAAAATAAGTGGCTACGATATTGTACGTGGTCGCCACGAGCATAGTGATGACCGTTGACACCGAGAGCGATAAAATAAGAGAAGGCACCGGAGTCTCCGCCATTTTGCTCTGATTCTCCTGTGCCTTCTTTTGTGTATATACGCTATCTGGGATCTCCATCCCAGAGAGTATAAGTGTGTTATATTTATCGTTCTTCCTCTGTGACAGCTGTCTGTTTCTCTGCCTGTCCATGTGCATCTTCCCTGCTTTCCCTGAGAAATTCTTTCACCTGTTGTAATTTCTCTTTTGCATCATACACACCCAGCTCATACATAGCCTCAATCATCTCCGGTTTCTTCTCAAGTCTTGATATCTCTATAGTCTGACTCGGTCTGATTATCAGAGTGTCTCCCTGCTTTTCAAGCTCCTCCAGCTTATCAAGAGTCTTATTATAGTACAAATGCCTCATATGGCACCTTCTGACAAATTCCGGATATTCCCTGTATCTCCCTGCTTCCAGCCTGAGCATCCTGTCCGGACCTTTTCTGTAACCCTTAGGTCTTGTGAGGATCACTATATTTCTTCTATAGCCCATTCTTCTGAACGCAAATATCGGGATGCTGTCCGACACTCCGCCGTCAAGCAGCTTCATCCCATCGACCTCTACCGTATTAGATATAAGTGGCAGCGATGCCGATGCCCTGACCTTATTCACATCCGCGGGGTTACGCATATCTGTGCACTCGAGATACTCGGCCTCGCCTGTCTCAAGATTGGAACAGCCGACATAGAATCTAGTTGGATTTGCCACAAATGCGTCATAATCCAGAGGATCCAATCTCTCTGGGATATCATGGTAGCAGAACTGCTCGTCACATATATCTCCCGTTGTTATGAGCGAATACATACTCATGTAATGCTTGTTATTCCTGTACTTCATATTGTATCTCATATTTCGGCCTCTCTGTCTTGTCACATAGGAGAGTCCATGTATCGCCCCGGCAGACACACCGATCACACCATCCACCTCTATATCATTATCCATAAAAACGTCCAGAACACCTGCGGTATATATACCTCTCTGTCCTCCGCCCTCAAGTACCAATCCTGTCTTCGCCATATGATCTCCATTCTTCCGCCGCCCGGCGGTATTAACATCAACTGAACTGCCCTTTTGTTTTCTGCATCAATTATCGTATATGCCGTTAAATACCCTGAGACTCCGCTCCAGGATACCATTCATATGCGCTATAGCTGTTCCATAATTTGTCATAGGAACTCCCTGCTGCTGCGCCATTTGCTGCCTGTTCTTCATCTCTCTCTCATTTAGCATGCACCCTCCGCAGTGGATGATCAGGTCATATCCTGTCAGATCATCCGGGAACTCCGTTCCACTGACAAATGTAAACTCAGGCTCAAGCCCCGTGTAGTTTCTTATCCATCCCGGAAGCTTGACCGTTCCTATGTCATCACATTGTCTATGATGGGTGCAGCCCTCGGCTATCAAGACTCTCGGAATATTTCTTTTTGTGTCTACAGCTTCTTTCCCTGTCACACTGCCGACAGACTCGCTCTTTGATGACTCTTTCTCAGACCGATCATTCTCCGTAGCCCCGATCTTTGCCATAATTTCTATGCCACCTTCATCTCTCAGCTCATCCAGAACATGTGCCCCCAAAACCGCCATTTGAAGCTGGCCCTTAAACCTCGCCATAAGTATTGAAAATGACGTCATATAGATGTCTTCAGGCACTATCTTCATCACCTTTCCAAATGCCTGGGAATCCGTTATGACCATCGATACCTGACTGCCAAATCTCTCCAACGTGTCAGCAAGCTCCATGTCACGGCACACAACTGATATCGCTCCTGCCTCAAGTACATCCCTGATCACCTGCTGCTGCGGCAGAATAAGTCTTCCCTTTGGAGCCGCGGAATCTATCGGTATAACAAGCACAACCACATCACCAGGGCTAAGCAGATCTCCCACAAGCCTTTTTGTCATGGTATCCGTTGTAGTCAGCTTTCCTATCAGTTCCTTAAGCTCATGTATTCCATATCCCTTTTCCGCACTAACCCAAATTGAGCTGCCCGTCTCGTCGGTCAAGCCACATTTTGCCATCAGCTCTTGTGAGGCATCGCTCTTATTGTATGCAATTATATGATTTATATTCTTCTCATGGAACAGATCAACAAGCTCCCTGTCTGCTGTGCTCATCCCCTTCGTGGCATCTACCACCAGTACCGCCACATCAACCTTTGACAGCACCTGTCTGGTCTTTGCCACCCTGAGTTCTCCAAGACTTCCGGCATCGTCTATTCCTGGCGTGTCCACTATGACTACCGGCCCAAGGGGCAGAAGCTCCATTGACTTATACACTGGATCTGTGGTCGTTCCAGCCACATCGGACACCACCGCCAGACTCTGTCCCGTGACCGCATTCACAAGGCTGGATTTGCCCGCATTCCTGCAGCCGAAGAATCCTATATGCACTCTGTTCGCCGATGGCGTATCGTTAAGTCCCATTTCCGAGCCTCCTGTTTTCTGGTTTGTCTGAACATCACGTACATCACACACATATGTGGGTGTCCACATCCATGTTAGAACCTGAAATCTCTGTCCCCATGCTTTATCCTGTCAAGTCTCTCAACCACTATCTGTCTGACCTTTTCATTTGGAATGTTCTTAAGCTCGTCCTGTATAAGCCTCCGTCCAAGCTCCGCAGTCTCAGGTGATGCGTAATCCACCAGATATTCCTCCAACGTCATAAGAGCATTTGGATGGCAGCAGTTCTGTATCTGACCACTCTTGCAAAGGCTCATGAACCTGTCTCCGGTTCTTCCCTCCCTGTAGCATGCCGTACAAAACGACGGGATATACCCCTTCGTCATAAGCCAGTTCACGACCTGATCCAAGGTTCTTGTATCGCTGACATCAAACTGCTCCGACTTCTCATCCTCCGGCTCCGGCTCATAATAGCCACCCACGCTGGTCTTGGAGCCTCCGCTTATCTGTGACACGCCAAGTCTTATGATCTCATCCCTCACCTTTGGATTCTCTCTCGTAGAAATGATCATGCCCGTATACGGAACTGCTATCCTGATGCACGCCGCGATCTTACAGAAAATATCATCACTTATTCCATTGTCAAACGCATCCGGATCAATGTCATCCGCCTTCTTTACTCTTGGAACACTTATGGTGTGTGGTCCGACGCCGTGAACTGCCTCAAGATGCTCTGCATGCATGAGAAGTCCGGCAAATTCATATCTGTACTTGTCCAGACCAAAGAGCACACCCAATCCAACATCGTCTATTCCGCCCTCCATGGCACGGTCCATAGCCTCTGTATGATAAGCATAGTCATGCTTCGGTCCGTACGGATGAAGCTTTTCATAAGCCTCCTTATCGTATGTCTCCTGGAACAATATATATGTTCCTATGCCTGCCTCATGGAGTTTTCTGTAATTCTCCACTGTGGTGGCAGCTATATTTACATTTACTCGCCTTATGGCACCGTTCTTGTGTCTGATACT
>OMAM01001022.1_pt1 | contig 11324 bp, 10 predicted proteins | sample 1644621 | NCBI WGS metagenome assembly OMAM01 (sample SAMEA103958120, study PRJEB25191) | human gut metagenome | biome: human-associated habitat [ENVO:00009003]; feature: intestine environment [ENVO:2100002]; material: feces | place: Germany | collected 2013/2015 | reverse complement strand
AATCTCATAATTAAAATATAATTTTTTATTTGTATTTTGGGTTGTTTCAAGCAAATTACCTAATATTTAAATATAAAATACTTAGCTACTACGATATTAGTTTAAGCTCCTTCGGAGTTTCATCATATCTTAACATTGCATAATCGTCATAATCCTCATCTTCAACTGGTCTCAATCTCCTTCGGAGTTTCATCATATCTTAACGAAGAAGATTCACCTATTGCAAATACTAAATTTGGTCTCAATCTCCTTCGGAGTTTCATCATATCTTAACTCAGATTAATTTTTCAAAAATGAGTAAAGAAACGTCTCAATCTCCTTCGGAGTTTCATCATATCTTAACCGGGGCGAAAATCGGGGTAAATATCCCTTTCTAAGCCTTTCAAAAACGCACATAAGGTATTTGTACTAACCTGTGGTTGTGTATGAAATTGTGGGTTTGGGGTAACAAAAAACACCGTATTTCTACGGTGCGTTCTGTCAGATATATTCTGTTTTATGATAGCAGAAAACTGGAATTCACAGTTCTTCCATCCTTCCCATCTTCAGCGCCATAACAAGAGTTCCGGCTGCCATCACAAAGACACCAATTTCAATCACATAGATGGGAAGAAGCGCCGGACCTGCCACGGCAAAGAAGTCCACGATAAAATGAATCCCATATGCAAGAACCGCTGTAAAAGCCGCTGTCCTGCATTTGCCTGCCTTTACCGCCCGGTAAATCAGCAGTGACAACCCGATATGCAGAATGATGGCACTGATTCTTTCGATTCCGCTTACAAAAAAGAGTGGTGCCGGTGTTGTCCATAGGGCCGACAGCTGTGACACGGTCTGGTTTGCAGACTCAGCAGGAAGTGCCGCCAGCGTATTCTGCATGGCTCCGCTGTTGATCATCAGCATGGACACAAGATTGCTGATTCCGGAGAGTCCTCCGAGCAGAATGGCCTCCACACCGCCATGCCCGATTCCATACATCAGTGCATTTGGAAAATCCAGCCATTTCTTCATCCAGAACTTCATGGCAATCAGTCTTCCGGTCTCTTCAAAAACCGCTGCAGCCAAAGCCGCGTACACATAGTAAAGCCATGGCCTGCTCTGTGCGTTCAGTCCGCAGAACTGAATGACAAGAACATGCAGCAGCTGCTCCAACAGCATGGCAAACAGCAGATAGGTTCCTGCTCCGATAAAGAACGAGGAAATCCTTGCCTTAAGCTTCACCCTTCCTGCAATGAACAAAGCAATCGGTACCCCCATCGAGAGGACAACGGAGCAGATAACTCCCGCTATCGCCAGACCTGATATTGTGTTCAATTCCATCTTTATACCTCCCTGATTCTCAAAAAATTCCTTTATTGTATTTGAACTGTCCATACAATATAAAGCCTAATCCGACAATAACTGCTGGAAGAATGATATAATCTATAATTATTTCACTCCAAAACGAAACAATAAAACCTAATACAAGAGATATTCCTATAATCAGCGTTCCTGTGCCGACTGTTTTTCCATACTTTGGTATATCTTCTTCCTTTACTTTTCGCCTGTTATAAGAGTGAATTGTGCTGATATTGCCTTTGATATTTACAATTCCCACAACAGATATGAACACTCCCAAAATCAACATTATAATATTTTCCATAATGACCTCCTAAAAATAGAATAGTTCCTCAAATTTTTTGTCCAATGCAATACAAAGAATTAGAGCCAATTTTGCAGTTGGATTAAACTGTCCTGTTTCAATAGAACTAATGGTATTTCTTGATACCCCTACCATTTCTGCAAGCTGAGCTTGAGAAAGATTTGCTTCTGTGCGAACTTCCTTTAAGTGATTTTTCAGTTGTAATTGTTCTTTCATATTCTCACCTCTAAAAGGTGGCTAACAAATCCAACAAATGCCAAAATGGAAAGCACAAAAAACAGAACGGTCAAGACCAAATCACTCTTTCGCTTCATTTTGATAAAACGAACTAACCATTGTGTTGCAATAATGCTGAAGTATATAACCCACGGACTGTAAATCATAGTATGAGCAAGCACAGAAGATAACAGCGAAAGCAAACAACACACTAAAGCACCAACTCTGCTTGCGTGACTTCCGGCTTGATATACCACTTCCATTTCAGCCAAGTCCTTATTGCGATGTTCTTTTCTGCTTGCATTTAAGATTTCGTCCTTTTTCATAAAAACACCTCCATACCAAGTTTTCTTTGCATATTTTATATTATACACATACCAAGTTTTCTTGTCAACAGAGTTCATAAAAAAGTTACAACCGATATAATAGGTAACTTTTCTACCACTTCGATTATACTCACAACTTAATGACTTCTTGAATACTTGCCGAAAAAGAAAAACTGACATCGGTTTGACAGCAGTTCTTCTTCGGTTGGTGCTCCGTTAGGAATACACAATATCATTCAATACAATCTCATCAACACAGGAGCGAATGTTATTCATCAATCCGACCCATCTCATCATATCCTCCGCTTTCAGTTGTTCCGTTACCCCTTGCTTTCTTGCCATTTCCTTTATCAGATACTCCGCCATATTGCACGCCGAAGTATCAATTTCAGCAAGGTGTTCATATAACTTTCCGCTTGTAAGCAGATTGCAATATAAAACTTTCTTATGCTCCCTCAAATATCTTTCCCTCATTCTTCCGTATTTTGTGAGAGCAGGGGGTTCTTCGTTTTCTATCGTCAAGCAGGGATAGTAATAATCTCCGATGAGTTCGTACTGGATACCAGTTCTTTCATCTGTGATAAATCGTTGCATTTTATTTCTCCTTTTGCTTCTTGTGGTAAAATTTCAAAGATTTCTCGTTGTGATTTTGCTTTTGACATTCTTCGGAACATAATTTCTGCTGACTGTGTGTAGGCCAGTAGGTACTGCCACACACAGCACAGACACGCTGACGATAATAATGATTTCCTTTTTCGGCTTCTCTGTCGGCTTTTGTTTTGTCCTGCCTTGCCTGATAGCAACAGTCCTTTGAACAGAAAATCTGTCGGTTGCTTGTAGGGATAAATTCTTTTTGACAATGAGGACATACCTTTGTTTTGACGATTTCTCCACCGTTTTCAGCGAGTTTTTTCGCCTTTCGCTTCTCTCGGTAGGCTTTTTCACGCTCACGCTGTTTCTCCAATCGCTTCTTTTCCTCTTGTTCTTCCTGTACCTTAATTTCTACAAGTTCTTCTTCCGTATAGGCAATATCGATCTGCCCGACATAGTTGAAGTAAATATCAACCTTTTGGGTTCGTGCTTTTCCCACGCCCTCCGCTTCATATACCACAATCTTGTCAATGAGTTCAGCAAACATCAAATCGGAAATCTCTGTCGGCTCTTTGCACTTGCGTATCAAAGAAATGAAATGCTTAATATCAACAGCATTTACTTTTTCTTCGGTCAGTTCCTTTTCCATTGCTTCAATCTTCGTTTCCAGTTCAGCCTGCTCATCATCGTACTGCTTCATCAGTTGCTTATACTGTCTTTCGGGCAGTAATCCCAAAACAAGATTTTCATACAAGCCACGAATAAGTTTAGATAATTCATCGTATCGCTTCTGAAAACGGTGCAATTCCGATTTATTGTGCTTTGGCTTTTCTGTCTGCTTCTCATTCCATAAGGCTTGAAGTTCTTTTGCAAAGGCTTCTTCGTCATTCAGAACAAATCTTGACAGTCGTTTTACAGCCGATAATATCAAGGCTTCAACATTATCAGCACTAATTGAATGGGCAGTACAAGAGTTTACTTTGCTTGCATACCCACCGCAACGGTAAGAATACTGCACCGAACGGTCTTTTTTACTGTAATGCGTTTGCAGGGTCATTCTTCTGCCACAATCCGCACAGTACAGATAACCGCTTAAACGGTTGCTATGCGTACCTTTTGCCGCTGTTCTGTTCGCTCGTTTCTTTCGCTTCTGAACGCTGTCCCAAAGTTCCTGCGAGATGATAGGCTCGTGCGTGTTATAAAATACATACTGCTCATCTTCATCGGTATTCTTTCTTTTGTGCAATTTGAAATTGGTGCTGACCGACTTACGCAAAACGGTATGACCGAGATATTCCTGCCTGCTTAAAATCGCTCTTATGGTTGACATTCCCCAAAGATGTGGGTCTGAAAACTTCGTTCCGTTATACTGTTCAGGGTGATATTCCTTTGCGTGTGCAGCCGGAATTAAAACCTTTTCTTCGGTAAGCAATTCAGCGATTGCTCTCGGACTTTTGCCCTCGTTGGCAAGCAGAAAGATACGCTTTACCACCTCAGAAGCCACAGGGTCAACGACAAGCGTTTGTTTGTCGGTTGCTAATCGGTTATATCCATAGGGAATAGAACCGCTGCAACGCTTTCCGTCTTTCATACGGGCATCAAACACAGCCTTGATTTTATTGCTTGTGTCTTTGGCGTACCACTCGTTCATAATATTCAAAAACGAGGCAAAGTCATTATCCGAAGCATTATTACTGTCAATGCTGTTGTTTATCGCAAGAAAACGGACATCTTTCTGCGGAAACAGAACTTCCGTATAAAAGCCGACTTGCAGATAGTTTCTCCCTAATCGGCTCATATCCTTAACAATAATCGTTGCGACATTTCCTGCTTCTACTTCCTTAATCAACTCCTGAAAACTCGGACGATTGAAATTCACACCCGAAAAACCATCGTCAGTAAAATGACGAATATTTGTAAAACCATTTCTTCGGGCGTAATCTTCCAAATATTGCTTTTGGTTGGTGATTGAATTTGACTCACCATTGAGGTCATCATCTCTTGATAAACGCTCATAGAGTGCTGTAATCTTTGAAGTCCTTGACATTCTCTTAACCTCCTTTCCTTATGTAATCTGTTTAGTGTTAAAAGTATTACTCCCTCTACTAATAGGAGAAAATAGGGGTGCAAAGCGGAACTGTTTTTCAAAAGAAGTGAAAATTTTTCTTGAAGTTTCAAGACCGTTTTTGATAACCTATTTTCAATTTAGAAACGCATTATTTATCGTCCTACTAAAGTATAGCCCTCTGGTGCAAGTTCTATGGCGGTCTGCGTTTCTCCAAAAGAGGATGCCAAACTGTCAAAATGTCCCAGACCTAACTTCTGAAGCGTACCATACTGAAGGTAACGCATATTGGTGTAAAGCTCCGTCATACTGTTTGAAATCGGCGTACCTGTTGCAAAGGTCACGCCCTTACCGCCCGTCAACTCATCTAAATACTGACATTTTGCAAACATATCCGAGGACTTCTGTGCCTCTGACTGTGCGATTCCTGCCACATTACGCATCTTAGTATAAAGGAACAGATTTTTGTAATTATGGCTCTCATCCACGAAAAGCCTGTCCACACCAAGCTGCTCAAAGGTCACTACATTATCTTTCCTTGATGCATCATTCAGCTTTTCAAGCCTTGTAAGAAGTGATTTTCTTGATTTCTCCATCTGCTTAATGGTGTAACGTTCCCCGTTGTCGGCTTTTGCCTGTGCAATGGCAAGCTCTATCTCATCAATCTGCCTTTCAATAATGGCTACCTGTCTTTCCTGTGAAAGCGGAATTTTCTCAAACTGACTATGCCCGATAATAACCGCATCATAATCTCCCGTGGCTATTCTGGAACAGAATTTCTTACGGTTGGCAGGCTCAAAGTCTTTCTTTGTTGCAGCAAGGATATTGGCTCCGGGATATAACCGTAAAAAATCACTTGCCCACTGCTCCGTCAAATGGTTCGGAACCACAAATAAGCTCTTTTGACATAATCCCAGACGCTTGCTCTCCATGGCTGCCGCTGTCATCTCAAAAGTCTTTCCGGCTCCCACACAATGGGCAAGCAGGGTATTATCTCCGTAAAGTACATGAGCCACCGCATTTTTCTGGTGAGGCTTTAACTCAATATCCGGTGTCATGCCGGGGAATTTCAGATGTGAACCGTCATATTCCCTTGGTCTTGTAGAATTGAAAAGCTGGTTATATTTTGCCACAAGTACCTGTCTGCGTTCCGGATCACGGAACACCCAGTCCTTAAATGCTTCCCTTATGGCTTCCTGCTTCTGTGATGCAATGGTGGTTTCTTTCTTATTCAGGACTCTCTTTTCCTTGCCGTCCTCCTCTATGGTATCGTAAACACGGCTGTCCTTTAAGTTCAGGGAATCCTCCAGAATGGTATAGGCATTTCTCCGGCTTGTACCGTAGGTCATATTTACAAGGGAATTACCGTAGTCCGCATTTTTTCCCTTTATGTTCCACTGTCCTGTCACATTGGAATACTGTACTCCTACGACATTCCTGTCTAATAAATGCTTCGGCGTTCCAAAAGTCTCCCTCATAAAATCCTCAATATACTTCGGATCAATCCATGTTGCACCGATACGTACCTCAATCTCGCTGGCATCCAGCTCCTTCGGCTGTACCTGTGTGAGTGCCTGCACATTCACAGCGTATTCCGGGCGACTCTCTGCATAAACCTTTGCTGTTTCCAGCTTGTCACGGACATTTCCACTTAGATACTCATCTGCTGTTTCCCATTGATCCGTCAATGGATTCTGGAATATAATACCTGTCAGCTCCTCCTTGACCGTATCCACATCTTTTCCAGTCAGCTCTGCCATATAATCGAGGTCAACTCTTGCTTTTTCCGATAAGAACACTGCCAATGCTTCACTTGCCGTATCCACACTTGTGACAACCTCTGCCTTTTTAATGGTACGCTTCGTGAACATATCCGCTTTGCCTTTGAAATTGCCTTCATCGTCCAATTTTTCAAGAGAACATAACAGACAATAGCTGCTGTCCTGATTAAATGCTCTTTTGTTTGTCTGCGAGTTAATCAGACCGTGTTTCTTGGAAAAAGCTTCATATAAACTGTTTAACTCCGCCTGCTTTTCCTTGATTACTGTATCCGGATATTCCTCTAATTGCAGATTGATAAGCTCCTGCGTACAGTTTCGGATACCCACCATGCCCTTGATACGTTCCTGCATGGAAGCTGACATATCCACAGGCTTCATAATGGAATTTTCACGGTAATACACCTTGTCGTCCACAAGAGTATAGCTGTAATTCTTGACATCCGGGTCCGCCGGAATGGTGGCATCCGCAAGCTCATCTGCCAGCTCATCCAGCTCCACCGCTTCTATCTCTCCGTCAATATGGCTGACCGCTTCCTGTAGCTGCTGTGCAAATGGTCTTGTGGTATCGGGCATACAGGTACTTTCCATACCATACGGTCCGCTGACCATTTCCATTTTTCCCACAATCATCTCTGGGTGTTCGGCAAAATAGCTATTCATGGCAATGCCGTTCTCATCCTCTGACAGATGCACCCAGTCCGGCTCCAAATCCATCACACGGTCACGCTTCTTTAAGAACAAAATATCAGAAGTGACCTCTTTTACCTTGTTCCTCTTTATGATCTTCGTAATACTGCTTTTTTCGTTGCTTTACTTTATCACTATTCTCCTCAGCGTACTTCTTTTGGTATACTTTGATTTTCTCCTTATGTTTTAAATAATACTCATGCTTTTTTGCAGCAAGACTTTCTCTATTTTCCTCTCGCCACTTCCTATACACTCATCATAGACCAATTCGAACTGCTGATCATTTTTAACCAGACAATCCTCTTCCGTAAAGGCACATTTTCCTGTCGGATACATCTGCGCATACTGTTCCATGTTATACCGTGCAGGAACATAAGTAGGATCTAATGCATAAGCAGCACGAAAATGCTTCATGGCAAGTACATGATTGGATTCCTTCTCCAATAAAATCCACATCAAATTATGCGGAATTGCACAATGAGGATTTTCTGCCATAGCTGTTTCTATTTCTTTATGACATTGTTCAAATTTTCTTTGTATCATCAACTGCCTGCATCTTTCTTCCAATGTATGACTCATTTCGCATTTTTCCTTTGCTTTACCTGTATTATAATTTTTTCCTTGTCAGAATAGTGTGGGAATTGCCTTATGCCATGTGAGAATTCTGTGAGAATGGTAACCATGTGTAAAAATGATGCGAAAAAAGCAGATAACCTTAAAACATATTAGCTTAAGGTTATCTGCTTTTTTTAGATTAAAAGAATTTTTTATTTTTAAAATATATGATTTCTGCTATTACAATGATGAGTGATATCATTATCACAGTGAAATATCCATACCGCCATTGCAGCTCCGGCATGTATACAAAATTCATTCCATACCAGCCTGTAATCAATGTAAGTGGAAGAAAAATAGTTGTGACAATGGTAATTACAGCCATAATTTTATTTTGACGTGCATCCTGCATTGATTGATACAGTTCACGTATCTGGATCACATTTTCACGAAGAAGATGTACATGATTTTGCAATTGTTCCACACGGTGCATAAATCTATCCCAACCTTGTGTATCCTGTTCAGATTGATAAAAATCACAGGTACTAAACAATTCTGCAATGTCTATCAACTGTTCATAATAAATATTAAACTCAGAAAGTTTTTGCCTATGCTTTGTCAGTGATGTAAAAAAATTATTATTCCCTCCTGCTCCCACACTTATTTTCTCTTCCAGTTTGTCTAGCTCAGACTCCATATGAGAAAAATACAATGTATCCTCTTCTATCATATGCTCCATAATCCGTAACAGCAACTGTTTCGGTGTATCAACTTCCTGAAACATCTTCGTCTGCTTTTCTATCCATGCCTTCATTTTTCCTTCATCTTCGACAAAAAACACTTTCCTGCCTGTCAAATAGAATCCAAATGAAAGCTGTGCTTTTTTCTGTTCATTCTTTTGTGGAAGCCGAATTGTACCGAGAATACACTCTTTAAACAGCTCTGCCTTACAGTATCGAATAGAACCAAGACTGTGCAGCATCTCCTTTTGATAAGCAAATTCCTCTTTTCTTTCCCGAAACTCTGCTGTGCTCATAACAGCAAATAAACATGAATTATCTGTATATTGCATAAAAATCCCTGCCTTCTCTTTATTTGTCTCTTTCCCTCATGCGGTAACCAATACCGATTTCTGTCAGTATATACTCCGGTTTTGCAGGATTATTCTCAATCTTTCTTCTGGTTGATGCCATATAATAAGTATGCACATTCACACTATACTTGTCCTTCACATATTCCTTAATCTTTGAATAAGTAGCCTTTTCTTGTGGTGTATAATTACTCTCTTCATCAGGCTCCATTGTAACCTCAATCTTAGGTGTATCTTTTTTGAGGGATAATTTGACAACCGTCTCCACATGGACAGTCCCTGGAAACTGATCCACAGCGCAGGCCTTAGTCACATAATATCCATTCTCCTGAAGTGTCACCAGATCCCTTGCAAGCGAAGTCGGTTTGCAGCTAATGTACACAAGTTCATTCACTCCATAGTTGATGATCTTCGTAAGAGCCTTTGGATTGATTCCATCCCTTGGCGGATCAAGGACTATGAAGTCCGGCTTTTCTTCGATCTCATCTATGACCTTAAGGACATCCCCTGCGATGAACTCGCAGTTATCAAGACCATTGAGTTCAGCATTTACACGAGCTGCCTCAACGGCCTCCTCCACGATCTCCACTCCTATCACCTTCTTTGCAACAGGTGCAAGAAGCTGTGCTATCGTTCCGGTTCCACTGTAGAGATCGAATATGACTGCATCCTTTGTGTCACCCACATAGGAACGCGCCTTGTCGTAGAGTCTCTCCGCGCTCTTGGTATTTGTCTGGAAGAATGAGAACGGCGATATCTTGAACTGAAGCCCAAGGACCGTCTCATATATATACTCTGTTCCGTAGAGCAGATTTGTCCTGTCGCTGATGACAGCATCTGCCATGGAGTCATTTTCTGTGTGGAGGATTCCCGCGATCTTTCCCTCAAGAGGCAGATCAAGAAGTCCTCTCACAAATGCATCGAGGTCAAGGGCATCAAGATTCTGTGTCGATGTCACGAGATTTACAAGCAGATCACCATTTGTGGCAGAGCGTCTGATCACCAAATGTCTGAGCAACCCTGTGTGCTGCATCTTTTTATAATAAGGAAGTCCTGCTGCCCTGCAGAATTCCACTGTATATTTCACGATCTTGTTCAGATCGTCATTTACTATATAACAGTCATCCATCTGGACTATGTCGTATGTGCTGTTCTTCTTGTGTAGTCCAAGCGCCAGCGGGCCATCCTTGTACTTGTCGCCAAATGAGAATTCCATCTTATTTCTGTAGCCCTGAGTTACCGGTGACGCAAGTATCCCCTGCCACTCATAAGGATGCGTCTCACCATCGATAACGCCATCCAGAAGTCCCTTCACCAGTTCCTCTTTCACCTTCAGCTGATTCTCATAGCTGAGTGTCTGGTAACTACATCCACCGCACACACCAAAATGAGAACAAACCGGTGATGAATCCTCAAGCTCCGATTTCTCCAGAACCTCAAGGAGCCTTCCGTCTGCCTTGCCCTTCTTTAGCTTTGTGATGCGGCACGAAACCTTTTGCCCCTTTATCGCACCCTTGACGGTCACCTTCCTGTCGTCCATATGAAAACTTCCTTTGTTCGGGAACTCATATGTATCTATCACACCTTCAACTATATCATGTTTCTTCATATCATTTTACCTGCCATTTTAATCTCTCAAATATGCCCTACTCCCAAATGTTCTCCCAGAAACTCTTTCTCTTCTTCTCCTCCGGTATGGAACATCAGCCATTTAAAGCTGCCTTCGGCAGGGCTGATGCTACATGTCAAATTTTCTTCGAAAACTTGACACATTCGACTCCAGCCTTGGCAGCTCATTCTCCGCAAAGAAAGGCGTTCCGTGCTGGTCAAAATCCAGCAGCATGTATGTTCCTACTCTGTTATCCCTCGGCAGTGCCAGACTTCCCGGATTCACGATATATGAATTCTTATAAGTCGTCAGATCCCGCCTATGGGTATGTCCATACATCACGATATCGGCGCCATGTGCAATGGCTTCCTGTTTCAGCATCTCATTACCCATTCCTATGTAATATCGATGACCGTGTGTTATCATAACACGATACTTACCTATTTGTAAAGTCTTTTCTGAAGGAAGTTCAGAAAAAAAATCATTATTGCCGCAAACCATCTCAACGGGGCAGCCTGCTGCCTCCTGAATCGTATATTCACTGCCTTCTACATCGCCAAGGTGGATCACCATATCCACCTTGCCGACCTTCTGCAATACTTTTAAATAATTCTCATTTCTATGATGTGTATCGCTCACGATCAATATTTTCATATTAATGACCATGCCTTTCTGTAACCTGCAGACTTTATGCCGCAGGCACAAATTACTCTCCTTGGGATAGAAATGGCTGCTGCATCACGCAGCAGCCATTGATTCATTAAA
>OMAM01001007.1_pt1 | contig 11461 bp, 9 predicted proteins | sample 1644621 | NCBI WGS metagenome assembly OMAM01 (sample SAMEA103958120, study PRJEB25191) | human gut metagenome | biome: human-associated habitat [ENVO:00009003]; feature: intestine environment [ENVO:2100002]; material: feces | place: Germany | collected 2013/2015 | reverse complement strand
TTGGAAGCCATGTACCGGGACAGCCGCTCAATGTATTCGGCAGCTTTGCCGGGATAAGCCGTCTCCAGCCGGGAATATTCCTCTCCTGACAGAAAAACATTTTGATACTCTCCATATCGGCGGCGCGTACTCTCTACTCTTTCGGTCTTACTCTGTTCTTTATATTCTGTATTAGTATTACTTGTGGGCAATTTCTGCCCATCAAGAGGGGCGGTTTTCTGCACTTCTGAAAGGCAGCCTTTGCCCATCAGAGGGGAAGAAAGCTGCACCCCATCGGGTATTTGCAGAAACAGCCTGTTAGCCTTGGTCAAGCCCTGTCGGACGCGAGTCAGCAGCCCGGCATTTTCCAGTTCGCACAAGGCGGTTTTTACCGTTCTTTCGCTCCGATTCAGGTCATTCGCCATCTGCTTGATTGTGTAGATGACATACACATTTCCGTCCTCTGATACCCACCCCGATTTTTGCGAAAGCATCGTGCGATTCAGCAGGAGGGCATACAGCAGTTTAGCGTTGATGGAGTGTTCGCTGACTACCATAAATTGTGGCAAAGGAATGAACGGTGGGAGCGAGGTATCAATCTTGATATAGATGGCGTATCACTTCCTTTCGGTGTCTGCGGTATTCATGGTGGCGTTCCATCGGGTCCGCGAGGGGAGTACGCAGATGTACCACCCTTTTTTGCCCTCTTGGATTGATAATGCGGGCAAATAACGACAACCGCCCGGAAACTCTGCTTGCAATCGTGGACGCAGCGGCGGCAGAGCGTGTTGTACGCCTTGCGTCCCCGGTCATTCAGGAAGAACGACCATTCCAGCTTTTTTGATTTGCTCATGCGCGGCATATCTGTACTCCTTTCCCGAATTACAATTCGTTTCTCTGCTGTACTTTCAGCAGCTCCCATACGTCAGCCATCCGTTCTTTCAGCTCGGCAACGTCGGCATCGTAGAAATGCCCGGTGCTGTTGATGCGGCGGCAGACGTGGTTGATGTTTGTGGCAATCCTGCTGACAGCGGCAGCTAACTTTTTCTGCTCGGTGTAATCGACCTTGATGATGTATCCATCGATCAGCATCTTCCGGGCATACGCGCCGAAATTGTGGGTGCCGAGTTGATTCATCTTGTGGCGAACTACGCTCAATTCCTGCTCATTTAGGCAGATTTCCTTGCGGATGGGTCGTGTGCGGTCTGGCATATCAAAGAACTCCTTTCACTTTACAACGGACACCTTTTTGCCGTTTGTTGAGTATGGCGGCAAAAATTTTTTCCTTTCACTTTACAACGGACATTTTTAAGTCAAAACGCAGGTATCGAAATGAGAAATTTTCAAAAAATATGCGCCCCTGCTTTTGCGAAAGCGGGAGCGCGTTGTATCTGCGGATATGAGATTTGAGAGAGTAGCAAGCACATCCGGTGTCCGTACACACCGGAAAAAGGAGCGGTTCTGCCTTGCGCCCGAACTGCTCCTTTTGTTGTTGGGGAATCCCCACACCCCTTTCATGTCTGAATTGAAAATATTTCCTGAACTTTTCAGAAAGCCCTTGCTTTTATTCGCTTTGACGATTATAATTATACTGTGATTTTATAAGCAGACGCAGAACTGAACTGCAACAGGAGTACCGCCCATGAAGTATTTATCTATCGCGCAAACCGCCGAACGCTGGGGCATCTCCACCCGCCGTATTCAAATTTTGTGCGGAGAGGGGCGCGTCCCCGGTGCTATCCGCATTGGCTCGGTCTGGGGGATTCCAGAGGACGCAGAGAAGCCAGCGGACGCGAGAATCAAGAACGGAAAGTATATCAAGAAGCCCGTCGAAAATGAAAAATGAGCCGCATTATATCAGCGACTCTGACTCGAAATAATGGGGTCTATTTCCACCTCGCGGGTGCGAATGGGCGCACTGCCCCCTTGTCACGAATCTACCTAAATCGTCGATTCGACAAACGATGACAGCGTTGTACAAAAAATTAGTCCTTCCAAGACGGGACAGGTCTTTCACCACAATAACCGCTATACAGACATAGCCAGAAGTGACCCTCATTACTGATGAGGGTCAGGGTAGAAAAACCCTCATTTGAAATGAGGATAACACGATTATGGAGGAAATCAGCCATGCCAACACTTGAATGGATTGGAAAGAGCAAGGTGATCAATCACCATCAGGATGTGCCGTTTCGGGTGTTGGAGCGCAAGTATAGCTTTGATGAAAACGGACAGCACAACGAGGATAACGGCAGCGAAAACATGATTATCCGGGGTGACAATCTTGAAGCCCTAAAAGCCCTGCTGCCCCGGTATGAAGGACGGATAAAGTGTATCTACATCGACCCGCCCTACAACACAGGAAACGAGGGATGGGTCTACAACGATAATGTCAATGACCCCAAAATATTGCGCTGGCTTGGTGAATTAGTTGGAAAAGCTGGCGAGGACCTAACGCGCCATGATAAATGGCTTTGTATGATGTACCCACGTCTAAAATTGCTTTATAAATTGCTATCTGATGATGGCGCAATTTTTATAAGTCTCGATGACAACGAGATTTTTTACTTGCGCTCAATTATGGATGAAATCTTTGGTGCATCGAATTTTACTGCCCAAATTACACTTCTTTGCAATCCGAAAGGCAGAAGCCAGGACAAATACTTTGCAACCTGTCATGAGTATCTGCTGGTTTATACAAAGTCCGCTGTTCCCGCTGGATGGTTTAGTGTGGAGAAAGACGATGCCAAAATTGAAAAGGATTACAAATTGTCCGATGCGGGCGGCAAATACCGTTTGCTGGAATTAAGAAACACACATCGTGAGTTTGGCAAAGAAAACCGTCCGAATCTCTGGTATCCAATATACGCAAATGCTGATGATGGGACAGTTAGCCTTGAAAAAGATGAACAGCACAACATTGAAATATACCCGACTTGGCCCGATGGGTATGAGGGCTGCTGGACATGGGGTACTGAATTGGCATCAAAAAGCACACAACTGCTTGTTGCACAAAAGAAAGCCGGTGCGTGGAAAATCTATCGCAAATCTTACGCTGCAACAGATGGCGAAACCGTCAGGCAAAAGCTGTTCACTATCTGGAATAATCCGCAATTTTTTACCGAAAAAGGGCAGGTCGCTTTTGGTCAGATTTTTCCCGGAGCAAATAAAAATGATTTTCCGCAACCTAAATCAGTTGAGTATGTGATGGAGGCTATCAGAACAATCACGCATGATGACGATATTGTTTTGGACAGTTTTGCAGGATCAGGGACAACAGGACAAGCCGTTTTGAACTTGAATTCTGACGGCGGTCACCGCAAGTTCATTCTTGTCGAGATGATGGACTACGCCGACAGCATCACCGCCGAGCGCGTCAAGCGCGTAATCAAGGGCTACGGCGAGGGGAAAAACGCCGTGGAGGGCACGGGCGGCAATTTCAGCTTCTATGACTTGGGCGAACCGCTGCTTGTGGGCGATTGCCTGAATGAAGCCGTTGCCCCGGAGAAAATCCGGGAATACATCTGGTTCATGGAAACCAAGCAGCCCTATGCCCCGCCCAGCGGCGGCAATCCCTATTATCTCGGCAAGCACAACAGCACAGGCTATTACTTCTACTACGAGCCGCAGCGCGTGACGGTGCTGGACTATGCGTTTCTCTCTACCATTACGGAAAAAGCCGATGGAACGGTGATCTATGCCGACCGCTGCTCCATCAGCGAGGACAAGCTGGCAAAAATGGGCGTTACATTCAAAAAGATTCCGCGCGATATTAGCAGATTGTAAGGGGGTGTTCGCTATATGGAACTGAAAACATATCAGAAAAAGGTGATAGCGGACTTGACCCGCTATCTGGATCTGCTGAACGAAACAAAGAGTGACACAGCGGCGTTTCGCCTGTTTTGGCAGGAGAAATCAGCCCCGACTTTAGGGCTATACCAAAACGTTATACCCGGTGTCCCGAACCTTTGCTTCAAGGTGCCGACGGGCGGCGGCAAGACCTTTATTGCCTGCAACGCCGTTCGCCCTATCTTTGACGCGCTCCCCGCTACCAAGACAAAGGCGGTCGTGTGGCTTGTTCCGTCGGACGCGATTCTGACGCAGACGGCGAAAGCCCTGAAAGACACATCCCACCCCTACCGTCAGAAAATTGACGTGGATTTCGGTGGGCGCGTGGAGGTCTACACCAAGCAGGAGCTTTTGAACGGTCAGAACTTCAACCCCTCCGCCGTAACGGAGCAGTTGTCGGTTATGGTGCTGTCCTACGATTCGTTCCGTGGGCGCGGCAAGGATGTCTTGAAAGCCTATCAGGAGAACAGCAACCTTGCCGAGTTTGCAAAGGTGCTGGGTAAGCCCGACAGCCCCATTGAAAAAGCGGATGAAACCGCACTGTTCCAGATCATCAACCAGCTTAACCCGCTTGTCATCGTGGACGAGAGCCACCATGCCCGGTCGGAATTGAGCCTTGAAATGCTGGAAAACTTCAATCCCTGCTTTGTGCTGGATTTGACCGCCACGCCGAAAAAGGAGAGCAATATCATCTCCTATGTGGACGCGGTGCAGCTGAAAAACGAACACATGGTAAAGTTGCCCGTGATCGTCTATAACCGGGACAGCCAATCCGAGGTACTGATTGACGCGATCGACCTGCGGAACAAACTGGAAGAAATCGCAAGCGCGGAGTACGCCAAGACGGGGAAATATATCCGCCCTATCGCGCTGTTTCAGGCACAGCCGAAAGGCAAGGAGGACGCGACCACCTTTGAAAAACTGCGGGACAAACTGGTGGACAAGGGAATCCCCGCCGAGCAAATCGCTATTCGCACCGCCGATGTGAACGAACTGAAAAACACCGATTTGATGTCCCCAAACTGCCCGATTCGCTATATTATCACGGTCAATGCGCTGAAAGAGGGCTGGGATTGCCCCTTTGCCTATATCCTTGCGTCTCTTGCCAATAAGACAAGTCAGGTTGACGTGGAGCAGATTTTGGGACGGATTCTCCGTCTGCCCCATACGAGCCAGCATACGCAGAGCGCACTCAATATGTCCTATGTGCTGACTTCTTCCAACGACTTCAACAATACTGTGGCGCATATAGTCAAGGGCTTGAACAGCGCAGGATTCAGCGATAAGGACTATCGGATCGGTGAGTCCGCAAAACCGCAGGTTCCCGAACAGCCAGCAGAACAAATCACGCTGCCTGATCAACAAGGGTGTCCTGAAATGGAACCCCCTTTGGAAACCGCCGAGGACGATTTTTCGGGGCTGGATGGGAAATCTATCGGGGCAGAGTTGGAGCGGCGCAGAGAACAGGCACAAACGCCTGAAACTGCCCCGAAAGCCGACACCATGCTGGACGCTGCCGCAGAGGTCGAAAAGGCATATACAGACGCTATCCAACAGACAGACAATGACCCGATGATGAACAATCTTCCGTGGGAGGTGCGGGATAAAGTGAAATCATTCCAAGTAAACCCGCAGTTCCGGGAGGATATTGAAACGCTGCAAATCCCGCAGTTTTTCCTGAAAGTTGAGCAATCTTTGTTTACGGACGGTTCTTTTGAACTGCTGGACAAGGAAATGCTGGCAGAGGGCTTTACCCTCAAGGGCAAGGCATACGATATTGACTTTGCCGCCGCAGACGATGAAATCCGCGAAATCGACGTGCGGGAGCAGGACGGCGGTTTGCCGAAGGTGTTCAAGATGGAGAGCGCCGAGCAGCGGTACTTCAAGGAGTGGTTCAACAATCTGCCGCCGGAAAGCCGGGTACGTCAATGTAAGGAAATGATGTTCAATCAGCTTAACAAGCTGAACATGGTGGACGCCGCCGAACTGAAAGCCTACATAAACCGCATTGTGGACGATATGGATAAGGCGCAGCTTGCCGCTATGGAGAAAGCCCCGCTGGGCTATGCGGCGAAGATCCGTGACAAGATCGAAACGCTGCTGGAAACCCACTATCGGGAAACCTTTGATAAGTGGCTGGAAACGGAGCGCATCGTCTGCAAGCCCTATTTCCGTCTGCGCCCCTCTATCCATCCTGCCACATATACCGACATATATGCCCGTTCTCTGTATGCAGCAGAGGACGGTGACATGAACAAACTGGAACAGAAGTTGATTGTAGAGTTGACCGCCCTGCCGAATGTCCGCTGGTGGCACAGAAATATTGCGCGTCAAGGGTTTGCAATCAACGGCTTTATCAAGCACTACCCCGATATTCTGATTATGACCCAAAGCGGCAAGCTCATCTGCGCAGAAACCAAGGGCGAACACCTGAAAAACGATGACAGCCGGGAGAAAATCGCACTCGGTCAAGCGTGGCGCACAGCAGCGGGCAAGAATTTCCGCTATTACATGGTGTTTGAGAATGAGGAAAACCTCTTGCCGGGTGCGGTGAGCATGAGCCAGTTTATCGACACGGTTAAGGCATTGTAAATCAAATAACCATATATCCGTCACTTGCAGGGGGCGATAAAATCTACCCCCGATAAGAAGCAGTGCCGATTCGGGCAGCAGGAGCAATTCTGCTGCTCGTTTTCTTTTGTGTGACCCCCTGGCTCATGCGCCGCAGGGTAGTCATAAATAACAATCAGCAAGGAGGTTAATTGTCCAATGAAAAACAGTAAGCGAGGAGGTGCGCCGCCTATGAACCACATCGGGAATATCCGTATATCTGCAAGGGAGGGCTTATATGGCAAAGAAACTTGACCCTCAAGAGATAGAGCAGTCCCGCCGAAAAAAGACTCGCGCCGATAATCGGGAGGAACGCAAGGAGCGCATACATGACGGAATCCGCAAGAATCGGGAAAGCGGCGGTGTAATTATAATACCGCCACCCCCAGCCGTACAAGCGCAAGGGCAGACTCCCCGAAAAATGCGTGTTGCAGCTTATGTCCGTGTCAGCACACAGGAAGAACAGCAAGTAGGCAGTTTTGAGATGCAAATTGTCTATTTCAAATCCAAAATTGAGAGCAATCCCGATTGGGAGTTAGTAAAAATCTATCAAGATTACGGCGTAAGCGGCACTTCCACGAACAAGCGGCAGGGATTTAAGGACATGATTGATGACGCAAAAGCAGGCAAGATTGACCTAATTTTGACAAAGGGCATAAATCGCTTTGGTAGAAATACGGTTGATATTTTGAACAATTTGCGTACTCTGAACGCCTTGACTCCACCTGTCCCGGTGCGATTTGAAAGCGAAGGGCTGTCCTCTATCGGGGATGGCAGCAACAATCTACTGATAGCGGTCTTGTCAGCACTTGCAGAATTGGAATCACAGCAAAAGAGCGAAGCCATCAAAAACGGTATTCGCTGGCGCATGGCAGAGGGTATCTACCAATTCTCGGTGATAAACACGCTTGGCTACTATTGGGACCACTTCGGACGATTGCTGATCGAGCCAACAGAAGCAAAGATTGTTGAGTACATCTACGAAAGCTGTTTGGAAGGTGCAACCCCCGCAGAAATTGCCGCCGCGCTGACCGAGCAAGGCATCAAATCGCCTAAAGGGAAAGATTTTTGGCGGGCTGCTACTATTCGCGGTATTCTCCGGAACGAGAAATATTGCGGGGACGCACTCATGCAGAAAACTTGTACGATTGATTTTCGGGAGCATAAGTCAGTGAAAAACACTATGCTCAACAAGTATTTCAAAGAGGAACACCACACAGCAATCATAAAAAAATCCGATTGGCAGAAGGTGCAACAGATTTTAGATGAAAAGCCACTACCCGGCAAATCGGCAAGGCTACACGCTATGCCAAAGCGGTTCACGGTCACACGTTCTAAAGACAAGTATTTCAGAGGGTATATCATTTTAGACCCGCGCTGGACAGCTTCGGAACGCCGCGAACTGCTGAAAGAGCTGAAAAATCTCTAATACCGAAAGGAAAATCCATTATGAAATTTGATTTTAACGCACTGAACTTTGAGATCCTTGATGCGAACACCAACGCATACCCCGACATTTTCATTAACCAGAACGGTGTCACCTTTACGAAAAAGGTACTTGATGACCTGAACTATCCTGCTTTTGTCCTGTGCCAGCTTGACGCAAAAAACAAGGTTTTTGCGGTTCGTATGTGTAAGAGTAGTGAGCAGAGGGGCTACAAGTTCTCCAAGCCGAAGGGTGAGCAGAAGGCCACGGTCAGCATCACCAACAAGAATCTGGTTGACCCCATTCGTGCCGCTATGGAGGGCGTTTGGCAAAGCGATAAACGCTATCGTGTGCGTGGCTTTTGGGTCGCAGACGCAAAAACGATGTGTTTTGACCTCTCCGAGGGTGTGCAGGAGGATTATAGAAATGCCGCCAGCGATAATGAAAGCGAGGAATAAATCGGTGAACGGATTGTTCACCGTCTGAACTTCCGAATGACAGTGGGGCAAGCTCATTATGGGCTTGCCCCTTGCTTAAATAAAGGCGGGTATTTGCAGATTGTAACGCACAAGGGGCAGATAAGTGAAATGTAGGGTGGTAATATGGCAGAGAAAAATAAACGGCGCACAAGCGATAATATCCCCGATATTTGCCCCGAAGGACAACAAAAAAACAGGCGTGGGAGTTGTTAGCGTCCCACACCTGTTGGAAAACTGATTTGTAGCAGCGGCGTACCTATATCCCTCGTGTAAGTTTTCTCTACGCCATTTTTACGCCATTTTCGTATAGAGTAGCATAGGAAAACATGAAGTTATATATGGTTGGTTTGTTCCAAAATCCGCTTCAAATCAAGTAATATTCGTATTTATTGAGGATTATTGAGATATAAAATCAGGTAGCGGTCCTCCAATACCTAATTTCATAAAGCAAATTCTCCTTTTGCTGTTGTTTGGCGTTTTCTAACAGCATATTTTATCATCCTATTGGGAAAAGCGCAAGTAGGGCAGGGAGAAAAGACTATTGCTGATGACGTTGAAACGGCAGCTATATCATCGGGGACAGCCAACCGGTAAGGCTTCGTAGTGCCGCCTACGGCTGCCGACCTTATGGAACATGACCGGCGAAACAGTCTGGTTGGCGTAAAGCTCAATAAAGATGCAAAGGGCATGAAAAAACCCTGTAACCGTTCGGGTAATGTTCATAGGGACACAAGTTGACACCATGTCTTGCAAGGGGGCGGACAGCGTTTGCTGTCCGCTTTCTTGCGCTTTTTCTCTGTTTTTATTATGCGGGAAGCTGGAATACCTCGCTCAGGGGCGGCGCAATGTGCGGCTGCGCCTCGCCCTGTTCCATCGCGCTGTCCACCGTGCCGATGTCGCGGTACACGATGCGGATGCTCTGGTGGGAGCTGCGGGAGTATTTCTCCGTCCGCTCGCCCACCTCGATCCGCTGGATGAACAGCCGCAGCAGCTCCGGCGTCAGCTCGTCGATGGCGGTATACTGCTTCGCCTTCTCAACGAACGTGTTCACGTTGGCGGAGGCGGCTTTCAGCTTTTCCAGCCGGGCCTCCTTTTCGGGGATCTGTTCCTCCAACGCTTTCTGTTCGACGGTGTAATCGCCCGCCAGCATCCGGTACTGCTCATCGGTCACCCGCCCCAGCACATTGTCCTCATAGAGCCGCTTGAACAGCTTGGACAGTTCCTCTCTGCGCCGCCGCATGGTATCCAGATCTTTTTGGATCGTGTTCATCTCACGCCGCAGCTCCAGCGTATTCTTGCTGCTGATGTAGGCGGCGAACTGCTTTTCCTTCATCCGCGCGAAGTGCGTCACCCGGCGTAAGTCCTCCAGCACAACGGCTTTCAGTTCAAACTCCCGGATGTGATGCGGCGTGCAGACGGTCTTGCCCTTTTTGCCGTAGGTGTAGCACTTGAAGTTGTACTCCGTCCGCTTCATCGTGCTGGCTCTGTGCAGCACCAGCGGCTTGCCGCAATCCGCGCAGAACACCAGTCCAGAGAAGATGTTCGGCTCGTCCATGTGCTTGGGGACACGCTTTTTGTGCTGACGCACCTCCTGCACGATGTCCCACTGCTCCTGTGTGACAAGAGCTTCGTGGGTGTTCTTCACCACGAACCACTCGCTTTCAGGGCGCTCCACACGCTGCTTGTTTTTGTAGGAGATCGTAGTGGTGCGAAGCCCAACCGAGTGTCCGAGGTAGACCTCATTGTTCAGAATGCTGGTGACGCTGTTGGAAGACCACAGGCATGGTCTGGTGGTGTCCAGTCCCCGGTGGCTTTTCCCGGTCTTGCGGTAGTAGGCGTTGGACGGGTTCACCACCTGCTCCTTGGTGAGGATGGTGGCGATCCGCTTGGGGCCGTTTCCAGCGGCGCAGAGGGAGAAGATGCGCTTCACCACAGGCGCAGTGTCCTCATCCGGAACCAGCGTGTTGGCGTCACCATCACTTTTCCGATAGCCGTAGGGCGGTCTGCCGCCCAGCCGCTCTCCCTGCTCCGCTTTCATTTTCATGACCGCGCGGACCTTGCGGCTGGTATCCTTGGCGTGAAGCTCGTTGGCCCAGTTGCGGATGGGGTTGAAGTCATTGCTGCTCTCCACTGTGGAATCCACGCCATCGTTGACAGCGATGAAGCGGACATTCTTCTGGGGAAAATATATCTCCATGTAGTAGCCCACCTGAAGGTATTCACGCCCCAAGCGGGAGGCGTCCTTTACGATGAGGTTCGCCACCTGTCCCGCTTCGATCATCTCCACGATCTTTTTCCATGAAGGCCGCTCGAAGTTCGTACCAGAGTAGCCGTCATCCGCAAGGAAGATGGTGTTCTCGAAGCCCTTTTCTTTTGCGTATTTCTCCAGCAGGGTGCGCTGGTGCTGAATGCTGTTGGACTCTCCGGCCCGCTCGTCCTCCTGACTGAGCCGCCCGTAGAGTACGGTGTATTGCTGATTTTCTTGACCTGCCATAATTACCTCCTTTTCGTTGGGGCAGGCCGGTACGGTAACACGAAGTATACCGCATCGGCCTCCGCAAGTCTACTGAAACTTTACTGCTCATGATGCTCCCGCTCTAACTTCGTGTCGATGAGCTGCAGGAGCTTGTCTGTGGGTGTTGCCGATGCGCCGCCGGGGAACACGGAGGTCACAAGGAAGCACTTCCCACCAACCAGCATCGCCCGTTGACGGGTGAGGTCATCGCCCTCCCATTTGGCTGTGCTGTCACGGAACAACGTTTCCACGCCGCCGTCCTCGGAGCGGCGCAGGATGACCTGCTCCGGCCGGTAGGCGCCGAGGATGCCCGTGTCACGATAAATTTCCCAATCCTGTTTCATTACAATCCTCCCATCGTTTGCTCATGCTGTTGCTTTTTCTGTTCTTCCCAGCCATAGCCGCGCCCGCGGCAAAGCCGACCACTGCGCCGAAGTTCTCCGCGGCGATCCTGGCCTCGATGCGCCGACGCTGTTCTTCGGCATCGCCGCTTTCTTCGTCCAGCAGCAGACCGAGTGTTGCCAGCCCCGCCGCGCCGGTACGCAGCAGGGGCGTCATGGAAACAGGCTGAGGATCTTTGCCGCGCTGTACCATCCCGCCAGC
>OMAM01000991.1_pt1 | contig 11645 bp, 5 predicted proteins | sample 1644621 | NCBI WGS metagenome assembly OMAM01 (sample SAMEA103958120, study PRJEB25191) | human gut metagenome | biome: human-associated habitat [ENVO:00009003]; feature: intestine environment [ENVO:2100002]; material: feces | place: Germany | collected 2013/2015 | reverse complement strand
CACCGCCACGGGGGCGGCGTCGCCGGTCTGCACCGGCTGGGAGGCGGCCACCTGCACCGCCAGCTGGCTGACGGCACTTTCGTTGCCCGCCCGGTCCACGGCCTTGGCATACACCGGCGTGGCGGTGGGGGCGAAGGGGCCGGTATACAGCACCCACTCCGTGCCGTCATAGCTGTAGTACAGGGTCACGTCCTCCTGGGCGGCGGTCAGGGTCACCTTTCCGTCGCCGCCCTGGGCAATGACGGGAGCCTCGGGGGCCGCAGTATCCCGCACCACGGTGAAGGTCACGGTGGTGGCGGTGCCGGTAGCCTCATCGCTGAGCTCCACCGTCACCACATTCTTGCCCTCCTGCAGCTGCGCACCGTAGGAGAACACCTGGGTGATGGGATCGCCCAGAACATTGACGTCGTTGGTGGGATAGATCAGAATGTCGCCGTTGATCTTCAGACTGATGTTGCCGAACAGATGGGTTACATCGCCGGTGATGGGGAAGGTCTCCTGGTTGGTGCAGATCACCGCGCCGTCGGCGATGCGCGCGTCGTCAAAGCGCAGGGCCGTGGGCTCCGTATCCGGCAGGTAGTACAGATACAGCTTGTACTGGGTGCCGAAGTCGTTCACGGCAAACATGCTGCTGAGGGTCTTGACGTATGTCAGATTCAGCCCGGCATGGATGGGAATGTCGAACTCCACCTGGCGGCTGCCCTCTTCGGGCCAATACTCGCTGCCGTTGAAGATCAGCACGTTGGCATCCCGATCCAGAGTGGCCTTTACATGGAGGCTGCCGTTTTCATCCAGCATATCATCGGTGATGAGGAAGCGGGAATCGGACAGGCCGCCCAACTCGTTGCTCCACAGGGGATCCAGGTCCAGAATGTCGCCCCGTATGGTGCCGTCGGAATACCGGGCATCGTTGAAGCCGTCTTCGTTGTACATCTTCTCGCCGTATACCGTGTCGTACAGCAGCGCGTTGCGCAGGGTGCGGTGACCGGCGGCATCATAGGCCTCCACGCGGACTACCTGGCTCCAGGCGCTGTAATCATAGACCTCGCCGGTTTCGTCGTCTACGAACACGGACTCCTTATAGGCGAAGGGGAAGCTCATGAACATGCGGCCCTCCTCGTCCCGGGAATCCAGAGAGATCTCCTGGGTATGGACCTCGGCATCCACGTCGGCAGCGTCGGCGCCCATGAGCCAGTCAGAGAAGGTCTCGCCGTCCACGGTGCCGGTGAGCCAGCTGACGGTGATGCGGGTCAGGGACTCGTCGGTGACCTGGATCATCATGGGCACCAGGTCGTCCTTGGCATACTTGGTGGCCAGCAGATAGCCGTCCATGGTGTGGTCGCTGGTCCACAGCATGCTGTTGTCCCACTCGCCGTTTTTATCGCAGACATAGGACATGACGGAGGGCCTCTGCACGTCGAACAGGGCGGGCTTGTCCGCCTGGAACACCACGCTGCCGTCGGCGTCATAGGCCACCACATGCAGGGTGATGAGACCGGGCTCCTCCACACTCAGAGCCAGACGGAAGCCGTTGCGCTCATCGAAGGAAGCCTCCTGACCGTTGACGGTCAGCCTCCTGACGCTGCTGCTGGCAATGCCGCGGATCTGGGCCACGCAGTCGGTGATGTTCACATAGCTCTCGGCGACATAATCATAGTCGGCGCTGTAGCTGATGTCCCGCAGCACCGTCAGGCTGTCGTCGTTGTTGATGTTGGAGAACATCACGGCGGCGTCAAGCCGGGCATTGGTGTACAGGATATCGGTGGTGCCGTTGAAGGCGTAGTCCATGCAGGTCAGGGCGATCTCGTTCATCTGGCCGTCCTGATAGGTTTCCACCGGCAGGACCACGCTGTATTCGCCGGTCTCCTCATTATAAGCGGCGTCATTGCCGGGAACAAAGTCCAGCTCCTCCTGGCCGTTGACGAACACGGCAGCGGTATTGAGAATGCCGGAGTAGTCCTGGGCGGTGTAGGTCAGGTACAGCATGCCGTCATCCACGGCGGCGCTGGTGATATGGACCTGGGGCGCGGTGAGATCCAGCTTCACCGGCAGCAGAGTGGTCTCCACCCGGTCGTTGCCGGGCATCCGGGCCCGGATGCGCAGGGTGTACTGGCCCTCGTCGCACATGACATACTCGCCGGTGGCAATGTCGTAGCGGGTACCGTCCCAGGTGCCGTCGCCGGCAGTGCCGCTGCTGAGCAGGCTGATGGGGGAGCGGCTCTCATTGGCATCGATGGCCAGGTACTTGGCTACATTTTCCCGATGGTTGATCTGGCGGACCACCTGGCCGTTCCCGTCCAGAACGTCCACGGTGATCTCCTGGGAGCTGCGCAGCAGGCCCAGAATGGGCTGGGCGGTGTCGAAGTCGCCGTCGCCGTTGGGGGAGAAGGCAATGTGGTCGGGATCGGTGGTCATGCTCTCGGTGTCGAAGCCGGCATAGGAATCGCCTGCTGCCACGGTGGTCACAGGCAGATTCTCATAGTAGTCGGTCATGATGTTGCCGTCGTCCCAGGCGGGCAGGTCGATGATCCGCTGGCAGCCATACCAGTCGCCGTAGAAGCCCATCAGGGGCAGAGACAGGTCCACATCGCCGTCGAAGGGCAGAAATGCCTCCACATAGTGGTTCTTGGCGGCATTGGCAGGGATGGTCAGGGTGCCGGTGACCTGAACCGTACCGCCTGCGGGGACGGTGACGGCGGTCTTGTCAAAGGTCACGGATGCGCCGGACAACAGCTCCATGGCGTAGCTGCCGTCCTGGCCGGTAACGTCGGTGTATACCGGCACGGAGGCGGGCAGAGTATAGCCGGCGACGGCGGTGCCGTAGTTGGTAAGGGTCATGGTGAAGCCGGTGGTATTGCCCACCTCCTTCAGCGCCACGGAGGCCACGCCGTTATAGGTGGCCAGGACACGGTTTTCCGCAGCGGACAGAGGATCCGCCATGCCGCTGCCCTGCTGACGCACGGAATAGATGACGCTGCCGTCCGCAATGGGGTCGGCGGTGTTCATCAGGGTGTTCTTCACGAAGGTGTTCAGGCTGGTATCTCCCAGCACCAGGCTGCCGTCGGCCAGGGATTTCTGCAGGCTCTCCAGCACCAGGGCGGCGCAGCCGGACACATAGGGGGTGGCCATGGAGGTGCCGCTCATCTCCTCGTACTTCTGATCCTTGGACACGGAGTAAATGTTGCCGCCGGGGGCGGAGATCTCAGGCTTGATATCCAGGGTGGGGGTGGAGCCCCAGGAGGAGAAGGTGGATACGCAGCCGCCGGTGGCCTCGTTGGGATACACCACGTCGTGCAGGCCGTCGAAGGACACGGTGGCCCCGGACTGGACCAGCTCCATGAGCCTGGCACCGGTGTTGCCGCTGACCATCATGGCCGTGTACTGGCTGGCGCTTTCGGCGGACACGTTGGTGGGCACCTGGTCGGTGGCCTCGTTGTTATACACGATAACGGCGGAGGCATGGCACATGCCCATCAGATAGTTGATCTTATCCTCGAAGCTAATGTCCTTGCCCCGCTGGACCAGCGCCACATAGGGGCCCTCGGGCAGGGTGGACAGCTTGGGGAAAATGTCCTCGAACAGGTCGCCGTAGCCGAACTCCAGAATGGGCACCTCACCCAGGGAGGTCCAGTCGGTGTGGTTGCCCTGGGAGAAGTCCATGACCACGCCGCTGTATACGGTGTCCTCGCCGCTGGTGATGGTCACGGATTTGCCCCGCAGCATGCTGTTGTCCACGGAGGCTACGCTGAGGGCGCCGGGATAGGTGGCGGGGTTGGACACCGCGCCGGTATCGATCACGCCCCAGTCGTTGGTGTTGACGCCCGTGTCGGAGGCGGAGGTGCCGTCGTTGCCGGCAGCCACGCACACCACCGCACCGTTCTCTTCAGCATAGGCCAGGGCCTTTTGCAGATAGTCCGCGTCGCTGTAGAAGCCTGCGGTGCCGCCCAGGCTCAGGTTCAGAATGTCCGCGCCCAGCTTTACGGAATCCTCCACGGCGCGGATGATATCGTCGTTAAAGCCGCTGCCGGTACTGCCGAACACCTGCATGGCAAAGAGCTGGGCGTCGGGGGCAACGCCCGCCACGCCGCCGTTTTCCTCGTCGCCGTTGGCGGCCACGATGCCGGAGACGTGCAGGCCGTGGGTGACCTGGCGGTTATTGATGTCGTCCTCGTCGACATAGCTGAAGCCGAAGGGGACCTTGTCGGTGTAATACTTGCCGTAGCCCAGGGCGGCGATCTTCGCCTCCATGTCGGCCTTGGTGTATTTCAGCCTGGCGTCCTGGCGCATCTGCATATCGGGATGGGAGTAGTTCACGCCGCTGTCGATGACGGCCACCACGATCCCCTCGCCGGTGCTACCGCCGTTCTCCGCCTTCCACAGCTCCATGGCGGAGGTCATTTCCTTGGCGGAGGTCATCCGGGCCTGATAGCTGGTGACCTCACTGACTGATACCACGCCGTCCAGGGCAGCCACCTGCTTCATCTGGGCCCGGGTCATGTCCATGGAAAAGGCGCTGACCAGATAGCCGGACTGGTTGATAACGGAGCTGCCGGTAATGCGCCGGACCTGACGGATGACGCTCTCCTGGGAGCGCAGGGTCCGGGCCTCGGCGGACTGCACGGCGGCGGTGTAGGTCACGGTGCCGGCCTGCTCCACGGCGGCGGGCACGTTGGTGACCACCATGGCCCGGACCACCTCATTGGGGTCCTTTCCGGCGTCCAGGTCCACCGTGGCGCTGCCGCGGACGGAGTCCTTCAGCCGCTGCACGTAGTCACTGGCACTGTAGTTCTTCTGGACGGCCAGTGCCGGAACGCACAGCGATACCGCCAGGACTACCGCCAGGCACAGAGACAGTGCCCTCCGGCGGAGCCGGTGTACAAAGGTGTTTTCTTTCATATCTTTCCTCCTGAATAAACATTCACGCGGTCCGTTTTGCCCGCCGGTGCTTATGCCCCAGGCCCCGGCAGAGGCGTCTGGCCGCGCTCTCCGAAAATATGCTGGCAGATACAGGAGACTTCCGGATTTTGCCAGCAAATTTTTCACCATTATATAACCCTTTAGCGTAAAAAACAATCCGTCCGTCTGATAATTTTTCCTTTTGGCTGGCATAAGTATCCGTGATAATTCTACATAAATATACGGGACTCCCCGAAGCCGCGCTCCGGGGAGTCCCGTTATGATCCCGTTTATTCCTCGTTGTCCCGTAGGTACTGGAGCCGCCGGAAGCTGCGGCGGGCCAGCAGAAAGCCCACCACTGCCAGCAGCAGGCACGCCGCCCCCAGCAGGAAGGTCCGGGCGTCCAGCGCCGCATTTTCGCACAGGTAGGAGAAGATGCGGTAGGCCCCCATCACCAGCAGGATACCCACCACCAGCAGGGCCACCAGCACGGTCATATCCGTGCACTCGTCGATCCGTTTCATATGACCCTCCTCAGTCCGTTACCGCTACGTTCAGGCCGAACTCCTCCGGCAGGAACCGGGGACACACGTTGCCGCTGGTGCAGATGGTGGAGGCGGCCAGCCGTGTGCCGATCTCGCAGGACTCGGCCAGGGTCTTGCCATAGGTCAGGCCGATGGTGGACCCGGCGAAGAAGGCGTCTCCCGCGCCGGTGGTGTCCTTCACGTCCAGCTTCCGGCCGGGGCAGACGCCCCGCTCCCCGGTGCAGTCGGCGTACACCGCTCCCTGGCTCCCCATGGTGACGATCATCCGGGGGATCCGGGCGCTGCGGATCTTCAGGGCCAGGATCTCCTTCAGCTCCTCGGGAGTCTTTTCCGAGTAGTCGTCGGAGAACAGGATGCCCATCTCCTGCTGGTTGCAGACAAAGCAGCTGGTCTGCTGCAAGAAGTCCCGGCGCTCCACGGCGATGCTCATGTTGGACACCACGGCATACACGTCCTTGCCGTATTTTTTGGCGTACTGAAACACCCGCTTGACGATCTCCTTGTCCATGTCGATCTCCAGGGCGATGCTGTCGGCGTCCCGGAAAATCTCGTCGCCCTTCTCGTCCAGCAGGGCCACCAGCGGCCGCAGGTCCGGGCGCTTGCTGATGGCGGCGCACACGTCCCCCTGGTTGTCGAACACCGCCAGCCAGGTGCCCATGCCATCAGGGGTGGGCAGGACATAATCGGTGTTGACCTTGTGATTCTTCAGCTGGCGCACCACGTCGGCCCCCAGGCCGGTGTCGTCCACCAGGCTGACAAAGGTGGGACGCAGCTCCACGTTGGCGATGTCCTCCACCACGTTGCGGCTGACGCCGCCGGGGACCTGCTCCACCCGGCCCACGTTGCGTCCGCCGGGGATATAGGTGGACGTGGGATACCCCTTGATGTCCACAAAAACGGCGCCCAGCACCACGATTCCCATAAAAACGTCCTCCTGCGACTATATTTTCTTCATTATACCGCCTGGGGACCGTTTGGGCAAGCCCCATTTGCATCAATTGCCTTGACGGAGCCGCCTGCTGGCGACATAATAGAGGCAGTATAAAAAATTTTTCCCCTTTTCCGCGAAACCGCCGGGATTTTTTGACGGGATGACAGGCAGAAGCAACTCGAAAGGAGAATGTCACCATGGAGGACCGCGACATCGTGACCCTGTACTGGCAGCGGGATGAGGAGGCCATCCGCCAGACGGACCGGCAGTATGGCCGGTATCTGTCGGCCATCGCCTTCCACATCCTGGCGGACCGGGAGGACAGCCGGGAGACCGTCAACGACACCTATCTGCGGGCATGGGGCTCCATGCCGCCCCACCGGCCCCGGGTGCTGTCCACCTATCTGGGCCATATCACCCGGCAGCTGTCCATCGACCGGTGGCGGGCCCGGGGCCGGGTGAAGCGGTCGGCCTACGCCGTGTCCCTGGAGGAGCTGGGGGACTGCGTATCCGGCCGGGACACGCCGGAGGAGGTCCTGGACCTGCGGGAGCTGGGCCGGGCCGTGGGCGACTATCTCCGGACGCTGCCGCTTCCCGCCCGCCGGGCGTTTCTCTGCCGCTATTACTATGCCGACTCCCTGGCGGAGACGGCCCGGGTCTGCGACATCAGCGTACCGGCGGTCAAGAGTCAGCTGTACCGCACCCGCCAGGGGCTGCGGACATATCTGGAAAAGGAGGGCTTTGACGTATGAACCCGGAACAGCTCAGCGACGCCATGAATGAATTGCCCCAGGAGCTTTTGGAGGAGACCCAGGCCGCCCGGTCCCGGCGGAGGCCGCGATGGAAGCCGCTGGCCGCGGCGGCAGCGTGTCTGCTGCTGGCGGCGGGAGCCTGGGCGCTGGCAGGCCGCCCGGCGGAACCCGCCCCGGACCCGGAGCCCGGGGACCTGCCGGTGCTGACCATCGACAGGGACTACAGCGGCATGGGAGATTACCCGCTGTCGGCGGAGGAATTTGCCGCCTATGACGGCGGACCGTGGCGGGAGGGCATGGAGCTTGCCGCCCTGCCGGTGTTCCGCAACACCACTCGCATGGACGTGGCCAACGGCTTCCGCACCAGCGGCGGAGACTATGCGCAGCTGCGGCGGACCATGGAGCAGCTGGCGGCGGCGGCGGGGGCGGACGTGGCCCAGGCCGCCGTGGAGGTCCGGGTGCCGGACGAGACGGTGCAGGCCGCCATGGAGGACGCCTGGGCCGGGGAGACCTGGCAGTGCGGCGTGACGTTTGCCGTCAGAGGGGGACCTACGGAGCTGGCGCTGACGTGGAAGGATGTCACCGTGACCGTGGGGGAGAGTGGAGAGCTGTGGGTGAAGCTTTCCCGGCCGGAGCTGGCGGCTCTGACCCCTGACGCCGCGGCGGCGTGGCTGCTGGAGCAGTACGGGGCCGTTTTCGGGGAGCAGACCCGGTATTTTATGGCCGCCCGGGACAGCGGCGGCTGTTCCCTGTATTTCTACCGGCCGGAGGAGGACCTGACCCAGGGCATCCTTCAGCGCAGCATCCTGAAAACGTGGGTCCGGCTGTCCGGCGGCAGCTGTGAGGTCCGGCTGTACCGGCCAGAGCTGTCCGACGCCAACACGGTGGGAGCTTATCCGCTGGTGACTGCGGACCAGGCCCGGCAGCGTCTGGCGGCGGGGCAGCACCTGTCCGCCTGGGAGCCCTTCCCGGGGGAGGACCGGGTCAAGCGGGTGGACCTGCAATACCTGGCCCGGCAGACGGACCGGTACTTCATGCCCTACTATGTGTTCTGGGTGGAATGTGACGACGGGGAGCAGGGCGTGTGCTATCGCCCCTATTACGTTCCGGCGGTGGCGGACGCGTATCTGTCCGACCAGTCCCCTTCCCCCACCGGCGCGGCATAAGCGCCGCCCCGGAAAAGCCAGACTTCCCCCCAAATACAAACCGGAGGGTCCGCCGACTGGCGGACCCTCCGGATAACCATGATGTTTTTACAGGTTTGGCTCCATCAGGAGAACCAGCCCAGGCCGAAGAAGCTGTCCAGCTGACCGGCCAGAATCAGGATCATGATGATGGGGGTGATATACTTCACGCACACGTTGAAGAATGCCTTGCTCTTGAAGCGGTTGCCCTCCAGGCAGCACTCGTCGTCCACGATCTGGGGACCCAGCTCCCAGCCGATGCAGATGCACATCAGCAGAGCGCCCAGGGGCATCAGGATACCCTCGGCCACGCAGTCGAAGAAGTCCAGCCAGCAGTCGCTCCAGGCGCTGGCCTCGATGTTCAGCAGATGGGCGGGGGCCATGCCGTTCTCGCCCAGGCCGTCCAGGCACACCAGCACGCACAGGACGCCGGCGGCGATGGCAGCCAGGATGGAATAAGGCTTGCGCTTGTCGCCCTTACCGGCGTCGCGGGCATCATCCACGAAGTGGGCCACGATGACCTCCAGCAGGGAGATGGAGGAGGAGATGGCGGCAAAGACCACCAGCAGGTAGAACAGGATGCCGAAGATGGGGCCGATGGAGCCCATCTTGTCGAACACGTTCTGCATGGTGATAAACAGCAGCTTGGGGCCGCCCACGGCGCCTGCGGCGTCCAGGGCGAAGCGGCTGGGCATCACGGCCAGACCGGCCATCAGGGCGATCAGGGTGTCGCACACCACGATGACCAGGGCGTTCTTCTCCACGTTCTGCTTCTTGTCCAGATAGGAACCGTAGGTGATCATGATGCCCATGCCCAGAGACAGGGAGAAGAACATCTGACCGCCGGCGGTGGCGAGGATGCTGATGAAGTTGGGGATCTCGGTGACGTGCTTGACCACGGGCACACCGGCAACGGCGCCGACCATGGCCCCGTCCACCAGAGCCTTGGCGGGCTCATAGTAACCGGTGCTGGTGACATAGCCCGGCTGGAACATGTACTTCAGGCCGTCCAGGGCACTGCTGTGGATCACCTGCTGCACGGTGCTGCCGTCGGCCTGCAGAACGGCCACGGTGAAGTCGCTGCCGCCCAGGGTGCAGGCCCGGATGATGCAGATCACCAGCAGGATGAACAGGGCGGGCATACCCACGGAACAGACCTTCTCAATGCCGTTGCTGACGCCGCACATAACGATGATCAGGGTGATGAGCACGAAGATCAGACCATAGATCACGGACTCGCCCTGGTTGGTCAGCAGGCCGCCGAACACCTCTGCGCCGCCCAGGCCGCCGGTGCCGAAGCCGGCGTTGAAGAGGTTGCCCAGGTTCACGGTGACATACTTGATGCAGTAGCCGCCCAGAGCGCAGTAGAACGACAGGATCAGGAAGGGTGCGATGATACCCAGCCAGCCCAGCCACTTGAAGCGCTTGGTGAGGATCTTATAGGTGCTGATGACGCCGCGGCCGGTCTTGCGGCCCAGGGCAAGCTCACCCACCATGACGATGAAGCCGCACAGCGCCGCCAGGATCAGATAGATGACCAGGAACGTGAAGCCGCCGTTGGCACCCATCTTGTTGGGGAAGCCCCAGATGTTGCCAAGGCCCACCGCCGATCCCACGGCAGCCATCAGGAACCCGAATGTGGTTCCAAAGCCTTTTCTTTCTTCCATTGTTTTCTCTCCTTTTTCTTTTTCCGCCCTGCCGGGGCGGGGGTCGGCGCACGCCTTACCGGCGGTGTGCGTCTATTGGGCATATTCAAAGTATACAGGGATTCGGTCAATTGCACAATTGACAATTTTAATAAACTTTTAACGGCAATTTCTGCAAATTTAACATTATGTGAACTTATTCACATTCTTTTTTTATGCATATTTTGCATTCTGTCAGGATATTTGCCGGAAACCTACCTACCAACCCGCTCCATTTTCTTTCATTGAACCCCCGCGGTTTGTGAATAAATAAACGGCATTGCGTCAAATTTCACAAAGGCGGCGTTTTGGGGGCTGTACTATGGCTTTTGCCTGATTAATTTTGTATCCGGCTAAATTTTTTTGTATTTATTTTCATTTTTTTGCCATTAGCGATTTACAACGCTGTAGAATTATGTTAGAATAACGGCTATGGAACAAAAATCGGAGGGGCCTCCTGCGCCCCGGCCCCCCGGAAAGAAAGGGTGACTGCCTTGGCAAACGTATGCGCAGTTAAAATGGAGAATATCACCAAGCGCTTCGGCAAGGTAACGGCCAACAAGGACGTTACGCTGGAGCTGTATAAGGGTGAGATCCTGTCCCTGCTGGGTGAAAACGGCAGCGGCAAGACCACCTTGATGAATATGCTCTCCGGCATCTATTTCCCCGACGAGGGACAGATCTACATCGACGGCAAGCCTGTGACCATCGCCTCCCCCAAGGACGCCTTTGCCCTGGGGATCGGCATGATCCATCAGCACTTCAAGCTGGTGGACGTGTTCACCGCCACGGAAAACATCATCCTGGGCATGCCCGGGAAGCTGAACCTGGCCGAGGCCCGGAAGAAGGTCCGGGAAATCTGCGACCGCTACGGCTTCGACATCGACCCGGACCAGAAGATCTATGACATGTCCGTGTCCCAGAAGCAGACGGTGGAGATCGTGAAGGTCCTGTACCGCGGGGCCAACATCCTGATCCTGGACGAGCCCACCGCCGTGCTGACCCCCCAGGAGACCGACAAGCTGTTTGCCGTCATGCGCAACATGAAAAACGACGGCAAGTCCCTGATCATCATCACCCACAAGCTCCACGAGGTGCTGGACGTGTCCGACCGGGTGGCGGTGCTGCGCAAGGGTGAGTATATCGGCTGCGTGCAGACCAAGGATGCCAACCAGCAGTCCCTGACGGACATGATGGTGGGCCACGCCGTTACCCTGAACATCGACCGCCCCACCCCCGTGAACGTGAAGCCCCGGCTGGACATCAAGGGCCTGACGGTCTTTGACGAGATGGGCGTCAAGCGCCTGGACGACGTGACCTTCACCGTCAACGCCGGCGAGGTGCTGGGCATTGCCGGTATCGCCGGCTCCGGCCAGCGGGAACTGCTGGAGTCCATTGCGGGCCTGTATCCCGTGGCCTCCGGCTCCGTCACCTATTATAATCCCGATAATGACCAGCCCAAGGAGCTGGTGGGCCTGAACCCCATGGCCATCCGCAAGAGCGGCATCGCCATGTCCTTCGTCCCGGAGGACCGCCTGGGCATGGGCCTGGTAGGCTCCATGGGCATGACCGGCAACATGATGCTACGCTCCTGGCGTAAGGGCGGCGGCATCTTCCTGGACCGCAAGGACCCCGAGGCCCTGGCCAACCGC
>OMAM01000969.1_pt1 | contig 11911 bp, 8 predicted proteins | sample 1644621 | NCBI WGS metagenome assembly OMAM01 (sample SAMEA103958120, study PRJEB25191) | human gut metagenome | biome: human-associated habitat [ENVO:00009003]; feature: intestine environment [ENVO:2100002]; material: feces | place: Germany | collected 2013/2015 | reverse complement strand
TTTTGGGACTGACGTCAAATGCGATGACAACAGATGTTGCGTATAATATGGGACGCTGGACATTTGGGGCACGCGCGTTTTCGGGGGCAATTACTGATGAAACTATGCTGGACAGTGATCCGACATTGGCGTCACAATATTTGCCTGCGCGTCTGGGGCTGATGCAGGGTGCACAATCAGACATCTCGTGGCAGGGTGAACGTTTCGGATTTACCACGTCAGTTGGTGCCGCACACGAAAATAATACGTTACTGGGGGCGGTATCAGGTGGATTGCTGGATATGGGTAACGGAGACACTATATATGTTGATTCGGAATTTCGGTATAGTCCGGCGGAAAATGTTACGCTGACTATGCGGTCGACATTTGCACGTACCACCGCCGACGCCACAGGACAATTTATCCTGGGGATGAGTGATATAGATTCCAATGCGTTTGCATTTGGTGTTGATGCCGGCAATTTCAGTTTCAGCGTATCGCAACCGTTGACGGTCAGCCGTGGGTATATGCAATTCCCATATGCCGAATACGAATTGGTTGATTTGGGTGACGGTAAATATGATTTAGATATAACAGATATGCATATAGAAAATGTCGATTTAAGTCCTGATAAGCGCGAAGTACGATTTGCGGGTGCATATCGTCATAACTTTGGGGAATTTACAGACGGGGCAATAGGGTTTATATATCGTGTGAATCCGAATAATACCGATGAGTTTGGAAACGAGTCCATATTTATGATGAAAATGACACATCGACTTGGTATTTAACAGATATTCGTCCGGCATCCCCGCGGATTTTTCCGCGGGGTTTTTATTCCCGTGAAATGTACTTGATAAAAAAAATTTGTGGTGTAATATTGGTTGACAAAAACGAAAAAGGTTAAATAAATGAAAATTTTGCAAACGATAAAGGATTATTTTGCCCCGGCATACAGTGTTAAATATGCTAATCCGGTTGAAGACGTAAAAATTTTATCTGCTATTGGGCGTGAAGCATTGTTCTTGACGGCCAGAAACGGGAAAAATTATTTTTATTATTTCCCGGGTACGGAAAATAATCTTTCATTGGCCAAGTATTTGTTGGTGCGGAACGGGATTCCAGCGAAATCACATATTACAACATATCATTATAAAAAGGAACCGTGTCTGCGGGTTCTGGCAAAATCTTTGGGTAAAAATACGCCAGCGCGTCGTTTTGTTGACAGTATCGATGTTTATCAAGTGCGTCACTATACGGAAATAAACGAACGGTTGGAAATCATTCGTCAACAGATGCAGGGCAGGGTAAAATAATTTGTATCTGTTATTTCGCCGTCCGATAAAAATGCCTTCGCATAACATCGTGTTATGTTACTGGTGGCAGTGATACAACTGGTTCATATTCTTATACACAAAATTGTTATTACAGCAATAAAAAAACGCCCCGTAATTGTGGGGCGTTTTTACTATTTACATACAACAACCATTGCTGTTCGTAAAACTGTATCGCCGAACATATATCCAGGTTGCAGTTCCTCAATAATAGTATTTGGCGCGGGACGCGGATCGGCATCCGCAGGGGCGTCGATAACCTGAATCGCGTTATGAAATTTTGGGTCCAAAACCTGGCCGATCGAATCGATTTTTATTATACCGACCTGGGCAAATGCGTCATTCATTGCCATTGCCATTGATTTGATACCCGCGTCATCAGGCGCGTGTTTTTGTGCCGCTTCGATTGCATCCATTACCGGTAAAAATTTTTTTGCAACGGACATAGCGCGGTTGCGGGCGCTTGATTCAATATCCAATGCGGCACGACGACGGGTGTTTTCCAATTCCGCCGCCAGACGTAAAAATTTATCCGTCAGTTCGGCAATTTGGGCATTTAATTTGTCTGTTTCAGAATCTGCGGCGTTTTCATTTGCCGGTGTATCGGGTGTATTTTTTGCGTCCGCTTTTTCGGGTGCTGTGTCCGATTGCGGTGCAGTCGTACTTTCCGGTTCGGTGGAAATAGAAACTTCATCAATCTTTACGTTTTTTTCGTCCATATTCATACCTGCCTGTAACAGTTTGGGGGCGGCGGATATGCGCCCCCGGTTTAACTATACATTTATTTAACACTGGTTATTATAGGTATGAAATCGTCCGGTTTCAAGGATGCGCCACCAACTAAAACGCCGTCAACGTGTGGTATGGACATAATGTCCGCGGCGTTTGCGGCCTTTACACCGGCACCGTACAGAACCGGCGTTCCGCCCAGACCCATAGACGCCAATGTATCCGCAATCAGTTTGTGGGCTTCGGCGATTTCCGCCGCTGTCGGGGTCAGACCAGCCCCAATCGCCCAACGCGGTTCATATGCGATAATTATATCAGCATCAACGTCACTGGGGACGGATTCGCGTACGCCAGATTCAATAATGTCCATTGTTTTTCCGGCCTGCTTTTCGTCCATTGTTTCGCCGACACATATAATCGGTGTCAATCCCGCGGCGATTGCAGCGGCGGCCTTTTGACGGACGGTATCATTAGTTTCACCGTGGTATTGGCGACGTTCACTGTGGCCGACAATAACATATTTGGCGCCGGTATCGGCAATCATAGCGGCGGAAACTTCACCCGTATATGCACCGTGGTCGTGCGCGCTGACGTCCTGGGCACCCAGGGCGACGTGACCACCGTCAACACACAGCATTGTATAGGGTACGCACAAAACAACCTTGTTTTCTGTTTCCACACTTTGCAACGCATCAACCATTTCACGCAGTGCGGTGCGTGATCCGTTCATTTTCCAATTCCCAGCAATAACTTTCATTGATTTTCCCCTTTTTTTCGTTGATTTTCGTGATATCGTTTTGCTATGGTATCGCAAAAGGGGATTAAATGCTAGAATATTTACGTAATGCGGCGGACAAGCCGGTCGCAAAGATTCTGATTGGAATTTTGGCGTTTTCTTTTGTTGGCTGGGGCGTGGCGGAATGGATTTTCGGCGGCGCGGCCAGTGATACGACATTGGTTCGTGCCGGCAATTCAGAGGTTACAATCCAACAGTTCAGTTTGGAAAAATCGCGTGAATTGGCCGCGATGACGCGTGAACAACAGCGTGCGCTGTATGCCGACCCGGCCCAGACAGATGCGCTGAACGGGCGTATTATGTCCAATCTGACAACCCAGGCGATGGCCGACAGTCGTGCCGCCGATTTGGGGTTTGTTGTATCAGATGCTCAGATTGCGCGCGAAATTCGCGAATTTCCGGAATTTCAAATAGACGGCCAGTTTTCAACATATATGTTTGATACCGTTTTGGCCAACAGCGGATATAGCGAGGCCGCATTTGCCGACGTCCTGCGTCGCCAGGTATTGCGCGGATATACTTTGGGGGCGATGTCTGTGCCGGTTGCGGTGCCCGATTTTGCAGTTCGGGCGGCATACGATGCGCGCTATGCCCAACGGGCGATAGATTATGCCACGGTAAAGTTTTCTGATTTTACGGTTGGTACGCCGACAACGGAACAGTTGCGTGCGTTTTATGACCAGAATCCGCACGTTGTCCCGGAACAGCGCACCGTGTCCTATGTTCTGATTCCGGCGGAAATGGATAAACCGGACAGTTATGATGCCGCGTATGAAAATGCTATTGCGGTTGAAGATGCAATTATCGCAGGTGACGCTATGGCGGATGCGGCCGCGGCACACGATGCTAAATACGTTGCGCTGGGAACGTTTGATGCGGACAGCCGCCCGGTTGATGAAATCCTGACCGATGCGATGATGAATCGTATCTTTGATATGGAAGAGGGACTGGAAAGCGAACTGATTGAAACCAAAAAGGGTTTCGTCATAGTTCGTGTTGATAAAGTAATTCCCGCACATAATGCCGAATTTGATGACGTACGTGAACAGTTGGTCACCGGATGGACGCGTGCGGAACAGCGCAAACAGGCGTACGTTCGTGCAAATGAATTACTGGTTGATTTGAACGATGGTGGCGAATTGGCCGGCAAAAAGACGGTAACTGTGACACGTGCGTCAGGCGCGCCGCTGGATGTGTTGAGTGCCGCGTTTAATTCGGAAATTGGTACAAATTCCATTGTAACGGCTCCAGACGCGTTTTATGTATTGCATATAGAACGTGAAATTATGCCGTCGGATGACGAAAAAAAGATGGCCGATATTCGTGCCGAACTGGAAAAAACATCAACTCAGGATATCATTGATGATTACAATGCGTTCCTGATTCGTGAATATCCGGTAAAGGTGAACGAAAAGGTGTTTAATCGCTTCTTTGCGAAATAAAAAATCCCCCGTTCGGGGGATTTTTTATGACAGTTTGTGGATTACCAGGCCACTGCGCAGTTTGGGTTCAAACCACGTTGTTTTTGGTGGCATAATATTGCCAGTGTCCGCAATATCAATGATTTGACGCATCGTTACGGGGTACAGTGCAAATGCCGCTGCCATTTCACCGGAATCAACACGCTTTTGCAATTCGCCCAGACCACGAATGCCACCGACGAAATCGATTCGCTTGCTGGTCCGCAGGTCGCCCAGATTTAATATTTTATCAAATACCAAATTGGACAGCACCGTTACGTCCAGAACGCCAATCGGATCGTTGTCGTTATATGTGCCCGGCTTTGCCGTCAGTGAATACCATTTGCCGTTCAAATACATTCCAAAGTTATGCAGTTTTGTCGGCTTGTATATTTCCGTGCCCATTTCAACAACGTCAAACGATTCGCGCAATTTTTCTAAAAATTCATCTGGGCTAAGGCCGTTCAAATCTTTCACCACGCGGTTATAGTCGATGACCTTTAACTGGCTTTCCGGGAATATCACGGCCAGGAAATAGTTGTATTCTTCATCCCCAGTGTGATTCGGGTTTTGTTCACGCTTTTCCGCGCCGACGCGTGCGGCGGCGGCGGTTCTGTGGTGACCGTCCGCGACGTACATTGCCGGAATATCACGGAATATTTCCGTTATACGGTTTATGATTTTGTCATCGTCAATTTTCCAAAATGTGTGGCCAAATCCGTCCGGTGCAACAAAGTCGTATTCCGGTTCGTGGGATGCGACATAGTCCGCAATGATTTTGTTCATTTCATCAACGTCCGGGTATGCAAAAAATACTGGTTCAATATTCGCGTTTTGAATACGTACGTGAATCATACGGTCGTCTTCTTTGTCGCGACGGGTCAGTTCGTGTTTTTTTATTTTGCCGTTCATATAATCATCAACATTGGCGGCGGCAACCAAACCGTATTGAGTGCGACCGTCCATTGTCTGGGCATAGATGTAGTACATTTCTTTGTCATCTTGAACCAGCCAGCCACGTTCCTGCCACAGTTTGAAATTTTCAACTGCTTTGTCATATACAGGTTGTGAATGTTCGTCGGCAATCGGGTCGAAATCAATTTCCGGTTTGATAATATGCAGTAATGATTTTTCACCAGCTTCGGCTTTGGCTTCGGCAGAGTTCAGAACGTCGTACGGACGTGATGCTACATCGGCGGCCAGTTCTTTGGGTGGACGTACACCAGCAAATGGTTTGATTTTCATATGTTCTCCTTTTTGGTGTTTGGTATAAATTATATACTCATAAAACAAAAAGGCAAAGTGCCACCAGCAAAAATATTTTGATTGATTTTATCGATTTATTTGTACCGGAATTATTGTTTCAACCTGGGGTGTGTCCAATGGGTGTGTTTGAAACGGTATAGTGTCAAAATCGATTTTTGATAAATCTATTTCGCGGATTGTGCGGTTGTACATTGTGTGATAGTACACGACTTTGTTGCGTGTGTCAGTGGCGATTGTCCATTGGGTTGCCGACGGCATATTATTTGGTGCGGCGTTTTGTGCAAACTGAACCCCCAGTGGTACATCAAAGTTATTCAGTATATGAAACGCTGCCATTGCGGTATCGTGTCCGTTTTCCTGGGGCAGGGAATATTCTTGTAAAAACGCGGCGCGCACAAATCGTGACGGCGGTGTAAAATCGCCCGGCAGTCCCAGCAATCCAGAACCCGCCCCAAATGCGCGCAGTGTTATCGGTCCCATTTTGACCGGTCCGGCCGTGCCAGGATGCAGATTTACATAGTTATTCAAATTCTTTATGTGCCACGGGTATTCGGGGGCATTTGTTAAAACGCCCAGTTTGCTGTCGTAAAATGTTGCAACGCCGTTTATGATTTCCAAAATAACCTGGCGACCAGATGGTTCGGTTATGCGCCAGTGCAGGGTGTCTATGCGCGGGTCAACGTGTACTATGCGTACGTTTTTTATGGCGTCTTTGACCTGGTCAATGGTTGAAAACTGTGACAGAATCCAAGGCACCACCTGGGCGTCGGCCAGTGTTTGTGACTTATATTCTGGATTGTATTCGGGATATTGACCGTATTCCGGGAAATAGAACAGGGCGGCCGACAAGCCCGCTTCGTTTATGCCGTCAATAACAAATTCTGTTTGTGCCAGTCCCAATCCAACAAAACCGTATCGCGCGGCAAACGTATTTCCGTCATTTGCACCGTCGGGCAGCATTGATTGTTGGGCATATCCGCGGGGCGCAATCAGATAAAAACTGTCCATTTCTTCGCGTGACCAATCCATAGTGCGTGCAACGATAACTGCACCGTCGTTCGCCGTAAGTGTTATGCCAGTACAGGCCGACGCCGTATTATTTTGGGTATAAAATCCAGCCAATGCAACCGCGGTTGCAAATATAATTTGTTTCTTTTTCATTTTGCTTACTGCGCTGTTCTGTTTATCTGAACCGGTATCACGGTTTCACGTTTAGTTGTATCCAATGGATGCGACTGGAACGGGACGTTTGCAAAATCAATCTTGTTCATATCGATTGAACGCAATGTCCGGTTGTACATAGTGTGATAGTACACTATGCGGTCGTGCATATCGGTGGCGATTGTCCATTGTGTTGCCGACGGCATATTTACTGGTACCTGGCCGACGGGAAATTCCGTTCCCAATGGCACGTCAAAATTGTTCAAAATATGAAACGCCTGCAGAACCGAATCGTATGAAGTATCCTGTTGCACGGAATAGGTCTGTAAAAACGCGGCGCGCACAAATCGCGACGGTGGTGTAAAGTCACCCGGCAGTCCCAAAAATCCCGAACCCGCACCAAACGCGCGCAGTGTAATCGGACCCATTTTTACTGGCCCGGCCGTACCCGGTATTAAATTTACGTAATTGTTCAGGTTCTTTAACTGCCACGGATATTCCGGTGAATTTGTCAGTACGCCCAGTTCGCTGTCATATACCTGGGGGCGGCCGTCGACAAATTCAATAATAATCTGTTTGCCGGACGGTTCCGTTACGCGCCAGTGTGCAGTTGAAGCGCGCGGATCTATGCTGACAACGTCGATGTTTTGAATTGCGTTGCGTACCTGGTCAACGGTTGAAAATCGCGACAGTATCCACGATACCAGTTGAAAATCCGAAATTGTGCGCGCTTTGTTTTCCGGGTTATATTCTGGGTATTCGCCGTATCCGGGAAAATAAAACAATCCCGCGGTCAGACCCGCTTCGTTCATTCCATCAACAACCCAGCCCGGTTGCACCACGGCCAGGCCAACGTATCCATACATACTGGAAAACGTCATACCGCCCGTGTCGCCACCCGGCAGCATTGATTGCTGGATATAGCCACGTGGAACAATGGTGTATAAATTTTCCATTTCCGATTCGCCCCACTCAATCGTACGGGCGGTGACAACACCGTTATCTTTGGATTTCAGGGTGATGCCCGTACAGGCATCCGCCCTGTTTGCGCAAATAGTGCCCAATATTACGGCCAGCGCAGAAAAAACTTTTCTCTTTCCCATATTGCTATTATGCGATGTGCGGACATTTTATTCCACAGGAAAGATATCTAGATTTAATATATAAATAAAAACGCCCCAAACGGGGCGTTTTTATTTAGAAGTCGTATCTGAACTTTAACATACCGGTCTGTGAAGTGTAATCTTCGTGCAGATCCAAATCATAGTTCAACGATACTGTCAGACCACGCCATTCGGCAGCCAGGCCGATGCCAAATTCGCCGCCAAAGCGTGACAGACGATCGGCGTCGATGACGTATGATACGCTGCCCGGGGCGGTTATTGTCGCAACCGCTGCATCAGACAAGAAATCATATGTCGCCGCCGCACGCAGTTCTGGACGGAATTTTAATTCCATATCCGATTCGATTTCGAACGCGTAACGGATACCCGCAACACCGGTCAGATAATCCATATCTGCGCCGTCAACGTGACCCAAAGCGACGTCATACGCGTCCTGGCTTATATGCAGGTAACGTGCGCCGATTTCCGGGGTCAGACCAGATGCGAAATCATAACCGGTCATAACCTGGCCACCGAACGAATCGACATCGTATTCGGATTCAAACTGAACACCGAACGGATTTGATGTTTCCGTATAGTTGCCCATTGTATAGTTCAACGCGGCATTGACATACCAGTTGTTCGGTTTGTATTGGCCGTACAGGAACAAGCTGTTCGATTCGATTTTCGTATCGCGAGAATCAGAATCAACGTCTGTATCGTTGTACGCATAACCGATACCGATTGTGTATTTACCGTCAATCAATGCGTCTGCACCGACGGAAATACCGGTCGTGTCGCCCTTGAACTGGCCATTTAATTTAGAATGGTTATACAGACCCTGGGCCCAGATGCCATAATCTGCATTTGCCAAATCACCACCGCTGCGTCCAACTGTGCCGCCAGTCATACGGCCCGCCGCCAGTGACAGAACCTGGTTCTGGACGGATGACGAAATGGAATGTGCAACCGGTTTGTTTTCTGGATTCAGTTTAGCCGTTTCGTGTTCGACATAATCAACATTGCCTGCCGCCAGTTCAGTTTGGGCGCGCAATGAAATTGCAGTCAGAACATCGTCATCTGTATTGGCCAACACTGCGATTGTGGCTGCACCCTGGTTGGACAGGCCGGTGTCTGCCGCGATATCTTCAACCGCCTTGATAGCGATTTCAATACCGTCCGCGCCATTGTTTATGACGTCGTACGCCAGGCCGGCATCAATGGTGATGTCTTCGTGCGCAATGCCGCCGAATATGTCGTATGTGCCGACACTGCCGATTGTCAGTTGCAGTTTGCCGTTTTCACCGGTTGTAATGCTGTCAGCCAACAATTTGCCATAGTTGTCAGAATTCAGCATAGATGCGTTCAATGTACCGTCGATGTCAATGGATGCCTGTTCAACGGTTGTTGTGCCGATATCCAATGTTGCACCGTCTGCGATTGTCAACGCACCGTTTCCAGTGATGCCACCGCCCAGTGTTGTTGTGCCAGATGCAACCGTCATTGTGCCGATGTTATGAATATCGTTTGCAGCACCGCCCGCCATATTGCCGCTGAACACGTTTTCACCGTTCAGGGTCATAGCAACGGTGTTATATATTGCACCACCGTTCACACCAGCTGTATTGTCGGTAAATGTTGCACCGTCAATCGTCAACGATGAATTTTCTGCCGATGCGCCGATACGTGTGGAAATTGCACCGCCGTATGTGCCGGATGAATTCTGGCTGAACACAGAATCACGAACTGTGGTGTTGGATTGGTCATACAAGAATATTGCGCCACCACCATTATTTGCATAATAGGCGGGTTGACCTTCTTCAACATCCTCGATTTTTACCGTTCCAGTTGTTTTGTTCCCGATAAATTCAGAATTAGTAATCGTCATTGTCGCATCGGAAACAATGGCGCCACCTTCGGCATCGACCGAGTTCGATTTAAATATTGATTCATCAATGTTTATCGTCGCGGTTGACCCATCGGCCTGAGATATCGCACCACCAGCAACAGCCGCCGTATTAGAACTGAATATTGAATTATTTATATTCAATTCGCCTGCGGCATTTGTTCCAACTGCAATGGCACCGCCTATGCCAGCGGCGGTATCTGTTGCTTTGTTGCCAGAAAATGTGAAATTATTTAGTGCCAGATTTGTGTTCATTGAATTATAGAATATGGCACCACCCTGGGTTGCAGTATTATTTACAAATATAAAGTCACTGCCCAGATTCATATTATTGCTGCCCAGATATAATGCACCACCAGCTTTTGTACTGGAATTGGCAATGAACTGTGCGTAATCAGCGATTGTCAGATGTGAATCTGCATATGATGCTTTTATTGCACCGCCACCTGTTAGGGCTGCTTTGTTACCCTGGAACAAGGCGTCTTTGCCGATTGTCAAATTACCATTATTACCCAGGGATATTGCACCAGATTGTAAACCGCGTGTTCCGTGTGTGTTATCAACAAACTTTACATTGTCGCCGATTGTGGTTGTGGCACCGGTGCCCATAAACAATGTGCCGTCGCCGGTGTTTCCAGAAAACGTAACATTGTCACCAATGTTTAACGTACCGGAATTGTATATTGCCCCACCGTCACCGGTATCGGTTGAATTGCCACTGAATACGGTATTGTCTGCAACGGTCAGGGTGCCGCTGTTATATATTGCGCCACCTTGGCTGGCTGCATTTGTTGCGGTGTTATTTTTAAATGTTCCAGCAACGGACATTTCGCCAGCGTTATAAATTGCGCCGCCGTGACCACGTGTAGCAGTTGTGCTGTTGCCGTCAAATGTGCCATCGACATTCATTGTTCCTAGATTGTAAATCGCACCACCTGTTTTGGCAGAATTTTCCGTAAACGTTGAACCAGATGCAATATTTACGGTGTTATAGAAATCTGTTTTCTTTTCAGCTTTGTCATTATTCAGGTTGGCAATCGCACCACCACGGTTTGCCGCCGTATTGCCGGTAAAATCAGTACGCCCCAGTGTCAGTTCAGTGCCACTTGTTGCGCCATTGGATTTGTCTGTCCAGATTGCGATTGCGCCACCGTCCGCTTCTGTGGAATTGGATTCAAATTTCGTGTTGTCACCGATTGTGACCGTGCCTGCGGATTCAATACCCAGTGCACCACCCAGCCATACCGATGTATTGCCAGAAAATGTTGTCCCGTTTCCAAGTACAATATTTCTGTTTGATTCGGCATCTTCTGGGATTTTTACGTACAGACCACCAGAAATCTTGTCGGAATGATTATTTGTAAATGTCCAGCCATCACCCGCGACAAATCCATTTAACGCCTTCATCGCACCGCCAGAATTTACGGATGAATTATTATTAAATGTTACATTGTTGACCCCCGACGTTGTCAGTGAATCACCATATGTAATTGTCAATCCCGCAGCATTCTGATTAGCACCGTCATTATTTGTTTGATTTTCTATGACTTGCCCTTCGGTTATATCAACTGTTGCAAACGCCGGCATAACGGCCAACGCGGGCAGTACAGAGCAAATCTTTAGCAAATCGGCTAAATGTTTGTATCTGGACATATTTTCTCCTTTTTGTATATAAATTGTCCTTCGGTTTTTTTAGCGTATCATAGTTGAAAGAAATCGCAATAAAATTTGTCAGGATTTTTTTCCCCAATAAAAACGCCGCCAAATCAGCACAGATGTGGCGGTCGGGGAGTTAAGAAAATCAACCAAATCGTGACCCCGCCAGTTTTCGGGAAACCCTGTTTTATAACTGACGGCCCCCCGACCTGTATTGCGGGGTGCGGGATAATAAAAGGCGCCCAAATCGCGCCGCAATTTATCCCCAGGCGGATTACGACATAACGATATGTCGGATTTGGTTAGGTTTTCTTACGACCCCGAACCCACATCCCTGTGGATTCGTAATTTAAGTATACGTTGACAGTTACGATAAATCAAACAAAAAAATAGATTGCAAAGCCGTACAAAGCAATATATAATGTGGCGCACATTGGGGCATAGTTTAACGGTAGAACTCCGGACTCTGACTCCGTCAGTGTTGGTTCGAATCCAGCTGCCCCAACCAAGAATTCAACCCG
>OMAM01000968.1_pt1 | contig 11925 bp, 10 predicted proteins | sample 1644621 | NCBI WGS metagenome assembly OMAM01 (sample SAMEA103958120, study PRJEB25191) | human gut metagenome | biome: human-associated habitat [ENVO:00009003]; feature: intestine environment [ENVO:2100002]; material: feces | place: Germany | collected 2013/2015 | reverse complement strand
CCGCCCGCCGACAATGAAAACGTCGATTACAGCGCCGTCAACAAACAGCTGGACAAGATGACGGCCGAGCTGAACTCGGGCAAAATCGGACCCGGCGCTACCGGGGGCATGCTTGACAAAATCAACGACCTGCAGGACAAGCTTAATCAAAACCTGCCGCTGCTCAACAATGACCTCGGCAGCGTTCAGAAAAAAATCGCCGCTCTCGGCGAAGTCCCAGACGATGGCAACGAACCGGCGGAAATAGCCAAACAGCGCAAAGAGCTTAACAAACAGGCCGACGCTTATAAGACCTCAATCGCCCAGGCAAAACTGGCAAAAACCAAAATCGACGATTTAAACGGGCTGATTTTGAAAGTCCGCAACCAAGATTTGTTCACGCGCATTTTTGCCAAGCAAAGCTCCATTTTCCATCCTCAGGAGTTTTGGACCTCACTGGTCAGCTTTGCCAAATTTACCTTCGAACTGATAAAGTCGCCGCTCGACTGGTACCGCCAGCTGCCTGCCGCCGACATGGCAACCGCTGACGACAACATTGTCTACGCGCTGTTTTACATTATCGCCGCAACCTTTGCCGCCGCATACCTGCGCCATTTTATCAAAACCAGGCTCGGTTACCGCGAGGCGATTGCCAACCCGGACTATACGCAGAAAGTGCGAGCCGCGCTGTGGATGTTTTTGGCCCGCGGGCTGATTCCCGCCGCAATTATCGGAACGTTCATGTTCTGGATTAAAAACGGTGCCATCATCAATAAAAGCAACTTCGGAACCATGCTTTACACGGCGGCGCTGTATCTGCTTTATTTTTTCCTGACGCAAGCGCTGGTTCGCATTTTGCTGACACCGGCAAACGGCAAATGGCGGATTATCGAGGTCAGCAACGACCGGGCGCAGGCCAGCAGCAAGGCGCTGATTTTCTCGGCCGCGGCCATCTGCATCGTCAGTTTTTTTCAATCGCTGGCCGCCGAAATGAACGTAAATCCGGAAGTGCTGTATTCTCTCAAGATTTTTGCCAATGCGGTCAAAGCCTTTTGTGTCGTTTTGGTTGCCAACAAGTTTCTTTTTGACGGTACGCCGGAAGAAAACGCCAAAAACGCAGCCACCGCCGAAGCGACCGGAAAGGAAAACGCCGGCAAGGACGAGGAAGAATACAAGGAACTGAGCACACCGGCCAAAATAAGTCTGGCGGTTACCGTATTCATGGCGGTTTCCTTTGCTGCATCGCTGTTTGGTTATATACGGCTTTCGGAATTTGCCATCAACCGTTTCATCATATCGGGCGTTGTCATTGCCGTATTTTACATTCTCGACCGGCTGCTGAGGGTTATCTTCCGTCAGTTGATGCGGCTGAAATTCTGGAGCCGGACGCTGCGCATCAATCCGCGAAAACTGGTAAAGGCAAACTTCTGGTTTGCGCTGATTCTCAAGCCCATTCTCGGCATTATGGCCATTCTGACCCTGCTGGCCGTCTGGGGCGTGTCAGTCGACATCATGCTGAACAAGGTCCGCAACTTTCTGGTCGGCTTCAACATCGGCAGCCTGCATATTTCAATTACCTCCATTCTGCTCGGCATTATCAGCTTTTTCGTATCGTCCTTTCTGTTCAAAATGCTTAAGGGAAGTTTTCAAAACGGCAGCCTGAGCCAGATTGACTGGGATCCCGGCGTTAAGAACTCGGTCATTTCGGGCATTGGCTTTTTCGGCATTATCATTTCGCTGATTGTCGGTTTTGCGGTTATGGGCGGAAGCATAAGCAGCATTGCGATTATTGCCGGCGCCCTGTCGTTCGGCGCCGGTCTCGGCCTGCAGAACATGGTCAGCAGTCTGGTCGCCGGTCTGACCATTCTGTTTGAACGGCAGATTAAGGTCGGCGACTGGGTTATCATCGACGGCCAGGAAGGCATCGTTAAAAGCATTAACATGCGCTCGACCGAACTTGAAACCTGGAACAAGTCCAATGTCATCGTCCCCAACGCCTCCATTCTGGCCAACAGTCTGATTAACAAAACCTACAGCGACCAGATGGGCCGGGTGGAAATCAAGGTCGGGGTCGACTACAACAGCGACATCAACAAGGTCAAGGCCATCCTGCTCGAAATTGCCGGCGAAGATCCGGAAGTTCTCAATTCGCCGCCGCCGTCCCTGCAGTTTACGGATCTGGGCGACAACAGCCTCAATTTCCAGCTCAACTGCTATACGGCCAACGTTTACAGCGGCGCCGGCATTTCGTTCCGCATCAGGGAGAAAATCGTCGAACGCTTCCGAGAAAACAACATCAACATCCCCTATCCGCAAAGGGTTATCCATTTCATATCTTCCGCGCCGGAAACCCAGCCCTGATATTCTGTGCAATAATCGCGCTTTCGGTTTGTGCCGCCATAAAAACGGAGTATACTTGTTTTATAATTTTGAGGAGAAAGAAATGAAAAAAGTTTTGATTATTGCCGCCATTGCCGTCATCGCCGCCTGTCATCTGATGCACGAAGACACACACGACAGCCATTATTTCCATACCGGACATTTTGACGACGGCGGCCAGCGCCGTTAAAAAAACATCCCGGCTTTGCCGGGATGTTTTTGGGCCCGCAAAAAACCCCGGAAGTATCCGGGGTTTTTCGTTTACTTTTTAATGCACATAATCGTATAATTTCCGTCCGCGTCAACTTCAACGCCGTGCGTGTCATGGGCAAAACCGGGAAACTTCCGGTCAAAGGCCTGTAATGCCTTCAGATAGCCCAGCAGCGGTCCGTCGGCCGGGCCGGCATTTTCGCCCGGCATCAACAGCGGAATTCCGGGCGGATACGGCACAACGCCGGTTGCCACGGTATGATCCGCCATCTGCTCAAGAGTCAGAGATTCAACGTCATCTTTAACCAGGCGCTCGTAAGCGTCTACCGGCGCCATATCCGGATGCGGCAAGACAGAGAATGCTTCGGACAAAGCGCGGGTGGTTCCCAATTCGGACATAGCCTTGAACATTTCGCCTGCCAGATCTTTCAGCCCCATGCCTGCATAGCGTTCCGGGTGTTCGGCCGCCAGACTGGGAATAACGCGCTCCAGCGGCGTATTGCGGTCATAATCCCTTTTGAACTCAAACAACGCATTCAGCAGCGTGCCCCATTTGCCTTTGGTAACGCCCATCGAAAACAGAAACAGAATCGTAAAATCGGTGGTCTTTTCGACAATAATGCCCTTATTGTCCAGATAAGAGGTCAGCACCGAGGCCGGAATTCCCCAATCGGCCAGGCTGCCGTCGGCATTGACGCCGGGCGTAACGACGGAAACCTTTATCGGATCGAGCATGCACCAGCCATCTTCAATATCGCCGAAACCGTGCCATTCCTCGTTCGGATGCAGAACCCAGCATTCAGGATCGGTCGAAAGCTGTTCTTCCGAAGCGCGGCAGAAAGGAATTCGTTTGCCGCTTTGCTTATCGATTACAAAATCCGGCTGCCAGACGCTGAAGAACCAGCCGCCTTTCTCCATGGCTTCGCAATGCAGGCGGGCAACCGTCTTGCGGAAAGCGACGGCCTCCTTAATCGCATCTTCGGTCAGCGCTCCGCCCTCTTCCGACATCATGGCGGCGCTGATGTCGTTGGAGGCGATAATCGGATAGAACGGCGACGTCGAGGCGTGCATCATGAACGCTTCGTTAAAGCGCTTATGCTCTATCGGGCGGCGGCCATCGCGAACGTGAATCATCGACGCCTGCGAAAAAGCGGCCAGCAGCTTATGGGTCGACTGGGTGGCAAAGACAGAAGGGCCGCCGCGGTCATAATCCTTCGGGTCGCCGTACATGGCAAAGCGTTCGGCATAAAGCGGGTTGAACCGCGCATAACCATACCAGGCTTCGTCAAAATGCAGACGGTCAACGCTTTCGCCGAGCAGTTCCTTAATCCGGCGGACGTTGTAGCACAAACCGTCATAAGTCGAGTTGGTAACAATGGCATGAACCGGCTGCGGATCTATTCCCTCGCGGATCAAAGCATTGTCGGCGACGGTTTTCCGCACGGCTTCACTGGTCATCCGCGCGGGATGAATCGGGCCAATGATTCCGTAGCGGTTGCGGGACGGAATCAGGTAAGCCGGAATGGCGCCGGACATGGTAATCGCCTGCTCAACCGACTTGTGACAGTTGCGGTCGCAGAGCGCCACCTGATTGCGGACAACGCTGGCCATGAGAATAACCCGGTTTGACGTTGACGAACCGTTGGTAACATGGTAAGTGCGGTCAGCGCCGAAAATACGGGCGGCATACTTCTCGCTCTCGCCGATAGGGCCGGAATGGTCAAGCAATGAACCGAGTTCGCCAACCGAAATCGACAGATCGGAACGGAAAACCGGTTCCTTGAAAAAGTTGAAAAATGCCCGGCCGACCGGCGATTTCAGAAAAGCGGTGCCGCCGGTATGCCCCGGCGTATGCCAGGAATATTCGTAAACGTCGGAAAATTCGGCAAGCGCCTTAAACATCGGCGGCAGGATAAACTCGCGGTAACGCTGAATGGCAGCGAGGATACGCCCGCTGATGAAATCCGAGGTATCTTCCAGTATCCAGATAAAGTCGTTGACCTTGTCGAGTATGGCAGCCGGAATCTCGGAAGCCCTGGTGCGGTTTGACATCAGAAACACGGGCATATCGTGGTTGCGGCTGCGCAGAAGCTCCAGAAAATGCTGAATGCGGCGGTGTTTTTCGTCGCCGGCGCCGTCAAGATAGACCAGAGCGCACTGTACGGTCGGGTCTGAGGTAACGATGAGCTCGGCATCGCAGATACACTGCGAAACCTCAACCACAACGTCGCTTTCCTCCAAGTCCCGTTTGAGCGCGCGCAGCGCCCTGGCCGTGGCATTTTCCTCGTCGATGCCGTCGTAGACGACCAGCGCCTTTATTCTAAAAGGGTTGTTCATTTCCATTTTTCTTCCTTTCCTACAGGTTTTCAATATCATTGATTATCTGAACATGGCCGCGGGTATGCAGCGACGAGGCATGATAGCGGCCGACGGAAATCCAGAACATGGCGACCAGCGCCAGAATCGTAACAATCAGAACCAGCCAGCGTACCCAGAAAGGCACACAGCCGCCCGGTTTGATGTGGTTTTCCTTAATGTCAAGCTTGCGGCTGACCGCCAGTTCGTAAAAAATAACGGTGGATATGACAAACATCAGCGCCCAGCGCGTCTGGCTCGGATCGGAACCAATCATTGCCGCCATGCTGTAAAAGGCGGCAATCAGTCCGACAAAGGTGTAAAAAACATTTTGTCCCGGCCGATAATCTTAATCGCCACCGAAGAGTAAATATACGGCAACAACGTCATGATGACGGCAATCGAGGCGATTTTGCCGAACTGCTCGGAAGCGGTCGGCGACATGGTAGCCAGAACCTGCAGGGTCATGATGCCGGCAACGATGGCCAGTCCAGCCGAAGGCACGCCGCGGCAGTTGACGCGGGCAAAAACATTGCCGAACAGGCCGTCATCGGCGGCTGCCTTGGCCGTCTGTCCGACAAGCAGCGTCCAGCCTCCCAGCGAACCCAGGCAACCGACAGCCGCGCAGAGGGCGACAATGTTGCCGGCCACCGGCCCCAGCGCCATGGAAACGGCGTCGGAGAAAGGCGCGGAAGAAGCAATCAGTTCCTTATTGGGAATAATGCCCATTATCGCCGACGAACTCAGAATATAGCAGACGGCCGCCAACAGCACGCCGACCACGGTCGCAATCGGCACATTGCGCGCCGGATCTTTGACAACGGCCGTCGAAACCGAGGCGCTTTCAACGCCGATAAAAGCCCAGAGCGTAAAATTAAGCGTCATGCCCAGAGCGGTCAGATTGCTCTCGCCGGTAACGTTCCAGCCGGCCATATAAGTATCGCGGCTGAACCAGAACCAGCCGAAAACCGCCATGCCGACAATCGGCAGCAGGGCAACCGTGGTTGTCATTCCCTGAATGCGCCCGACAATATTCGGCCCGAGAATGTTGGCATAAGTGAAGAACCAGATAACGCCTATCTGCGCCAAAGCCATAATCAGCGGATCTTTCAGCGAGGGGAAAAAGGTGGTAAGATAACCGAGACCGGCCACCGCCAGCCCGACGTTGCCGACAACGTTCGCCAGCCAGTAGACCAGATTGGTCTGATACCCCATATAATCGCCGAAAGCCTTGCGCGAATAGGCATACGGACCGCCGGCAGCGGTATAAATCTGCGTCAGTTTGGAAAACACCAGCCCCAGAGCCACGGCGCCGACAATGGTTATCAGCCAGCCGAAAATGGCAATGCTGCCGATGGCGGCCAGATTGGCGGGAAGCATAAACACGCCGGAGCCCATCATATTGCCGGCAACCATCAGCGTTGCCGGAACCAAGCCGATTTTGTTGTTTTCATTCGCCATTATTTTCTCCTGTGAAAAAAACGTCCGGGCAGCAAAAGCCGCCCGGACGCGGAAACAAAACTAAATGTCGGCCTCGGCCGGCATCAGACGGCGGTTGGAAACGTATTCGCCGATTTCAATAACGCCATACATGAAGAAATATGCGCCGACCAGCGCGGTAATGGTAACGGCGCCGACGGCCGGATAAGCCAGAATAAGGAAGGCAAACAGCACGCCCAAAACGCCGGCCAACAGCGACCAACCCCAGGAATATCCCTCGCGGCGCAGGCTGAAGGACGCAACAATCTGCATAACGCCGATGGCCAGAAACCACAGCGCCAGCACAATCGGCAGGGTGGCGGCGGTCAGGCCGAGATTGCCGACGAAGATAACGCCGACCAGCATGTCAAGAATGCCCACCGTCAGGTACCAGCCGGAACGGTTGGAAAAAGACAGCATAAAATAGCCGGCGCCGACGATAATGAAAATAATGCCGAGATAAAGCGCCAGCCCCAGCAGGGTGGCCGCCGGATTAAACCAGACATAGACGCCGAGCACGGCAATGACAATGCCGGCAATCAGATGCCAGATGCCCATATTCGGTTGTATTTTTGATGCAGCCATAATCGTTCTCCTTTGCAAACGGGTTTTATAATCGTCTAATATCTAATCACGCGCGGAAAAATTTCCAGACGGGCAAAAAAATATTTGGCAGGCGGCGTTTCCGGTATATATTGAAAACAAACAACGGAGAAAAGACATGCACAAATTTATCGCCGCGCTTTTCGGGCTGCTGTCGGCCGGTTGTTCGGGCATAAAGGTTCCGGACGATTTTGCATATAAGGAAATCGAAACGCGCGACTTCAAACTGGCGTCATGGCAGAAAATCAGCGAACCGGACGGCGTTTACAAATTTTATATCGAGGGGGACGGCCACGCTTTTGACAGCCGCGGGCGGCCGACCGCAGATCCGACGCCGCAGGGAACCATGCTGCGCGAACTGGCCTTCGGCGACCCGTCGCCAAACGTCATCTATCTGGCGCGCCCCTGCCAGTACATAATGAGCCCGATTTGCGCCAAACGGCATTGGACCACGGCGCGCTTTGCTCCGGAAGTGATTAATGCCGAATATGACGCGGTTCGGCAGACGGCCGGAGGCCATGAGGTTATTCTCGTCGGCTTTTCGGGCGGCGCACAGGTGGCGGGGCTCATCAGCGCCGCCAAACCCGGCCTCCGGGTCAAAAAGCTGGTAACCATCGCCGGAAATCTGGATCCGCTGGCCTGGACAACATATCACGGCCTGCCCCCAATCAACGAATCGCTCAGTCTGGAAAGCTATCGCCGGCAATATCTGGAAATTCCGCAAATCCATTATGCCGGGAGCGACGACAAGGTCATGCCGGCAGCGCTGATTGAAGACTTTGTCGGCGGAAAGCATCCGGTCGTGCGCGTTGAGGGCGCAACGCACAATTCGGGCTGGGAAAAAATCTATCTTCCCGTCCGGCAAGAAAAATAAATTTACATTTACTGAAAAAGGTTATAAAAAGACATCAGTAACAATTTGAAAACGGGGTTAAAAATGAGAAAAATTACCAGTTATATCCTTAACGGCCAAGGCCTGGGCATGAAGTTTCTGGCCGGCCTGTCGGTTTTGATGGCCTTGATTTTTGCCATTGTCATCAGGGTTCAGGGCGCGGCTTACGTTCCCTATGCGCAGGAAATTGCCGACCAGATGCTGCCGGTTAAGGTTGTTAACGGCCAAATCGTCGAACCGCTCAACACGTTCAAAATGGCGCAGATACGGATTGAAGGCAGAGATACGCCCCTGGCGCTGCCGCTGGTTCTGGACACGCGCGTTACCAATCTGGACGCCAACCTGCTGCCGCAGGGCGTTTACGTTACCCGCACCAACATTTACACGGTTAACAGAAACCAGGTCAAAGTCATTAAGATTGAGGGCGACAACTATATCCCCAAAGGCGATTATACCGACGTCTTCAAAAGCTGGCTGAACTGGTCGGCGGTTATCGGCGGCATTGCCGGCATTGTCATCCTGTTTGTGCTGTATCTGATTCTGACCATGTTTTATGCCCTTTGCACGCAGGTTATTGCCAAACTGGCACGCCGCGACATGGCTTTTGACAGCAGAATGCGGCTGAGCGCCGTCGTCCTGACCGCCGCCTACATTCTGTTCATTCCGCTGGGCTGGCTCGGCTTCAGCAGCACGCTGCTGTTTCTGGCGGTTATGCTCGGCGCGCTGATCTGGTTCGTCGTCAAATATGTTCCGACCGGAAAACCGGCAGCGGCCAAAGCCGAAGTTCGGCAGGAAGAAGCCGTGCCGGCGAAGATCAAAGCTGCACCGGTAAAAAAGGCGCCCGCAAAAAAAGCGCCGGGCAAGAAAAAAACCGCGGCCAAAAGCGAAACCGAAAAACCGGCGGTACCGGCCAAGGCTGAAGCCAAAGCCGCAGTAAAAAAACCGGCGGCCAAAAAGAAAACCGCCGTCAGGAAACCGGCGGCGAAGGCAGCCAAAGTCAAACCGGCCGGCAAAGAAAGCAAATAAGCAAAAGCCCCTCTTTCGAGGGGCTTTGTTTTTTTTGTCATGTTCGACCTTGAACCGGACATCTCCCTTACAGATTCCCCGGTCAAGCCGGGGAATGACGAAAAAGAAAAAAAGCCGGGGAATGACGAAAAAGAAAAAAAGCTGAGGAATGACGAAAAAGAAAAAAAAGCGGGGAATGACAATAAGAAGAGGCGAACCGGCAATGACAGGCGGAAGAGAAAGTACGAACACGGCGGGAGAAAAAACAAGCCCGGGGTGTGTAAAAGAAGCGGAGAGAAGTGCAAGGCGAAGGGGCTGCTTAGTTTAATTCGCGGATTTTTATGAGAATGTCGATATTGCTGGAGACGAGGTCCAGAAATTCCTTGTCCTGCGGCAGCAGTTTGCGGGTAATTTCCTCGACTTTTTTGCGGATGACCTTGTCTTTGGGCGCGTGTTCGCTGAAGTCGAAAAGTTCGGATATGTCAATGTCGAGTTTCTGGGCGATTTTTTTGAGCGTGTCAATTTTCGGGGAGATTTTGCCGAGTTCGATACCCGAGATGGTATTCATGGACATATCCATGTCATAAGCCAGTTCGAGCTGGCTTACGCCCTTATTCTTTCTAAGTTCGCGGATACGGTTTCCCAGATTTGTGGCAAAGTCATTATCATTCATATAGGATATTCCCGTTGTTTTGGTAACTCAAAATATATAATAAGGTATATTCCTATTTTATTGTGAATCTATATATACTACAAACTTGTAATTTTTTACCTTGACTCGACTAAATTACTAATATATTATGAATTTAATAAGTCCGGCTTATGAAATTTGTACGTTTTTTGTGAATCGGACTTACTTAAAGAAGGGGCGTCCGGCTCAAAACGAGACACAATATACACACACACCACACCTATTCGGGCGCCCCTTTTTGTAAATTTTTATGTGAAAGGCGGGGGACGATGAGAAACAAAGCAAGAATTTCTTTATTGACGGTACTTTTATTGACGGCACCTGCTTTCGCATTTGAAGAAAACTCCTTAGATTTAGGCCGTTTTGACCGGGTTGATTTGGAAGCCGGGCTTTTTTCGCGGGGCGAAGGGCCGCGGCTGGCCGCGGTGTGCTTTCTGGGTTTCGGCAACTGTGACACGGAAGCCGGCTATGGCGGCGGTGGCGAAGATTTTACCATAGACACGGCCAACCAGTGCAAAAACGAAGGTTATACGATAACTTCCTGCGAGCCGCCGACCTATGTGTCGGGCGCGCCTTGTCCGTATAATGACAAATATTATGCCAAGTGCAGCGAAGACAAGGTCAGAGCCTGCAAAGATGCCGGCTATGTCGACTCCTGCGGCGACGGTTATGTTCTGGACAGCGCGCAGAGCTGTCCGTACGACAGTTCTTACAAAAAATGCAAGTGCAATCCCTGTGACGGTTATACTTATACCTATGAACAGGCGACGGCGGACGGTTATGTGACCGACGGTTTCTGCCTGAGCTGCAATACGACCAAATACAAACGCAAAAACAATCCCTGCGTGGGTTATTATAGTTGCGAATGCGGCGGCGAAATCGGCACGGCAACCTGCAAAAGCGGTTCGGTAACGAAGTATGCGGTTTGCAAAACCTGCTGCGAAAACCGTTGTACGCTAGCAAGCTGTCCGGAGAACCATGACTGCGAGTATGAGGAATGTTCGGGCAAATACTGCGACAACGGCTGTAGCAGCGGTTATACGGACATGTGCACGGTGTACAGCGAGTATGGCACTTCGACCTGCACGCAGATGGGATACCGGCAGCAGACCTGCACCGGCGATGCGGTTTTGTGTCCGTTTGACACGACTTATAAGTTCTGTATGTGAGGCTGAGTATTATTGTGTTTTTGATTGTAGGGTTTTCTTTTCCTATTGTCATTCTCGACCTCTTTCCTGTCATATTCGGGCTTGACCCGAATATCCAGAGATCCCCGGAACGCGCTACGCTTGTCCGAGGATGACAGGAGAGAAAAAAGAGCCCGAGGATGACAGAAGAAGAAAAGAAAGTACTCGAATATGACAGGAGGAAAAAGAGGCTTGGGCATGGCGGAAGAGGGAACAGGGCAGACAGAGGTTTTGTGAGGGGTTGCAAGAGGAACTAATTCAGGGGAGAAAGGCGATGAGAAATCAGTATATTTTATTAAGTACAGTATGTTGCGGGCTTTTTTTCGGTACGGAAGCCTGGGCGCAATGTGTGGCGACCAAGGATTGCAGCACTTTGGGATATAAGCAGAGCAGCTGCGACTCGGGAAAGGGCATAAAATGCCCATTTGGCGAGGCTTGGTACTGCCCCTGTGACGCCTCTTACATATACACCTGTACAGGAACTAACGAAAGCCCAAGCTCAGCCAAATGTGGCGATAAGTACAGCATGTGTAACTGCGCGACGGGTACGCATTGGGACAGCAGCAGCGGTAGTTGCGTGGCCGACCGCGCTTCATGCGCAATCGGCTGGATTTATTACAGCGACGGCACCTGTTCGGCACCAGCCGCTTATACAACCAGCAAAACGGTTTTGGGTATTGTGGTTTATGTCAACGATAACGGTGTCGGCGGTCAAATTATGGCACCATGGTGGATTGATGCGAGCGGCAACCGAAGCAGTTCTGGTGTCGGTATGGCTTGGGGTGGCTATGGTACGGATATTTCAAGTCTGCCGAATATGACGAGTAGTACACAGGCTGAAGCTGATTTTGACAGTTGTGGCAATACGGACAAGATTGTTGCTGCGGGTAGTGCGAGTACTTATCCGGCCGCCTGGGCGACGCGGAAATATGCGCCGACGTCGACGACCAATGGCAAGTGGTGTCTGCCGGCAGCCGGTATTTTAAGAAATATTCAGAAAAACCAGAGTGCGATTAGCACCGCAGTTAGTAAGGTTGGTGGCGCTTCAAACTTACTCAACTATTGGGTGTGGTCTTCCTCGGAGTACTCTAGCAGCAGCGCGTGGATTGCAAACCTTGATAACAGCAGTTTGTACAACCGCACCA
>OMAM01000967.1_pt1 | contig 11926 bp, 16 predicted proteins | sample 1644621 | NCBI WGS metagenome assembly OMAM01 (sample SAMEA103958120, study PRJEB25191) | human gut metagenome | biome: human-associated habitat [ENVO:00009003]; feature: intestine environment [ENVO:2100002]; material: feces | place: Germany | collected 2013/2015 | reverse complement strand
TGGCAGCAGAGCATATCAAAACAAATAAGAAAAAGGAGATAAAGACCACACATGATATTGTTCTCAAGATCTTGGTGGAGAATGAGGATGCAAGGAGCAATGACAATAAGCTCTATTATCTTGTGTGTAAGGAGATAGGCAGCAGACAGGGTATAAATATTGCCCATGTCTCATTTGAAAAATTCTTTACAGTTGCACTTGCTGAGTATGGTTTACCGGCATATGAGACAGTGAGGAGAACTAGACAGAAAATACAGGCAGAGTGTCCAGAACTTGCAGGTGACAGAACTGTTAGATATGCAAGGATGACTTGCAAGGACGCATTTGTAGAATATGCAAGAAATTAGGAAATGATAAATAGACTATAGGAGGTAGCAAAGATGAGTAATGATGACAGAAATTGTGTAATAGTAAGTAAGATGGAGATGAAGGCGATAGCCTTTGATAGAATGGTCAATCATGTATTGGTAAATAGTGCAGATAGTCTCAATGCAGAAGAGATGGCGACAATGGTTCTCACAGCGAATGATCTTATAGAGGATATAGGAGAAACAGGCCGAGAAGAAGAGGTGTCAATCAGTGCTGATGATAATGAGGGCTTGTGTATGGCTGACAATGATTACTTTGATGATCTGGCAGATGAAGATATTAAGCCTTTCACATCTGCGACTTCTGGGGAGTAGAGAGGAGCCAAGCAATGGCGAGACGAAGAATGTTTAGTTTAGATGTGGTAGATACTGATAAGTTTATGGATATGCCACCTACTACACAGAATTTATATTTTCATTTGGGAATGAGAGCTGACGATGATGGGTTTGTTTCATCACCAAAGAAAGTGGCCATGATATGTGGTAGTTGTGCAACTGATCTGCAGTTATTGGTTTCTAATGACTTTATTATTCCTTTTGAGAATGGAGTAATACTAATAACTGATTGGAAGGCAAATAATTATCTTCGTAAAGATAGATATACAGAATCCAGATTCAAAGAGTATTTGGATACTGTAGAAGTAGATAATGACAAATATATAGTAGCCGCATCTTCTACTAGCTTGACATGTGGTATACCAAAAGACAACCAAACAGTCGACAAAGGGCATACCGATGGTTGCCACAGGTTAGGTAAGGATAGGATAGAGTTAGGTAAGGATAGGATAGAGTTAGGTAAGGATAGGGTAGAGTTAGGTAAGGACAGTAAATCTACCATGGATAGATCAGCATCAAGGAAAGATGTTGAAAATCAAAATGTTAAAGACAGGAAACATGATCCGATCAAGTATAGCGATGATCCAGAACTGGACGAGGCGATACATGAGTTTATAAAGTTTCGTAAGGATATAAAGAAACCTATGAGTGACATGGCTATAAAGTTGATGATGAACAAGCTGGAGAAATTATCGCAAGATAAACATGAACAGGTACAGATTCTCAACCAGTCGATAATGCAAGGGTGGACAGGTATATACGAGCTCAAGGATGACGATAAGAGCCGAGGGCAGTCACGGAGCGTACATAACAATCAGCAGCCATTTTCAAGGAATGGTGAGCGGGATCTTTTGGATGAATGGAGGAATAGTTGATGACAAGAGAAGATGTGCAAGATCTACTTGCTATGGTGCAGGCTACATATCCGAATTACAACCCACCAAGTAGAACAGCGGCGGTTAATGCATGGACTATGGCATTAGAGGAATACAGCAAGGATGAAGTTGCTATGGCATTTAAGGTCTATATGCAAACAAATACAAGCGGGTTCGCACCGGCTCCTGGACAATTGATTGATAAAATTCACTCAATCACCAAACCGCAGGAGCTGAACGAAATGGAGGCATGGGCATTGGTCATCAGAGCAATACGAAACAGTGCATACCACCCGGTAGAAGAGTTTGCAAAACTGCCTCCACTGGTCCAGAAAGCAGTTGGACTTCCAAGTCAACTTCGGGTCTGGGCGTTAGATGAAGATTTCAATGAGCAGGTTGTAATGTCACAATTTCAGCGTTGTTATCGTGCAGAGGTTGCAAGGTCGCAGGAAATCGCAAAAATGCCAACCGATGCAAGACAGCTTATTCAGAATGCCACGCAAGGCTATTCGGCTGAAATAGTTGACTTAAGGAATAAGGCGATAAAATCCATGCCTGAAAGGAAAGAAAACGAAATTAAGGCGATGGAAGAAAGGCCAGAGAGCGTCCGGATAGGATTAGAAAAAAATAGATAGAATGGTGGGCTGTGATGACAAACGAAGAATTGGTTGAACAAATCCAATCAGGTGTGAACATCACAGAGAATATGTATCAGTTATATGAGCAGAATAAAGGCATGATATACAAGACGGCAAAGCGGTTTGTATGGGGCGCACCGCTGGAAGATCTAATACAGGAGGCATATATAAGCTTATGCAAGGCAGTGAAAAAATACGACAAACAACAGGATATAAAGTTCATTAGTTATTTTTCAGCCTGCCTTGCTAATCATTTAAAAAAATATATACAGGATAGTGGGCGTGTTATTCGGATTCCTGTATATAAACAAGAACAGATATGGAAATATAATCAGGTCAGCAACTCATATATGCATAGATTTGGCCGTGAACCATCCACACGAGAATTTGCTATCTGCATGGGGCTGAACGTGAAGCAGGTAGAAGAGCTTGAGCGGTTCATGTTCGCTGGTAGCTGCAGTGAGACGAAAAGCCTCAATCAGCAGCTCAGAGATAGAGATGATGAATGTCTAAATGACTCCATAGGCGTTGAATGTGAGGATTTGGACAGCGTATTGGATAAGCTGGCATATGAGCAGTTATGGCAGGAAATAGAGCGCAAATTAAAGCCCAGAGAGTATGACATAATGCATTTGCGGTATAGGCTGAATCTGAGCCGAGAGGAAACAGGGAGACGGCTGGGTATGTCACGGTGGGCGGTGGACAATGCAGAGTATAGAGCAATAAGAAAACTCAAGTATAATACTGTGGTGAAAGATTATGCAGAATATGCAGGATTTTCAACCGAAAGGCAGCAGACCAAAACTGCAGAAGTATGGTCATGGGATACTAGATCCTGGTGGTGATATTCTATGGATGCTATACGCTAAGGCGGTGAGACTGCTGCCATAGGTTCAAAGCTATATCGAAGCTAGGATTATGTGTATGTTATGAGGAATTGGGCGAACGCACTAAGTTAGACTTAGGCCGCTAGGGAAAAACAAATTTCAGAACAGTAATAGAGAACGGCGAGCCTTGGTTTGTGGGAAAAGATGTGGCTGAAATACTGGGGTATAGCAACACCAAAGATGCAATTTCAACTCATATAGACGAGGATGATAGGACAGTAATCCAAAGGTCGCATTTCCCGACCTTTGATATTCCAACTAGAGGACTGACCCTTATAAACGAAAGTGGACTTTACAGCTTGATTCTTGGCAGTAAGCTGCCAAATGCCGGATCATTATTGTAACATACAGAAAGGCAGCAGATACTTGACCTGCTGCCCTCTGTGCAATCACGGTTATTCATATGTCATTTGGGTTTAGTCAAAAGAGTACATTGTCTTTTGTTGGCCTAATGTAGTTTGTTAATTGTGAGTACCTATAAGCCTTCGGTTTGTGGGTAACTTCCCTCAGGTGTTCCAGCACCTTTGCGTTGTCTTGTATATGCAGTTACCGGGCGGATTATGGCCGTCTTTTAGCCCTCCTTGCTCTATCGGCTCTTTTGCCACATATAAAGCCCAATGCGAGCACATCCACGCCATACTCAAACATGAGACGGCGCAAGCGTGGCGATGCATTTGGCATGCGTGCATCTATTACATCTTGTATATATGAGAATTTTACATTGTCGCCCAATGCAACCCTCCCTATCATGCGCATGGTGTCGTTGGTGTCATAAACGCTCACATCTTCATTGATTGCAATATTTCCGTATACTGGTATTGTTGCCATGTTGTTTCCTCCTGAGTTTAAAATATTATATTTGTGCTTTTATATTGGGGCAACAGGTGATACAATCTCATTGATTTGGTGGGATGGTATCACCTGATACCTCTTATCATGTGCCCCTCTGTTGTGTCACCAGCAGAAGGGCTATTTTTATATTGCAAGGTCAAGTAATGCGCCGTATGTCTCTTTATAGCTGTAACCGCCTATAATGCCCATGAGACGAGCGTTTACATTTGCACCATGATCTATCAGTTTGGCAATCTCTGAGCTATACGCCTTTGGCACATAGCCGATCTTGGCTTTCTTTTTCAGATATGGGATATGTACCACTATTCGTATGGCGTTTCGGTCAAATGTGTTGTGTGGCTCTCTCTCAAGCGTAACAGTGAGGTTCTCAGGTCTGAACTGGGCGAGGTACTTTAGAACCTCCTGCCTGCCTTCGTATGTAACGCCTGCTGCCTTGATGGCTGTTCCTTTGGCGGTTCTCCATGCTTTCTTGAATGCTCTGGATAAGCTATAACCGGCTTTGTGCAATTCGTTGGCCATTATACAAACGGCTCTACGGATATTAACAATGTGCTTTTTCATAGGATCCTTCCTTTCTGAGCTCTTCGGTGAGCTCTATAAATGTTTCAGCAAAATGCTGGTCGATTTCCTTGTTTCCTCTGATCTGTGCCTTTGCCTCTTCGTAGTTCTCATCTGATAATGAGAGAGCAAGGATTATTGATCTCATTAACATGTTGTGTGCTCCTTTCTGTATCTTATGAATATATTATACTATGTGTGCCCATATATATCCATTGACATAATAAACAAATATGTGTACCCATATACTTGAAAAGATTGTGTAAAGTGTATATGGACACATATATATACAAATGATATAATTTGATTGTAAGGTGAAATAGATTGAGAATATTATACGGAGAGGGTAGGACTTATGCAGGAAGATAAAAAAAGCGCATATACTGGACAAACAGACGCAAGAAGAAAAGCATCTGCCAAATATCTAAAAGAAACGGTAGAAGATGTCAGAATAAGAGTTCCAAAGGGTCAGAAGGCAGTAATAAAGGAACATGCCGAGAAACAGGGCGAGAGTATGAATGCATTTGTTATTCGAGCCATAGATGAGACTATGGAGAGGGATAGAAGCAAGTAATATATGGTTATATTCTCACAATGCATGGATTGTAAAAACTTTATAGGTAAACTGACAGATGATATATTTTATTGCAAGGCATTTCCAAAGGGAATACCAGAGGATGTGCTTTGGAATAAAATAGATCATCGAGAACATATAGCTGGTGACCATGGATTCTTATTCGAGAATCTATATACAAATGCTAAGTGATAAAATCAAACAGTGATTGAATGGATGCAGATAGCAGATGGCCATTTTACTACATAGACAAAGGAGGGAGAGCATGTTAAAAAGCACGTTTTTGCATAAACTGAAACAGGATAGAGTTCTTCGCATAGATGACTATATTATATCTTACAAGCCGGCAGAGATAAGCCGTTGTGATACAGAGGAGCTATATAGGTTCAAGAATATAGATGATCTGTTCGAGAATGGAATGCTTGGATCTGAAAATCTGAAGGATAAGCTGGCCGGTGCTGATATGGCAATATTCCACAAGGATTATGGAGACATTATAACTATAGACGATGGCAGCATCATGTTCTCTCCTTATGGCGATTATGACGAGATGGACGAACAGAAGATTAGAGCTCTGTGGATGGAAGTATACCAGGATGCAGGAGACGAGGATCATATATATTTCAAGAACTTTGATATAATACCATCGGAGCAGGTACAGGACATATTTATAGATGACCTTAAGGCAGCAGGCTATATTGTCGGTGACCGGCAGAGATCATTAGTCGATCCGTTGGAGCAATCTTTTCATTGCCAAGGCAGTGTGGGAGAGTTTGATATAGTTTTCAATGATGACGAGGGAGCATTTATTTATTCAGACAGTTCAGAAGTGATCGATAAGCTAATGGGGTGGTTCAACAGGGATAACGGTTGAATGTATCACACGGACTGCTGCCATATGAGCAAAACAATAAGAGCTATTCCACTCCCGGCAACTCTACAAGGTAGAGGCAAATGGGGGAACAGAACGCTCTTATTTGTTGATACTATATTATGTTCTAGGCAAAGTCAAGCATGATGTGGAAGATTTGAGTATTTGGAGTTATGCAAAATGAAAATAGAATTGTATGACAGAGTAGTATTAAAAAATGGCAATATAGCTTCAATAGTTGAAATATTGGCCCCGGATAAAGAATTTATTGTTGACATTGGTAGTAACGGAGATATAAATACAGAAGAAATTAGCATAGAGGAAATAGAAAGCGTATTTTAAACATCGTGAGAAAATGTAATATGGCGTGTATTTGACGTATCTATACACGAGCTATATACTGATATGCGAAATGATATGGCTGAGAACTTTATTTAGCAAACATGGCTATAAAGACATGAAAGTCTATGGATTAAACAACAAAATGGCTTATACGGCAAATAAACAAGCTGTTATGTTTGCCGATTTGCAGTAGAGAGTCTAACGTACTCCGCAGGGGTGCGTGAGGCTCTCTGATTTTAGATAGGTGGTATGCAATGATGGATAAAAATAGAGATATTGGCAAAGACACAATAATACATGAAGAAATGTCTCCAGAAAAAAGAGAAGAGATTTTAAGAAAACTAGAGGAAGAAAGTAAAAATTTAAAAGAATGGATAGAATGAAAATAAAATATATTGGCAAAACCAATTCTTTTATTTTGACGGAAGGTAAGATATATGAGGTTGTGTCCGTAGAAAGAGGTTGGTATAGGATAATTGATGATAGTGGAGAGGATTATTTATATCCGCTGGAATGTTTTGAAAAGATAAGTGGCTGAGCACTCTGTAATAGCAGGGTGCTTTTTATTTGGAATAATACTAAGCTGGCGTTACATAGGCAGCAGGGCATACTACAAATTACTAGATCCGGATGTGCATAGGTGGGGGTAGTACAGGAAACAGAATAAAACATGCAGATTTTGGTATAAAATCCACATATTATCACACAAAAATCACATAAAATAGCAGGTTCGATATACAAAAATGTATGATCTGCTGCCAAGGGAATATGAGTAGATAGCTGGTAGGGTGTGTCATATTTGGTACACCCTTATAATGCTCCGTATCTATAGGTGTACAGCAACTATAGTACATCCGGCAGCAGGTGAGGGATGTAATGGTGATGAGGTTCGGTCGTGGTGTGATATTCCAGGGTTTTCCGTGTATAGGGTGTTAATAAATGTTAAGGTTGGAGAGTATAGAACCTTACAAAACTTGACATATGGTAATATATACAACTTGGCAAAACCCAACATTAGAGGATATACAGGCCAAGAAAAACCAATATACACATGTAATATTCAAAAAGAACATTTGCAGGCTTGTAGGTGCTTTTGTATGCTGAATGGGGGAGACGTTTTATTCACTCACCCTGAATCAGAGTAGGTGTATTGAAGCACTCCCCTAAATTGGGGTAGTGCTTGATGACTGTCTAGATTTAATCTAGGTAGTGTTGCATATGTGCTCCGTGTGTGTTCTGACCGTATTCCCATTTTGGGAATACGAATGTATCGTTCTGGATGGAGTCCTGAATCAGGACCTCAAGTACCGTTTTGGTATCCGAGGTATGAGGTCGGTACTGGCGAGGTCATCGGTGTATGGGGTAATGATTCGTGACCCCATCTGTATATACTGTAACGATTCGTGACGCTATTCATAAACTACTTCATAAAAATTCAGTTTTACTACAAAATACTACTTCAGTTTTACTACAGAAAACTACAGGTCAGATGTTAGTAAATGTTAGTTCGAACCTATAACGAACCTAGGGGGTACCCTGAATTAGGGCAGCCATAAAGAACCTGTAAAAACCTGTAGTCAAAGAATATATGTAATATGTCAAAACATGACATTAGAGAATATATACAACCTCAGAAAACCTCAAATTGAAAAAATATACAGATCTCTCCGAACGAATCGTTCTGTCAGGGTACAAGTGTACCCCAGGTACGGTTGTTCAGGGAGTAGCAAAATGCAACACCCTTAATTGCTAACATATGCTAACATCTGAACCTCAGAAAACCTCAAGTGTAATATTATTAGTGTTAGTTCAGGTTGTTGAAGAATGTTGAACCTCTACGTCTTTAAGGTCGATAAAACATCGACCTTGAAATGTTAACTAATGTTAACCTTTGATAAGGTGAAACACCGCCCCGGGTGTTAACTAATCTTAAAGAAGATGGGGTCATTACTAATGAGGTAGGGGTACAGACAGGCACTGTTAACCTCATGATGGCAAATGATGGCATGAGATGTTGACAAATGTTGACATTGTGGAGCAGGTATGTATAATAAATTACATAGGGAAGTGATACGTGACCCCCGCATTTTGGGTTGCGCCATCATTTCCCTTTTTTATGTGTGTCCATAGTATGGACACCCTTTTCTTATAAACGGAGAGTGTATACAAAAGATAAAAAACATGGCAAACTCAGCGACAAAATGCCGCCTAGCTTGGAACAGCGTGGTGACAATGGCAGCAGTGAAGGAGAGCGGTGTAAGCCTAACTTACATCGTCAAGGATAGCGATGGATCCGGCGCATGACCGATTGATACATCAACTTAGATGAAAATGAGTTTTTCCCCAAAATGGGAGAAACCTCTGACATGGGGGACTTAATACAAATCAATTACAGAGCAATATAGATAGATATTATCTGGACTGCTGCCGATGGGAAAACATGCTGATTAAGGCAGCAGATCATAAAAAATTGGAAATAGTAGACAAATAGTAGACAAAAACAGATTTTTGCATGATTTATATAGAAGTTTAGGCAATAAAAAAACCGCTCAAAGCGGCATAAACACTGAAGATTATAATAAAAGCTACTAACGGGAGTCGGACCCGTGACCTCAACATTACCAATGTTGCGCTCTACCACCTGAGCTATAGTAGCTTACTTTCCAAAAGCAATAATAACTATACCAAAACAGATGTGAAAAATCAAGCGGAATATTTGTATTTGTTGTGAAAATTATTGCAAATCAAAAGATAATTGTGGTACAAGTGGCAAAAGTATGGTAAAATAATTATAATCGCGTGCAAAAATAGGGCAAAAACTATTGAAACACGGGAAAATATGATACATACAGACGCCGTACACACGTATGTTGATGCGTCTTTATATTATAAGCGGGAGGCAATAAAATGGCTGAAGAGATGACAGGTAAGAATTTCATTGAACAGATAATTGAGAAAGATATAGCTGAGGGAAAGGTTCCGAAGATCGTCACCAGATTCCCACCGGAGCCAAATGGATATTTACATATAGGACATGCCAAATCAATACTTTTAAATTACGGTCTGGCAAAGCAGTATGGCGGACAGTTCAATCTCAGATTTGACGACACAAACCCTACAAAGGAGAAGACAGAGTTCGTCGAGTCCATACTTGCAGATGTGAAGTGGCTTGGCGCAGACTTTGGTGACCGAGTGTTCTTTGCATCTAACTATTTTGATCAGATGTACGAGGCAGCGATAAAGCTTATCAAGAAGGGCAAGGCATATGTGTGTGATCTCACACCGGATGAGATCAGAGAGTACAGGGGAACACTCACAGAGCCTGGTAAGAACAGCCCATATAGAGACAGAAGTATCGAGGAGAATCTTGATCTGTTTGAGAGGATGAAGAATGGTGAGTTCCCTGATGGAAGCAAGGTACTTCGTGCGAAGATAGATATGGCAAGCCCTAACATCAACATGAGAGATCCGATCATCTACAGAATAGCAAGAATGAACCATCACAATACAGGCGACAAGTGGTGCATCTATCCAATGTATGATTTTGCCCATCCTATCGAGGATGCGATCGAGGGTGTTACACATTCCATATGTACACTTGAGTTCGAGGATCACAGACCTCTGTATGACTGGGTCGTTATGGAGCTTGGCTACAAGGATTCACCTGACGGCACACCAAAGCAGATAGAGTTTGCAAAGCTTTACCTTACAAATGTAATAACAGGTAAGAGATACATAAAGAAGCTCGTTGAGGATGGAATAGTTGATGGATGGGATGATCCACGTCTTGTAAGTATAGCTGCCCTCAGAAGAAGAGGCTTTACACCATCTGCCATCAAGAAATTTATGGAGCTGGTTGGAATATCAAAGAGTCAGTCATCTGTTGACTATGCTATGCTTGAGTATTGTGTGCGTGATGACTTAAAGCTCACAGCAAAGAGATACATGGCTGTTGTAGACCCTGTAAAGCTTGTCATAGACAACTATCCTGAGGATCAGGTTGAGTATCTTGATGTGGAGAACAATCAGGAGAATGAGGAGCTTGGAAGCAGAAAGGTTGCATTCAGCAAGTATTTATATATAGAGAGAGAGGACTTCATGGAGGAGCCACCAAAGAAGTATTTCAGACTTTTCCCTGGCAATGAGGTTCGCCTCAAGAACGCATATTTTGTAAAGTGCGTTGGCCTTGAGAAAGATGAGGATGGCAATGTGACAACAGTTCATTGTACATATGATCCTGAGACAAGAAGTGGCTCAGGTTTTGAGGGCCGTAAGGTAAAGGGAACCATACACTGGGTATCAGCTGAGAGTGCCATAGATGCTGAAGTTCGTCTGTACGAGAATATCATCGACGAGGAGAAGGGAAAACTCAACGATGACGGTACATTAAACCTCAATCCAAATTCGCTTGTCATCAAACAGGGATGTAAGCTTGAGAAGGCGTTTGAGGATGCTCAGCCAGGTGAGGCGTTCCAGTTCCTCAGAAATGGATTCTTCTGTGTTGACTCAAAGGATTCGACAAGTGAGCACCCTGTGTATAACAGGATTGTATCACTCAAGAGTTCATACAAGCCAGGCAAGTAAGAGATACAATGTATTACAGAATCTGCAGTACTGACTTTGATCTGCAGATATTATATGAAAATATGTGGGGATGAGCACACGCCTTAAGGGGAGGCGTGCGTATCAAATACATGTGATTGGAAAGAAATTATGGAATACGATTACAAGAGAATATATATACTTCTGTCCAAGACGGAGACGATACCATCAAATCTGATAAAGCTGTTTACCGGGGAACCATATAGTCACACATCTCTGGCTCTTGATATCAGTCTCAATGAAATGTACAGTTTTGCAAGAAGAGATATGTACAACCCGTTTAACGGTGGGTTCATCAGTGAGAATATAGAGAAGGGTATATTTGGCAAGCATAAAGAAACTAGATGTACAGTGTACGAGCTCAATGTGACAAAAAGACAATATGACCACATACAGCGGGAATTGGTAAGATTCAAGAAGCATCCTGAGCGATATGGTTATAATTTCCTTGGAGTGTTCAGTGTATTTTTTCATAGAGCCATGGACAGAGAATATAATTATTTTTGTTCTCAATTCGTAGCGGCAGTACTTAGAAATGCCGGAGTTGATATATTCCACAAGAAACCGGGATTGGTAAAGCCTGGAGATTTCGGAAAATGCACTATGCTTAAACCTGTGTTCACGGGACGCCTTGCAGATTATAGAGCATATCTGCATGAGAAATATAAGCACCATCATGGAATAGACAATGAAATAGGCAACAGAATAGACGATAGAGTAGTCAATAGGATAGAAAGTGTAATATCGGCTGACTCAGATACGGCAAATGATATGAATGTCGGAAAAACGTCATTGACAGATGGTATCGGTATCATGTCTTGGAAAGTCGGCTGATAGTCAGCTGACAAGTAATATTACAATATAAAACCATAAAAAAGTCATCTGCATATGTGACAATGGCGGCGTGTTTCGTCATTGATAGCATGAGCAGATGACTTTTTACTTTTGTTTTATAACTGTTATTTTCAGATATTTTTATATTTATCCATTTTTATTTATTCAGCATTATTTATCCATCATTCC
>OMAM01000962.1_pt1 | contig 11959 bp, 14 predicted proteins | sample 1644621 | NCBI WGS metagenome assembly OMAM01 (sample SAMEA103958120, study PRJEB25191) | human gut metagenome | biome: human-associated habitat [ENVO:00009003]; feature: intestine environment [ENVO:2100002]; material: feces | place: Germany | collected 2013/2015 | reverse complement strand
TAGGGGGTGTCCGAGTGCGTGTAGACGGATGCGTATATACGCGTTGTGGGTATAAAGTTATTACAATTCTATGAAAAAAGTATTACAAAATACTTGACAAATGTAATACAAAAGTAATACAAATGTATTACAAAATTATTACAAATGTAACATATTTCTGTAACATTTATGTTATAATTGTAACATATTAAGGAGGTGAAAAAACTATGGACGCAATTGTTAGTTTAGTATCGGATTTAACTTTTCCCGTTGCAATAGCGATTCTGGTAATTAAGTATTTATCTGAGTACATAAAAGATACTAATGCACGCATTGATGCTTATTCAGAAAAGTATCATGAAGACATTATTTCATTTCAGAAAGCGCTTGACAACAACACAGCAGTAATGACAGCGTTGATTGAAAAATTAAAATAAGTTTCACAGTGAAACAAAGGAGGTTATATAATGAAAAAAGTTGATATTGTAGATTTAACAAAAAAGGCAGTAGCGCAAACAATGGGTGCTACGTACATGGAGCAGAATGGAAACCTTGCAGACTTGGAGGGTTATAAATTGGTTGACGTGGGCAGGGATGTAGTAGACAGCGGAAGCACAGAGACTTTTACAAAAACACTTCTTTCCCTTATCGGAAAAATGTACATTGACGCAAGGGAGTATGTGCAGGATTTACCGTCTATTTTTGTTGACACAGTAGACTGGGGGTGGTTTGTTGAAAGAATCAAATTTGAATTAGCGGACATCATCGAAGACCCGATGTGGAATCTGGTTTCGGGTGCAGATTATTCCAAAATTGAGCATACGTTCTATCAGCCAAAGGTTCGCGCGAAAGTTTTTGAGGAGGGCAAAGCTATCTTAACACCTCAGTCGTTTGGTGAAGAGCAACTCAAAGAAGCATTTCTTTCTTTTGAAGCACTCGACCGATTTTATTCGGGCATTAGACAGTATGTAAAGATGACAGTTGACAGTGCGCTTTATTCATACGCTCATATGCTTGTATCAATGGGAGTTGTTGTATCAGCAAAGGCAACACATACCGCGGTGCATCTCCTTACTGAAGCTAAAGCAAAAGGAATCGCATCAGAAACCCTCACAGCTACACAGGCACTCGAAGATGAAGCTTGCATGAAGTATTTCATGCGGAGAATTGCAAATGTTCGCGGATATATGGAGCGTCTTTCCGTTGGATTTAACAACGGTTCAATCGCAACATTCACACCGCGTGCTATGAACAACTGTGTTCTTCTTAAAGATTTTGCGACCGCTTCAAAGTTTAATGTTCGCGCTAACACATTTAATGAAGAACTTCTGGGCATCGGTGAATATGATGAAATTGCAGGATGGCAGGCGGTTGATGATGGAACAAACAAGTTTGATTTTGGAACATTATCGTCAATCAAAATGACAGCTGACCCTACAAACAAGCTCGGAGCAGGAGTCGAAGCTGTAGAACTGACTAATGTTATCGGTCTCGTATATGACCGTTTCGCGTTGGGTCTTTGTCCTTTTAAGACAAAGGTAACGACCTCAAAAACAGCAAGTGGTGATTTTTATACAGAATTTCATCACACACTTGTAAACTACATTCTTGATGCGGACTACAACATGGTTGCTTTCTTGCTTGACTAAACAAAGGCGCGGAGGTGTACCCTCCGCGTTATTTCATAAGGAGGTAAAATGAACGGATTAGATTATATAAACGATTGTTTATGTTTCACAAGTTATTCAAAAAGTAGAAAAAAGAATGATGTACTTTTGCAACACTTAAAAGAAGTAGAACAGATTACAACTCTTTTAGCGGTTGTTTGTCAAATGTTTGAAACGCAAGGCGATATTCCAGAAAATGCAAATTTGGCTTTTATGGAGATATTCGCGCATTTGGATGGCATTTATTGCTATACAAAAAATGAACGCGGTGAGGAATTAGTTCTTCCTTGCGGACTTGCAGGAGACCTTGACCCTTATGGAATTGGTCGTGACGTAGTAGTGTATCAGTTAAACGGTGATACGTTTAACCGTAGACGTGGTGAGAATTGCGTAGTCGGTTATAATGTTCCTCAAATGTTCCGTGACTTTTCAACTCTTTTAACTGCTCAGCAGTTATCAGAGATTCTTTGTTCTGCAAGATACAACACTTTTTATAGTCGTGTGAATAAAATTCCTTGTGTGACAAACTCAAAAGATAAGGAAAAGATTGATATTGCATTAAAAAATATGACAAATGGTGTTTTATCCACAGTTTTGGTGGAACAAAAAGACATAGTTGAGCAGATAAATGGAGCAGTAGAATCTATCAAAATGCTTGATTTGACAGACCCAGAAACAACCCATAATTTGCAGTATTTATCAAAATACTATGATGATGTATTTTCTCGTTATCTTACACTTATAGGCTTGCCCATCAATTTTAGTGGGAAAATGGCTCAAATGTCAACTGATGAAGTAAGCGGTTATCACGCGTTATCGTGTGTTTTACCGTCAGCAATGTTAAACGCAAGGCAGGCATTTTGGAATGAAGTAAATGAAATGTTCGGACACAATATCACAGTTGACTACTCAGAATCGTGGCAACATTTGAAGCATGAAAAGTTTCACTGTGAAACTACAGATATTGAAGAAAAGGAGGATATAGAAGATGAAGAAACGGTTAACAATTAAAGAGTTAGTTGCCGATTTAAGGAAACACAACAACCCTTTAATTCCAATCAAAATTGAAACCCCTCCAGAATGGCTGATTGCGTATAATGAACATTCAGCAAGTATTGACAGAATCGCAATAAAGAAATTTGGTTCTTTTGTGTTCGATTCAGATGAAACTATTTATTCAGATTATTTTCCAAACTACTTGCTTGATTGTTTTGCTTTTTATTATCAACGAAAGTTGACATATGATAAATTGTGGGAAATCGAATCAATCACATTTAACCCTATCAACAATTATGACTCTCACAAAAAATCAACGATGGTCAGAACTGGTGCGGAAAATGACAGTAATAATAAAGAGTATGGAAAGACTATCGAAAATATTCAGAGTGGTGCTGTCATTGACAGTTTAGTAAAAAGTGGTTCTGAAACTGTAGCCACAAAAAATAATCAGACTGAAACGAACGCAAGGGAATTAAATACTGCGGTTGATGTAACGGCAAAAAATAATCAGAGCGTCACTGTGACGGATATGAAAAAGCAATCATACAAGGACACCCACACACTCACTGCATATGCAAGTAATGAAGTTGACGCTACAGAAAGAACCTATGCAGGTGATGGAGACACGAATATAACTTCTTTTTCGGGCGATGCCGACACAACAAACACGATAAATACTGGCACTGACACGGTTACAAAATCATACACAGGCAATGCGGACACTACAGAACAGTCATTCGATAACCGAAAAGATGAAAAAACTACAACTTATAATGATTTGAAAAATGTAACAACTGAAAGCGTTACAAAAGATACGGAAGAACATACAAAGACCTACAATGCGGTAACTGACACCTTTGAAGAGACGCAAAGCGGTAATATTGGCGTAACCACAAGCACGGCGATGCTTACAGAATTTGTAGATTTTTATGGAAATTATTCATTTTTTGAGCGTTTGATTGGTGATTTTGTACAATTCATTTGCCGTGCCGATTTTGAAACGGAGGTGGAATAGATGGCTGAAATATACGCAATTGCAAAATGTGAAGATGCCGCAAACGTGATTAATAAGACGTTTAATGTTATAAAAAACGTATCATTAAACATTCTATCGGGTGATTATAAACATATGCACGTTAGGTTTCAAGGTCAAAATTTGTATGATAATTCTGTACTGCGAACCTATAACTATGCATATAGCATATCTAAAGGTCTTTATTATTTTATCAACAATCTAAAAGCATATGCTAATGCAACATATGAATGTGATTTAGACATAGACGTATTGACAACATATCAAGCAGAGATTTTGCAAAATACCTATATCATTGAGCGTTCGGAGAAAAATTTTTCATTGTATCTCAAAGATGATGCATATACAGAATACGCTTATAAAAAATCAGAAAATATTGTGTTTCCGTCTGGTTTTTCATCGGATGCAAGCACGGTTATTTTAACCACAAACACTATATAAAATGTTTCACGTGAAACATAGAAAGGAAATTATGGCAAATTATTCAGATTTACAGGGTTATAAATTCATATCCCCAGTTAGTTCAATCAAAAAACCTCTCGGAAATGGTAGCCAGATAGGAGACCAGATAGCAAGCGTATTTAAGTTAGTAAACAATAATACAAATGTTTTTGCATATTCAAAAAGTAATCCGATTTCTTGCCAGACTTCGGGTATCTCAGCAAACCCAGAGGCAATAGTATCCACATGGACACCGCCTTTGTTACTCAGCAATACAAACAAAACTATAGTTAAGATAGACGGATGGAATTTAAATCTGGAAATCACGGTAACTGGTACAAAACAAAAGATAGACCCTGCCGACTGCAAAATAAGCTATATTGGCTCGAAAGATTCCTCAGAATTTGGAGCAAGTCAAATTGCCTCCGACTTTAGCGTTGTTTCAGTTAGTGAAGTGGTTGTTTGCTTATACCGCACAAAGGTTGACATCATCACGGTTGAGGGTGTAAAGTCAAAAATGGATGTAATTGAGTTGGGTGCTTTTGCTCATGGTGAATACGCGGGCTTCACTGGATGGTTTTTGGTCGCGGGAATTGGATGGGTTCTCGATTATTTTGGGGATACGCCAACACTTAAAAGCCCCGATGCAAAGACCGATTCTACCGAATACGGCGGTGGTTACCGTGGAACAAATTCAAATAGCACGCAAGGCGTGCCAGATTTACCTAACTTTTCATATGCGAATCATGGAAAAAAGACATATTTAATGACGGCTTCGCAAAGTGACGCTTTGCACCAGTTCATGTGGTCAACTGATTTCGTTGATTCTCTTGTAAAAATATACGCACAGCCGATGCAAACTATTGAAAGTATGTTTGTAAATGATTGTAATGCTATAGGAGATACGCCTGCAACCATAAATCTTGGCAATGTAAATACAGAAATATCAGCAATGCTGACGAACTCTTTTATTGAGGTGGACTGCGGTTCTGTATTTTACAACGAAGAATACGGCTCTTATATTGATTATGAACCGTACGTTTCATTTCAATTATACTTACCGCGTATAGGTGTTGTGCCAATTTCTGCTAAAGACGTTGTAAACAACGCAATTCATATCCTATACCAGATTGACGTTGTGACTGGTTTCGGCACTTGTTACGTTATAGTTACGAGAACGCGTGACCAGTACACTGAGGTTTTAATGCAAATTTCCTCTCAGATGCTTACCTCAATTCCTTATTCGGGGATGGATGCTTCTGCCCGAGTAAATGCGTCGGCACAGTGCGTTACTAATCTAATAGGTGGCAATTTGATGGGAGCAGGAACGAACGCATTGAATACATTAATCGCGCCGTGTAACGTACAGAAAAGCCCGATTTCTTCATCACTTTTATTGTCACAGAAAAAACCCATGCTGATGGTAACACGCACCAAGGCGGTATTACCCGACACATACGGAGAGGACGTTGGATATATGTGCATGGTGTCCGATAAATTAGCAGGCAAGACAGGTTTCTTTAAGATACGCGATGCGCACACACCAATGATAAATAATGATGCATGGATTTCAAAAGAAATTGACAGGTTATTAGAACAGGGCATTTACATTAAATAAAGTTTCACTGTGAAACTATGAAAAAGAGGGGGTTTATCTCCCTCTTAATTTTGCTTGTCTAGCATAATTTTCTATTGCGTTTCCGCAAGTATTATTTGCGTATAAAAATTTTCCGTTAAAATATAAATTCCAAAGCCATTTATCAAACACCGTAGTACCGAGTGCGTATATTTCTTTTTGGTTCGTCAGAAAATCTAATGTGTACACGCGATATGTCAACCGTTCGTCTGGCGCATTTGAGTTATGCACGATTGCGCAAATACCCAAGTCAGAGCGCGCAATATCTATTGCATAGTATTTATTTAATGTCTTAACAAAAAATCCGCGTTGAATAATTTCATTTACCGTCATTGCGTTATCCCTTTTGCGATTAATAACATAATGCGGATATTCATTAAATACCCAGTCTGTGCCATCTATAGCTTTTACTTTTGCATTTTTAAAGCCGAAAAACTTTTCTTTTTCTTCTTTCTTTTCTTCCTTGTCTCGCTTATTCTCAATAAATTCTATATAAATATTAGTGCCTTGTTCGGTTGTCACCGTTCTTGACTGACCAACGGACATTTTTTCTATATATTCTCTGATTTGCAATTCATCAAAATATTCGCTTGTGACCTCCGTTGTATTTGCCAACATTACCACAACCGTTGACAACCTATCCCTTTTAATCGTCTTTATTAAGTCTAGCAAGTCTCCAAAGTCACCCCTCATATAATATTTAGAAATAAATTCATCAAATATTATTAAGTCTCCAAAAGGTTCAACTAAAGATGATTTATATATTGCCGTCCTGTCAAGTGATAAATTTCTCATGAAGTAATCTTCGGATTCTTCTTTTAGTTCGCCATCCTCAACTTTTTGCAAATACCATTTTCCAGCGCGCAATCTGACCGCGTTCCATCTATCTCCAAAAATCTTTGAAATTAACCCCAACACTTCGATAGTGTCGAACAAAGATTCTAGGCTTTTCTGCCTTGTCATTTCATTATTTTCACGCAAATACATTGTTTTAACTCCGTATTCGCGATAAAGCATTAACGCTATTAACAAAAATGTTGTTGTCTTTCCAACGGAACGACCCGACATTAATATATTCCATGCCGTGTTAGTAAAATCTAACCTCTTAAAGTAACGCTCTGAGGGTATAAGGTTTTCTTTTTCTATCATGTCAAAAATTCTGCTCCATTCAATTTTAAGACCGAATTTTTTATCATTTTTTATGTATCTTTTTTTCATATTACCACCCTCTCATGTCGTTTACTTGTTTTTGCAAAAAATCTTTTAAAGGCTTTACATTTTCGGAAATAATCCATCCCATCCGTGGACTTGTGCCATAATCTCCGTACATTAATACAAGCCATTCCCAAAAAAGGCAACCTCCGTTTTCTTCCCATTCCCAAGATGATGGAAAATCCGCGCTTTCATTTCCTGCGTTGTTTAAAGAATTTATAATATCAGTTATCCATGACATTGTACCGTTATACCATATTAATGTTACCCATGATTCTATACTATTTTTCTCTTTTTCATTTAATGTTTTCACTTCGCTACCTCCGCACTACGAATAATCTTTGCATCTCTTCCCATTCTTTAATTATTTTTATAAGATAATTTATATCCCAATTCTTTTTTCCTTCAACACACGCGGTTTTCTGTGCGCGTCTTGCTCTCATATATAAACAACTTTCTTTATCCATTTTTTCTACCTCCTTTGTTTCACTGTGAAACTTTACACCGTATCATAAATTTCTATTGATTCTAACGACGATAACCTTTTTTCTGTAGGTAAAATTACCGCCGATGAAGCCAGAAGTACCTCATGCGCTCCAATTTTATCCTTATGTATACCATTGTAACTATATACCGTACGCGTACCCCCACATTCTTTGAAGATAAAATCCTCATGCAATCTATCAATACTTCCCAACTCTTCCGCAATAGTAACCTTATCTTTCCCACTTTTTTTGTTATCTTTCGTAACACCAGCGATAGTGACATTCAGTTCCCCCTCCTTATTTATAAACGCGTAACATTTTGCGTGTAAAAATCTAAACTCAACTATATTGTCTTTTTCATCTTCAAAAGTTCCGTAGTAGCTTATTCCTCCTTTTCGATTCTTAACACCTAGCCCAAGTTTTTTATTTTGCGCTATAATTCTATCATTATACGCATTAATTGCTTTTATTGCATTTTCATTCATTATGAAAAATATAGAATCTGTATCAGCGTAAATAAAATATCTATAGCCGATTGCTTCTATTAATGTAAATAATTCATAACGCGCTTGTGCGGTTACATAGATGCCTTGCTGATATGTTAAAAAACTATTACGAGAATTGTAATATTTATTTAACTTTTCAATTATCAAAAAATCATTCAAATGTACGTTTTCTTTTTTCCAAGCTTTTTCAATTTGATTTTGAAAATCAAATATTATCTCATCACGGACAGGGTCACATACACTCATACCATAACCTGCATTTAACTTGTTCTTATCTTTCATGCGGTAATATCCATCTTTTTCAGTCTCCTTTACTGTAAAGTATTTATCAATCACGGATAAAAATTCTGGGTTCATCCTTGTACGCTCTGCAATATATACTTGTTCAATCACAACCGCGTCAAAGTTATATTGTCGATTTATAATATCCCAATCTAATTCTGTGTAGCAAAACGCAAACAATCCCTCCGCGTTTACAATTCTTCCGTTATCTGTTCCATCAAATCCGTTCTCTTTCCAAAATTTTTGTGACTTGTTTGGGTTCAAAATTTTGGAATGCTGAATGTAAGGGGCGGTTATTCCATCTTTTAAACGTATGTTTTTAACATAAAAATTTGCAATTACACAGTATTTTTTACACAATTCAAAATATTCACTTTCAGATATTTTATTGACTGAATATAATAAAAATTGCTCCGGAAAATATGATAATTGTTGTCTTGACGGATAGTGACTTTTAAAATCAAAATGCCCTATGTTCGTTTTAATTGTCTTTCCTGCAAGAAAACGGTTGCCGTGCGTGTAACCTCCTGCAAAAGCTCTTCTACACATTTTATAAGTATTTACATCAAGTCTCCATTTTTGAAAATCCTTATAATTTTTTGGATTTTTACGCATTGCGTTTCTGAAATCTCGTCTTACATATCCCGTTGAGGTCAACGGAATTGTAGCAAGTGTATCATTGTCATTGTTTAAAGTTGATATAATGCAATCATCTAGCGTCAATACATCATATACTTGATACTCCCAGTCCTCAAAAGATAATTCTGTGTCTTGAAACCTTATTGTACTATAGTCAATTTCTCCGACTTTTTTCCTATGCTTTGTGTTTAAAAAATTTGCCCACTTTTCAAGCGACATATTCGACAAAATCCAAGAACACCGAAACTCGAAGTTTCTCCATGAAACTTTGAGGATTTTGTGAGAATCTATAGCAAAAATCTTTGTTTCTCCGTACTGAACCAAAAAATCGTTTAAATATGTAAAATCATATGATAGATTATGAATATAAATTACAATTTTTTCATTCTGATGCAATGCATATAAATCTGATAACCTCAAAAGCGAATCAACAAATTCTTGAGGTGTTCGACCAACTATGATTTGATTTTGAAACTTATAACACCATTGATACATCCATCCAATTTCTTTTAGATGCGATGTTTCAGAATCAAAAGAAATATGACTTTTACAATATGATACGTGTCCATACCGTGTAGGTTTTAAAAAAGATATTGATTCTTTTTCTATTTCTTTTTTTAATTGATAACCTGCTATTGTAAGCAAAATATCACCTACTCGCCTTCAAAAATTTCTTTTGCTCTGTCATTAAATGTTTTTATATCGCTAAAATTTGTCCATTCTGATAATAGCTTTGTTGCGGTGTCTATTCCATATTCATCCACAACACGTATAATTTGGTTACTACCAAACTTTTGTTTTGCATCAGCAAAATCCTGTGACGCTACCATGCTATACCATTCATCATACGATATATTGACGTTTTCATGATTAGATAAAAATTTTCGATAACCTTTTTTATATAATTCTTTTGTTCCTGTTATAGTGCTAGTATGTGCTTTTACAAATTTTGAAACAATAGATAATTTGTGTTCTAATTCCTGCTGTGTTATATAACCGCGTTTTAAAGGTTTAAATTGTAGTATCCCTTTTTTCTGTGTTAAATATTCGCTTTGATTTGATAACTTTTCGGTAAGATACCGATATGCCCTGCTCCCATACTTTACATCCGATTTTGACAACCTTTTCAAGCGTTGATTCGCTGTCTTTCTTAAATCGTTATACTCTTTTCTTTTTTCTTTGACATATGTACTTTCCTGTGTTCTTTTCTTTTTCATTTCTAAAACACCTCCTTAAAATTTCCGCTAATTTTAGTAAAAATAGCGTGCCTGCGAACAAGCACGCTACAAAGAGGATAAATAGATTATTAAATGTCTGCGCTGACATTCCAACAAAAATATTAGATAATATCAACACTGAGACACTTATTACCAGAATTTGTTGTTGAGAATCCGAAGCGGAAACCAAATTCATCAACCGAACACTCACCGTCTGAAATTGCATCAATTAATGCGTCGAAACGGTTTAACAATACGACTGAACCCGAAGAGTAATTTGCATCGGTTGTTGAAATAACCGCGGTTTTGAATACTTCGCCTGTATCCTCATCCACGCCCTCAAATACTGTCAATCCTGTGATATTTCCAACTGGAATTTCTTCTACAGATAAAGCAGACATAGTTTTATCTGTAATTGATGTAAGGGTCATTCCCTCCAGTTTGATTCTGTCAAGTGCTCTCTGAACCTTAAACGTTGTGTCTAATAATTTTCTCATGTTTTCATTCTCCTTTTTTCCTTTAATTAATATATAGCTGAACGCAACTTCATAATTGCGCTAACTTCTTCCAAGGTTGATATGTCTTTATTGTTTAACATATCATTTACAGCGTTATCAAAAGTATCTTTGTTTACTGCACTGTGTACTTCTTTCCGCAATCGTTCAATTTCTGCTTTCTTAAAAGACCCAATTTCATAACATTCCTGCAATTCATCTTTTAATGCTTCAATTTCATCTGATAAAGAAATAATTTTGTCATTTTGTGATAACGTTGTTTCTCGCAATTTACTTATCTTTTCTTTCTGTGCACTGCACATAGAATGTAATAAATCTTCAAATCCGAGATATTTCTTTTCTATGTTGTTACATACTGATGCAATATGTCTTAATGTAGTTGTTCCTGCATCGCATCCAGTTAAAATTGTTAAAGATATATACCCATTTATATCTCTATTCAATGTTACTAAACAAAGTTCATCTTCAAATCTAACTATTTCTCCAGTTTTTAAATCTGTAAACATATATATCACTTCCTTACATTTCATATACTTTCTTCAATTCTGTAATTGCCGATTTAATAACCGCCTGCATATCTGCTTTTTTGTAACTGCCGTTTACTGCTTCTAACATTCTCAACATACTGTGGATAGATGACTTTATGTTCATGATACGGTCAAAAGGTGTTTCCTCAACCTGTTCCTCTGCAACTTCAATCTGTTCCTCTGTCTCTTCAACCTGTTCCTCTGATACTTCAACCTGTTCCTCTGTCTCTTCAACCTCCTGCTCCATTACATCAATTAGATTTTTACTTTCGAATAAGTCGTTGAGTTCCTCAGCGTTTACAGAATTATCGATTAACTCATTGTAATAGTCAGCGTTCTTGTATACCTCTGACCAGTTTACATCGGTTACAGTTGCAAGTGAGTTTTCGCCGAACTTCTGAATAGCTTTGTTGAAAAGCTTTCCGACTTTGTTCATCTTTGATACTGTTCCCTTTGATAAACCACTACGTTCGATAAGCAGTTTCTGGTCTCCACGTACCGCGCAATAATTGGCTACATTGATACAGACCTCCGCACTTGTCTTTTTCATACTGTCAAGTGCTATGATTATCTGGGCTAACTCATTCGATGCTACCTGTCTTTCTTCCTCTGTGATTGTGATTTCATTCTTTCTCATTGTTTTGTCCTCCTTAATTTGTTTCACTAGGAAACTTTATTTTGTTTTTTCCTTTACTATGTATATAGTATAGCACCACAAGCCCAATTTGTCTAATAACTATTTCTTATAGCCAGTTATAACTTTAGCTTATACCCACAACGCGTATATACGCATCCGTCTACACGCACTCGGACACCCCCTA
>OMAM01000957.1_pt1 | contig 12011 bp, 9 predicted proteins | sample 1644621 | NCBI WGS metagenome assembly OMAM01 (sample SAMEA103958120, study PRJEB25191) | human gut metagenome | biome: human-associated habitat [ENVO:00009003]; feature: intestine environment [ENVO:2100002]; material: feces | place: Germany | collected 2013/2015 | reverse complement strand
ACGATAGCGATCGGCGTCATGAGAGCGGCTGCTGATCTGGGCAAACATATTCCGGAGGAGCTGTCAGTTACTGGATTTGATGGAATAGAGCTGGCAGGATACTGTGTACCAAGACTTACAACAATAAAACAGAATACAGAGATTATGGCATCGAGAAGTGTTGACATCATGCTCAAGCATATAAATTATGCAGCAGTTGGTGAACATGAGATAGTGCCATATTCCCTGATAGAGGGTGAAAGCGTTAAGAGCATCGGCTAGGATTCAGGGAAAATCTTTTTAATTAAGTTTGAATTCGTCTTATACTGGTATATTATATATCAGTATAGGGCGATTTTTTTATGAGATAAAAGTTCGGCAAGGCTCTGAGATTCATATAGAGTATTTATCACAGTTTGGAGATGAGAATATGGATTACATAGACAATATTGAGCTGATTACAAGACTTGTGAAATCAGGATTTTTCGGTATAGTGGGAATATTCTTTATCGGACTTGCAACTTGGATAAAGAAAAAGGAAGACCGGTGGAACTTCAAGAATATCGGAATAGGACTTCTGGCTGGTGGCGTGGCACTTTTGCTTATCGGTGTATCTATGGCAGTAGATAGTCTGCAGGATGGCGGGGTAATAGCTATAGATAGGAATGATCCTGTATGGTTGATCATGGATGCGATCAAGATGCTGGCATGTGTACTGATATTTGTGATAGCAGGCTATGCTGTGAGGTCAAAACGAATAAAAGAAAATGATATGTTCGATATGGAGATTGTGGGAAAGATAATAGGATATGACACTGTGACCGGCAGAACTAACATTCCGGGATACGCACATCCCACGGTGGGGTACATTGATCCATACAGCGGTGAGCCGGATTCTTATGTGGTGAATCAGGATATAAACAGAAAGAAGCATCCGATCGGCAGTGAGTATAAACTGTTGTACTCCAGGGAAGAGAGAAAGGCATTTGAGAAAAAGTCAAACAAGGTGTACAGGGAGATGGAGGTTTGCTTTTTCGGACTGGCTGTGCTGATCTTCATTGCGGGGATAGTGAAATTGATAATGAATGTGTTATAAAATTTATGTAAATATGGACTGGTTGCCGATTACTAATAAATATATTGTAATCACCGCCAGTCCTATGCTAATATAGATATGTTTGCGAAAATGACAAATTTTTATCACTTCAGGAGGAAAACAATGGGTGGATTTTTTGGAGTAGCGGCAAAAGATGACTGTGTGTTTGATCTATTCTTTGGAATAGACTATCATTCACATCTTGGAACAAGACGCGGAGGCATGACAGTGTATGGAGATAAGGGATTTGACAGATCCATACACAATATCGAGAATGCTCCATTCAGAACAAAGTTCGACAAAGATATGCAGAACATGAAGGGTTATTTTGGAATAGGATGTATATCCGATTATGAGCCACAGCCACTCATAGTGCGTTCACATCACGGAACATATGCCCTGACAACTGTCAGCAAGATCAACAACGTTGACGAGATATCCAAGGAGATATTTGATCAGGGACATTCACATTTCCTTGAGATGAGCGGAGGGGATATCAACAGCACAGAGCTGGTGGCAGCCCTCATCAACCAGAAGGATAATCTGATAGACGGAATAAGATATGCGCTGGAGAAGATAGACGGTTCTCTGTCACTCCTGCTCATGAACCAGAATGGAATATATGCAGCCAGGGATATGCATGGAAGAACTCCTGTGGTCATAGGCAAGAAGGATGGTGCATTCTGTGCGTCATTTGAGAACTTTGCCTACAAGAACCTTGGATACCATGACTATAAAGAACTCGGTCCTGGTGAGGTTGTCGTACTCACGCCGTCCAACTGCGTGACGCTTGTGCAGCCGGGCAAGGACATGAAGATATGTACCTTCCTGTGGGTATACTATGGTTACCCTGCAAGTTCATACGAGGGTATGAGTGTAGAGCAGATGAGATATAACTGCGGAGCCAGCATGGCAAAGAGAGATAATGTTAAGCCTGATATCGTAGCCGGAGTTCCGGATTCAGGAACAGCGCATGCAGTAGGCTATGCCAATGAGTCCGGAATACCTTTCTCAAGACCATTCATCAAGTACACACCGACATGGCCACGTTCATTTATGCCGACCATACAGAGCCAGCGTAATCTCATAGCCAAGATGAAGCTTCTGGCAGTTGAGGATCTTATCAAGGACAAGAGCCTTCTGCTTATAGACGATTCTATCGTGCGTGGAACACAGCTCAGAGAGACGACAGAGTACCTTTTTGACAGTGGTGCCAGGGAGGTACATATCAGACCTGCGTGTCCACCACTTGTATACGGATGCAAATACCTTAACTTCTCAAGATCATCATCAGAGATGGATCTGATAACAAGAAGAGTTATCGAGAGACTTGAGAATGGAAATGTGACAGATGAGGTACTTCAGGAGTACACAGATCCTGATTCAGAGAAGTATGAAAAGATGGTTGACGAGATCTGCAAGGAACTGCATTTCACATCACTCAGATTCAACAGACTTGACGATATGCTTGAGGCGTGTGGAGTTGAGAAGTGCAAGCTCTGTACATACTGCTGGGATGGTAAGGAGTAAGCTGCGGATGACGGCGATGCCATATGCGGCAGACAGTATCATATATAAAATAATCAATTTGTAATAGTAAGAAAAACGGTGACAGGGATATGGCATTAGAAAATTCAAAGGAAATCACAATAGAAGAGATACAGGAACTGGATAAGGATTCGTATCAGATGGTTGACATCAGAGATGAAGTTGAGATATCCCACGGAGCCATCCCGGGAGCGGTGACAGTTCCTGCGGACAGTCTGATGCCGGAGCATTTGACGGTGACCGCAGGTGAACTGTTCCCTGCAGAGGAATACATTTCCGGGGACAATTTAAAAGGGAAAAAACTTATAATCTGCTGTACCCACGGAACCAACAGCATTCCACTGGCGGAGAGATTTGCTGAGCTTGGATATGATGCAGCGAGCCTAAAAGGCGGTTATATATCATGGCTGCTCTACACCATGGGCAAGCAGGAGCAGACTGACATATGTGCCGATGTGGAGAAGAGCCTCCGCAAAAAGTTCCACAAGAAGATATGGTGCAACTTCACAAAGGCCATCAACAGATATGAACTGGTGAAGGAAGGCGACAGGATTGCCGTCTGTATATCGGGCGGTAAGGATTCTTTCCTCATGGCGAAGTGTTTTCAGGAGCTGAAAAGACATAATAAGTTCCCGTTTGAACTCAAGTTCATAGTCATGGATCCGGGTTACAGCCCGGCAAACCGCAAGGTCATAGAGGACAATGCCAGGATGCTGAACATTCCCATCCAGATATTTGAGTCGGATATATTTGATTCAGTGTACAACGTAGAGAAGTCGCCGTGCTATCTCTGTGCCAGGATGAGAAGAGGCCATCTGTACAGCTATGCCAAAGAGTTGGGATGTAACAAGATAGCTCTCGGACATCACTATGACGATGTCATAGAGACTATACTCATGGGTATGCTTTACGGAGCGCAGATGCAGACTATGATGCCGAAGCTCCACAGCACCAACTTTGAGGGCATGGAGCTCATCAGACCTCTCTATATGGTGAGGGAGGACGACATCAAAGCGTGGAGAGATTACAATGAGCTTCATTTTATACAGTGTGCATGTAAGTTCACGGACACATGTACCACCTGCAACAATGAGGAGACAAAGTCCAAGCGCCAGGAGATCAAGCAGCTTATAGCAACACTCAAGAAGACCAATCCATTTGTGGAGGGCAATATATTCAAGAGTGTGGAGAATGTCAATATAGATACTCTTATAGAGTATAAGCAGGGAGGCGTGAGACATAGCTTCCTTGATACTTACGACGAGAAGAACGGTAAGACAGAATAGATAAAGAACTGAAAATGAAAGCCGTTATTTACATTTGACTTATGTAAGTGACGGCTTTTAATGTTATTTTCATAAAGGTATGGCAATATATACCTGCTTAGTGATGTTTAACGTGGACTGCGGGGAACTGGTGAAATAACATGGAGGATAGATGTATGCGGATACTTGTAGTTGAAGATGAGAAGGATCTGAACAGCATAATATGCAGTAAGCTGGTCAAGGAAGGATATAATGTGGACGCCTGTTATGACGGACAGGCGGCACTTGATTTCATAGAGATGACGGAATACGATGGGGTTATTATGGATATAATGATTCCACATGTGAATGGTATAGAAGTGTTGAAGACTATCAGAGCAGATAAGCAGCAGGTTCCGGTATTATTTCTGACAGCCAAGGGTGAGACTCAGGATATAGTGAGAGGACTGGATGCAGGGGCCAGCGATTATATGACAAAGCCTTTTGAATTTCCGGAGCTCCTGGCCAGGCTCAGAGTAATGCTCAGAACACAGAGGAGAGTTAATGAGAATGTAATTACGTGCGGATCTTTGGCTGTGGATATGAATAATCATAAGGCTGTGCGGGATGGCCAGGACATAGACCTCACGGTAAGAGAATATGCCATACTTGAATATTTGGCACGCAACCGAAATATAGTTGTTACCCGAGAGCAGATAAGGGCGAATATCTGGAATATTGACGACGATGTGAATTCCAATGTGGTTGATGTGTATATAAGATATCTCAGAAGAAAAATCGACGACAAATATGATGATAAACTTATACAGACGATAAGAGGGGTTGGGTATAAACTGGAATGTTAAAAAAGAAAAGGTCACTGGTAACATATACGATTATAATGTGTGGACTTATTATGACTGTTGGTATTGCCTGTCTGCTATTTATACAGAACAGCATAGTAAAAGATGATATGGAATTGCAGGCATATGAGAAGCTTTTACAGAGAATACGGCAGGTCAGACAGTCTTTAAATTATGATAAATCCGATACACCATCCATTGGCAGAGAATATTATGACCGCCATAAGGATGAGGAAGACGATGATAAGCTATATATGTTCCTGCAGTCGACAAAAGGGGATTATATAGCAGGAGAGGTCCCTGATGGTTATAATGAGAAGCTTTCATATCAGTCAGATCTTGATATAAAAAGCTTTAATGGAGTCAAATATTATACATTGACAAGAAAAGCCCAGGTTGGCCTGGAAAACATAGAAAATGATAAATTTATGATTTGCGCGATGGTTTCAGTAAAGGATATAAAGGCAAATTACAGGATCCTTTGGTATAGAATATGTACGGTAATAGGAGTAGTTGCCTTGTTCTTCTTTGTATTTGCAGTTGGACTCAGAAAGCTGGTTGCTGTGCCAATGAAGAAACTAAATGTGGCTATTGACAAGAGCAGTCAGAATCTGGATTTTACAGAGAAACTCAGATATGATGGACCGTTTCTGGAACTCGATATGATAACTGAGTCAAACAATAATCTGTATGACCGGGTTCAGAGAGAATTTGAACGACAGGAAGAATTCAATGCAAATGTATCCCATGAACTGAGAACTCCTGTGGCAGTTATGCATGCCCAGTGCCAGTTTTCCAGAGAGATTGCAGAGAAGAACAATGATCATGAGATGTTGGAGAGCATAGCGGTATTTGAACGTCAGACAACCAGAATGAAAGGGCTTATAGAACAGCTCCTACAAATGTCTATATTGGAAAAAAATAACGTTAACCCGAGTGTTGAGGATGTTGATTTATTAGATGTTGTTGAGTCCGTGTGTGATGACGCGGAATACATATGTAAGAAGAATATTCAATTTAGCTATGATCTAGTTCCGACGATTGTCAAAGTTAACATGAATCTTATTGTTATCGTGGTTAGTAATCTGGTGTCAAATGCAATAAAGTATAGCAATGAGGGGGGAATTGTGGAAGTTACCTGTGGCTCTGATTCAGAGACATGTTATATATCTGTCAGAGATGAGGGAAGAGGTATAAGCAAAGAACAGAAAAACAGGATTTTTGAGAGCTTTTACAGAGCAGATACTGCAAGAAATACAGAGGGATTTGGATTGGGCTTATCTCAGGTTATGAAAATAGCAAAGTATTATGGAGGAACTGTTCAGGTGGATAGTGAGGTTGGTAAGGGCAGCACATTTACTTTTATAATACCTGTAAATAATGGATAGAATATCAATTTAATATATCTTAACATTTTTTAATGAAACCTTAATTTTCGATAGCTATAATCGTGAATTAAGGTTTTATTATTTAAGGAGAATACCATGAAATCACGAAAGAGAATAATTCATCTGGTCATTGGACCACTTTTATTTGCGCTTTTCTGTGCCTGTCTGCCGCATAGTGTGTTCACGGAATTTGAAACAAGGGCTGCGGTTGGAACAATTATATGGATGGCATATTGGTGGGTTACAGGACCGGTAGACTATGCGGTCACGGCGTTTCTTCCGATCGCACTGAATGCCATATTTCAGATGACTGACATGTCGGCGGTCATAGCCAATTATGCGGACGAGACAATTCTGCTTCTTCTTGGAGCTTCTATTATAAGTGTTATGTGGGAGAACACGGGACTGGACAAGAGGATTGCCATCACGTTTCTCAGACTCATAGGCAGCAGTCTGCGCACCCAGCTTGTATTCTGGTTTATTCTGGCAGCAGTATTGTCTGCGGTCCTGCCAAATGCAGTTGTATGTGCCACCATCACACCTATAGCAGTTGCCATGCTGAAGTATATAGGAATGGATGATATCAAGAACAACAAGACAGCGTCCAAGATACTTCTGACAATAGCATATGCAACTGGACTTGGAGGACTTGCGTCACCACTTGGCGGTGCTATGAACCTTGTAACAGTCGATTACATACAGAAGATTACAGGCAAAGAATTCATGTACTCGTCATGGGTTGTCAGGTTCCTTCCTATCATGCTCATACTTATGTTTATCAATATACTCTTCATGATAAGGGATGTTAAGCGCACGGAGATGCTCGGCGGATCAAAGGAGTATTTTGTTGCCAGATACAAGGAGCTTGAACCTATGAGCTATGAGGAGAAAACAGCTCTTATACTGTTTGTCCTTGCGACGGTTCTGGCATTTACGAGACAGCTCTATCAGGGAATTCTTCCAGGACTTAAGCCGGCCTATGTATTTATCATATGTGCTATAGTATCATTTCTGCTCACCAATAAAAAAGGCGAGAGGATCATGGTTTGGAAGAATGTGCAGTGCAAGATCATATGGGGGCTTATGTACATATTTGCAGGTGGACTTGCCGCCGGAACGCTCATCAACAAATCAGGCGCTGCAGAGGCATTGGGCGAGTGTATATCAAAGCTTGAGGTGCTGCACTTCATAGGAAGCTTCCGGAATCTGGAAATGCAGCCAGTAGAACTGGCAGTCACTCTGCTGATGTCGGACGTGACATCGAATACAGCTACAGCAGCGGTCGCCATGCCGCTTGTAATATCCATCACACAGGGATGTGGCCTGAATCCGATACCTTATGTGTATGTGGCGTCGGTGGGCGTCAATCTGTCATATATGCTGCCGACATCTATCAGAGCCATACCGGTTGGATATGGATTGTCGCCGAAGTATATGTTTAAAGAGGGGTGGAAGATTACAGTGCTGATTATAGTAATAATGTCAATTGTATGCGCATTGCTGCTAAAGTATTGGCCAGCGTTCAGCACAGTATAGATAAATAGATCGCAGGATACATACAGGGGAAGAAATATGTCAGTAATTTCATATATATTTATAGTTTTTTTGATGTGCACAGTGATTGTGTATTATATCGTTCCGAAGAAGATACAGTGGGTTGTGCTCCTTATTGCCAGCCTTATATTCTATGGTTACGCGGGGATAGAATACCTTATGCTTGTGAGCGTGACAGCAATTGTGGTATATCTGTTTTCTCTCAGACTTCAGAAGAGTCTGGATGAACAGGAGAAGCTGGCTGAGGGAGCGGACAGGCGTACAGCAAGAAAGATAAAAGCAGTCGAGAAGACGAAGAGAAAGAAATTCCTTGTGATGGCGCTGGTCGTTGTTATAGGTATACTGGTGGTGTTCAAGGCTATGGGTTTTATCATAACCAATATCAAAAGGTTTATTCCGTATGATGGTCTGCAGAGCATACCGGACTGGAAGCTTATTGCACCTATGGGTATATCATTCTACACATTCATGATGGTATCTTATCTGGTGGATCTATATAACGGACATATAACAGCACAGAAGAATTTCTTCAGATATCTGTCATATGTGCTGTATTTCCCACATGTTACACAGGGACCTATAGCAAGATATGAGGAGGTTGCACACCAGCTCTGGGAACCTCATCATTTCAGCATGGATAACATCATGCGTGGTGTATGGCTGATGCTCTGGGGATTTGTCAAGAAGATAGTTATTGCCGACAGGATAGCAGCATTTACAAATGCTGTGTTCGGAGACTGCTTCTCATATCAGGGAGGATTGTTCCTCCTGGTGGGGATCGCATATTCAGTTCAGATATACTGTGATTTCTCAGGATGCATGGATATTGTCAGGGGGGCATCGGAGTGCTTTGGCATAGTACTCGGTGAGAACTTCAAAAGACCGTATTTCTCACAGACTCTTCCTGAGTTCTGGAGAAGATGGCACATATCTCTCGGAGCATTTTTCAGAGAGTATGTATTCTATCCGGTATCGACATCCAAGCTTTTCCTGAAGCTAAATGTAAAGATAAGGGATCATCTGGGTAATGTGATAGGAAAAGTGTTCGCGGCAGGTATTCCTATACTGTGTGTGTGGGTGCTCACCGGTGCATGGCATGGAGCTAAATGGAATTATATAGCGTGGGGACTGTATCATGGAATACTAATATGTATGTCCACATTGTTTGAACAGCCGCTTGCCGATCTGACTGGTAAGCTTAGGATCAACACGGAGTGTATCAGTTGGCAGATATTCAGGATGCTCAGGACATTCCTTCTATGTGTCATAGGACGACTCATCTTTATGGGACAGGGAATAGGAAGCTCAGTATACATGATTAAGTCCATAGTTCTGCACAGAAGCAGAATATATGATATAGTAAATGATTTCTCGCTGGCTGAGGGCGAGTGGAGAGTTATACTTATAGGCTGTCTGGTGTTGCTGTTAGTGTCTGTTGCCCAGGAGATAAGAGAGCGCAGCGGATATCAGGAGGACATCAGAGACTGGCTTATGAGACAGAACTGGTTGTTCAGATGGCTGGTTGTGGGCATCGCGATAGCGTGTGTTGTCATGTTTGGAGAGTATGGCTCCGGTGCCACGGCGGCATTTATCTATGAACAGTTCTGATATATGTGAGGATACAAGGAGGATACGACAAAATATATGGTGAATGCAGTTAAACATTTTATTTCAATATTTTCACTCATGGCCTTTCTCTTTTTAATGCTGAGCAAGGCCGGGCAGCTTGCACGACCGGTGGGCTGATTATTATGCGGAGGCGGACAATACCATAGATACAGTGCTGATAGGTTCGAGTGCTATGTACAGATACTGGATACCAGTGCAGGCTTATTCGGAGCAGAACTTTACATCAGCACTCATAGCGTCCGCCGGTCAGGATATCCGCCTTGCACCGTATATCATGGAGGAGGCGGTGAAGAGCCAGAATGTAGATCTGTTTGTTGTGGAGCTTAGAAGTGCCGTGTTCCGGGGAAATATAGACCAGATAAATAAAGATAATCTCAATTATAATCTTGAGGTACTGGTGACAGGCATGAATCCGTCCTTCACCAAATATGAGATGATCCAGAAATATTATCAGGCGGATGAGGTCCAGAAGATAAAACTCATGTTTCCGATACTCATGTATCATGACAATCTGGTGCAGTACGACAGTGAGCTCATAATAGACCGTATGGATACAACAGCTGATGAGTATAAATTTGCCAGACAGGTCTCCAAGATCACGCCGCTGAAGAAGCCGGTTCTCACGGCATCTGATGAGACGTATATGTCGGATGAGGCTCTCGGCTATATAGATGATATACAGAAAAAGGCGGACGAGCTTGGAATCAGGGTGCTGTTTCTCTCGACTCCATATGCCCTCACAGCAAAGCAGGGCGCCATACAGCTTGAACTTGACTCATATCTTGAGGGTAAGGGCTACGATTACCTTGACCTGAATCTGTATATAGACGATATGGAGCTTGATTATTCAACTGATTTCTACAACAAGCGCCATACAAATATATCCGGTGCGAAGAAGGTCACCAGCTACCTGGCGAAATACATAAAGGATAATTATGATCTAAGTGCAGAGTTAAATGAGGAGCAGAAGCAGAGCTGGACAGATGCGGAGAACGCATGGTCTTCTGAGGAAGAAGAACTTTTGAACGAGTGGGCTAAGTATCAGAAGAAGGGAGAGTAAGATAGCAGAGGTACAAGGATATGGATACGATTTTGCATTATATTCAGAAATACGCACAGACCCAGCCGGATACGCTGGCGGTATGTGAGCTGAGAAAGAGCGTCACATATAAGGAATACTGGGGCAGCATAAGAAAGACTGCGGGGGTTCTCATGAGGTTGGGGATACGAAAAGGTGACCACGTCATGCTCAGATGTACACAGAATATAGATTATCTCACGGTGTTCTCGGCGCTACAGTATATGCAGGCGCTCGTTATTCCAGTGGAGAAATCAACCTCAGCTGAGAGAACTTTGGAGATAGGTGAGAAAGTGGACTCGGAATGCCTGATATCTGATAAAGAGGTAGACGGAATAAGAAGCATAAAGATAAAAGATATAACAGCCGTGGCAAAGGATGCCGATGAGGCAGATCTTGAACTGCCGGGGAAAAATGACAGATCTATGCTCCTTTTCACAACCGGAACGACAGGATCATCAAAGGGAGTGGTCATGCTTCACCGCGGAGATGTAGGAATAGCAGGAAATGTAATAGAGGGAACATCCATGAAGAAAGGCAATGTGGAGATCATCCCTATGCCGCTCAACCATTCATTCGGAATAAGGAGATATCAGTCTGACATGGTGAACGGAGGTACAGTTTGTCTGATGGATGGAATGGTATTCATTGGAACTTTGTGGAAGCTTGTGGAGAAGTATGGTGCGACATCCATGGCCATATCACCGGCATCACTGGGGATGATATTTCATTTGTCTGATGAAAGGATTGCTGATTATGCGGACCAGCTTGACTATATACAGATCGGCTCGGCACCGCTTGCGGAGGCGGACAAGGAGAAGCTGCTCAGACTGCTTCCGGACACGAGGCTTTATAATTTTTACGGTTCATCTGAGGCAGGATGCGCCTGCATACTTGAGTTCAGCGGCAATGGCAACAAGACCGGCTGTATAGGAAGACCTACGGTGAATTCTATTGTCAGATTCACAGACGACGCTGGAAATGTAGTAGAAAACGGCAGCCCGGAAGCTCCGGCGCTTCTCTCATGGGGCGGTTCAATAGTCATGGAAGGGTATTACAACGATCCTGATCTCACAGCAGAGACGCTTGTGGGTGGATATGTGAGGACAAAGGATCTCGCATACCTTGACGAGGATGGCGACTGCATACTTGTTGGAAGAGCGGATGATGTAATAAACTATGGTGGAAGTAAAATATCGCCTGCAGAGATAGAAAATCTTGCGCTTGGGTATGAATATATAGACGATGTGGCATTTACATCCATATCAGATCCGATCACCGGAGAATTGCCGGTCATACTGGTTATACAGAAGGACGGATACGATGAGGCTGAGTTTGAGCGATTTCTCACAGACAGGCTGGAGAGCTATAAACTGCCTCGTAAGTATATCTATGTCGATAATATTCCAAAGACATTCAAGGGTTCGGTGCTGCGAAAGGAAGTGAGAAAGCTTGCGGAGCAGAATGCGTAAATACAGAATAGATAACAATAACGATAAGCCTGGTGAAGGAGTAAAAGTAATACAGAGAATAAAAAGTGTACAAAGGAGAACTATATCATGAAAGAATTTATTGAAATGCTCAGAAAGATTAAGCCAAATGTAGATTTTGAAAATGAGGAGGCTTTGGTTG
>OMAM01000952.1_pt1 | contig 12109 bp, 20 predicted proteins | sample 1644621 | NCBI WGS metagenome assembly OMAM01 (sample SAMEA103958120, study PRJEB25191) | human gut metagenome | biome: human-associated habitat [ENVO:00009003]; feature: intestine environment [ENVO:2100002]; material: feces | place: Germany | collected 2013/2015 | reverse complement strand
GCATCACAGTAAGTGTTGGTGTTTCTTTCAATAAGATATTTGCAAAGCTTGGTTCAGACTATAAGAAGCCGGATGCAATCACAACTATGTATAAGAGTGAGTTTAAGCAGAAGGCATGGTCACTTCCGGTGGCAGATCTTCTATACGTTGGCAAAAGTACGAACAGAAAGCTTGCATTATTTGGTATCAAAACCATAGGTGATCTTGCAAGAACAGATGAAGATGTGCTTAACAGTCACCTTGGAAAGATTGGCAGTATCTTATGGTCGTTTGCTAATGGCTATGATGATTCACCTGTCAAGCTGGAGAATACCCACGCTCCAATCAAATCGGTGGGAAACAGCACAACGACACCAAAGGATTTAGTATGCGATGAGGATGTAAAGATTGTTCTTTATATTCTGGCTGAGAGTGTTGCAGCAAGACTTCGTGAGAATGGATTCCGGTGCAGAGTGGTTGAGATAAGTGTCAGGGATAATGAGTTATTCTCTTTTACCCGTCAGAAAAAGATTGACCATGCAACGAATATCACCGGAGAGATAGCTGCATATGCTTATCAGATATTTAAGGAAAACTATAACTGGAGCAAACCAATCCGCAGTGTTGGTGTCCGAGGTGCAGACTTAGTAACAGATAATTATTGGGAACAGATTGATTTGTTCTCAAGTGTGGAGAAGCGTGAAAAGCAGATGAAGATGGATTCAGCGGTTGATGAGATACGCAGAAGATTTGGATTTTACAGTATCCAGAGGGGACTCATGTACCGGGACAGGATTCTGTCGGCAGTCAATGCAAAAGAAGAACACACAGTACATCCACATGGGTATTTTGGATAAAGAGGGAGGCGGAACATGAGCGAAGCAGCAAGAATTGATCTGGTAGACAGAGCACCATTGACGGAGAAGCAGCAGAATGTGTATGAAAGCATTATGCAATATCAGCGTGTGAATGGTTATGCTCCTACTATCAGGGAGATATGCAAGATGGTAGGGGTGGCATCGACTTCAAGTGTTTATGCACATCTGAAAATATTAGAAGAAAAAGGCTATATAGCAAGGAAGATGGATGCTTCCAGAGCAATAGCAATCTTGTAAGGAAGGTGATTACATTGAGCAATAAGGTATATGTTGATGTACTTGCAGAGTTTTCAAAGGACGGACTGCTCATTCCCAAAGAGATAACATGGGAAGATGGCAGAAAGTATGAGATTACACGAGTAAAAGACAAGCGCAGAGCAGCCAGTACAAGGGCTGGTGGAGTTGGAGAGCGTTATACCTGTGTGGTAGATGGAAAGGAAATATTCCTTTTCTATGAAGATAACAATATGTGGTTTATGGAAAGAGCCGGAGCCTGATGTGATTGTGTGCTGACAGCACAATTCATATCAGTTGGCTTTAGATCAGCAAAGCCGGGGAATGTGCAGACATTCATCGGAACTCCCGGCAAAAGGCTTGCAAAGGTGATTTCCCTTTCCTTTACGAGTACAGAATTGTAGATTGATGATTTTGTATGAATAAGGAGCGAACTGAATTGAAAAAAGAGTTAAAAGTTATAGATTTTTATTGTAAGAAGTGCAAGAAGAGTATGAAAGTTTCATACATGGTTACAGGTAACAGAAATTATCCGGTACTGCCGAGAGTTATGATGAAATGTCACCATTGTGGTAGAGTAATGACCTTGAAGAATTTCAAGGAAGGTGAGCTGCTGGATAAGGTAGAACAGGATAAGTATTATATCTGATACATACAGTCAGACATCAGATGTTGCGGCAGATATTTGACCGCAACAGGACAAGACAATTAAATTAGTGGTCATCATGATATGGGAGACACCTGCAATAAGCGTAAGCTGATGATACGCAAAGGTGCCATCCTAAGGACGCATGAAAAATTAGAAACCAGTTTGAGGACTGGGACTGTTTTTCATGTGTCCTTTTTTATTTGCTGAAAATTACATATCTAGGGAGTTATTGTCCGTCCCCAAACGAGTTAACGGTAACAAGTTTGAAAGGATGGACAATATGAACAAGGAAATAAGAGAATATGATAAGAATGTACAATTTGAAATAGGGCAGAGAATACAGGAAATGCGACTAGACAAAAATATGAAAAGCATTGAGTTAGCAACGGAATTGGGAATAACAAGGAACCAAATGTCACGAATTGAAAATGGTAGAGCAAATTGCACTATTTCGCAGTTGTTTATATTATTACAGATATTAGGAGGTTCTGCGGACTATATTTTATTTGGGAAAAAATATGAGCGTGAAATTAAAATAACGAAAGAACAAAAAGAGGTTTTGATAAATTTGATTAATGCATTTAATGAATGATTATAAAAAACTGTTGCGTAGGTATTGCTTTCACGCAATAGATGTGATATCATCTATTGCATGGAGGCGATGTTCATGCAACGAAATGAGACGATTAAGAATTTGTTCCCAGGATATTATAGAAAACATGATCAAGATATGGAGACCTTGGCTGATTTGACTAAAAGAGCTAAAGGGGATGAGAGGTCAATTAATGAATTCGCTAGAGTTTGTGGAGTGAGTCCATCTACAATATCTAGATTGATAAATAAAAAAAATACAACACCAAATAAGGATTCACTTATTAAGGCAATTGCAGATAATGCAGTACCTGAAAGCGGCGTAACATTGGATATGCTATTACAAGCACATGGACTGGAGAAAATAAGCGTATATGAAGGAAAGGAAAGAAAATCTGAAAGTGTATTAGAAGATATCGTTATTGATAGATTGCTTTGTGATATTACGCAGCTTGGGTATAAGTGTGAGATTGAAAAAGAAAAAAATATTATTTATACTACGGATGAAATTAGATTTAGAGCGGATTTTGTTATCAAAACAGAATTATTAAAAGAGTATGGAATAAGGGAATGGGCTTTTGATGTATATGTTGGACCACATAGACCAGTGATGCAAAAACTATCTTGGTTTTTCGGCTGCTGTTATGTGAATTCTTTAAGAGATAATGGTACAAAATTAAGTCTTGTGCTTAGCAATAAGGATGAGTTTGATGCTGCCAAAAGAAGACTTGGTACAATTAAAATCCATGACATAATATCAATTATTTTGATAAATGAAGAAAATTGGGAGCTTGAAGAAGAGTTTGTTATACCAACTTATGATAAAGTAGATATGCCAACATTGGGAGGTGCAACATATGGAAGATAAAATTCATCTATTATACCAGCAGATACTTTGTGCAACAAAAAATGGTCATGATGCAGAAGTGCGTAGAGACAAGGATGGAAATTTTGTAGTTTATTCCGTAAAAAAACAGCGGGCAGACAAAATACAAGTTAAATAATACATCAGCTGAATTGGCAGTTGGTAAGGGCAAAAGGGAGCCGATATCGTTCAATATTTGAATGATTGAGGCTCCTTATTTTTTTGTAAGGGAGGTGAAGCAGAGTGATTCAAGAGATAAAAGAATATGATTCTGATACATGCTTGGAAATCGGTATACGAATTCAAGATATACGAGAATCAAGGCATATGAAAGCTATAGAGTTGGCAAGCTATCTTGGCATTGGCAAGAATCAGATGTCTCGAATTGAAAGTGGAAAAGCAAATTGTACAATACCACAATTGTATTGTATTGCACAAATCTTGGATTGCTCTGCTGATTTTTTGTTGTTTGGAGAAGAACACATGAATTATTCGCCGGAGATGGTGGAGTTAGTAAACAATTTAAAAATGGTGACTGGAAGAATAGAGGGAGAAATTAAAAATAGTCTTTTAAAGACTACAAATCAGAAAAGATAGTCTTTAGAGTGGGCGCATAGTTTTCTTTAATAGAGTACCATAAACATGTGCTAAAGAACAGCACACCACGAGAGTGGAGGCGCCAAAACTCTCCAATACGAAATCGTAAAGGAGACAACAAAATGAATAAAAGAGATTTTAACGTAGTAGGAAACGAAGGTACAGATAATCAGGAGCTTGCTAAGGGAATTGCATTTATAAAGTCCCGCAGAGCAGAACTCAATGTAGTCCAGATGGTCGAGAATATGCGTGATCAGGCAATGCCTAACGGAGTAATAATTAACGATGCATATTGTGACCGCTCGATAACAAGAGACTATGACAGAGAAGCACTGAATGCTTTCTTTGCAACACTTAAAGAGGAAGATTTTGAGGTTGTAGTAGTCAGAAGCCTGAATGAGATCACCGATGACATTTATGATTTGGAAGAATTTGTTAAGACCATCACAGATATGGGCATATGGCTCTATTCTCTTGAAGTCGGTCCGGTGCCAATTATTGTATCTCATGCAGAGGACTTTGGATGCTAACGGAGTCCTTTGGTAGATCGGCAACAGAAAATCATTCCGGTCGGGACAAACAAGTCCCGGCTGTGAAGGATTGCAGATTTACACAGACTGCATTCGGAACAGTTGTACATGATTCAAGTGGGAAGTGGCTTGGTCAGTATGAAACAGAAGATGCAGCTGTAGAGATGTTAAGAGAAATGGCAAAGGATAATGGAGGATATAGCGATGAAATATGATGGTTATCAAGTTGGAATCGTGATTAAATCGTTACGAATCCAAAGAAAACTTACAAAAGAAGGTCTTGCAGCGGAGCTTGGCATTAGTGAGTCAACTATCAAAAAGTATGAGAATGGAGAACGTGCATTAAGTATCACAAATCTATTTAAGATAATTGATTATTTCAAGGTAGATGCCAATACAATCCTGAATGTGGCAGAGAGTAAGAAAGAAACTTCAATAGACTCCAGGCTGGAATTAATGGATTGCAGCAAGAAGGCATATTTTCAAAAGATATTTAACGAAATGCTAGATAACGCAGAGATGCTTGTTTCATAGGAGGTTTGGCTATGAGAAGAAAGAAAAAGACGATTGAATGTATAGAGTATCTGTCAGTAAGTGCACCATTGGATAAAGTGGATCGCTTAGAGGATAAGCAGAGTAAATATATTCACGAGTATGTAAAAAATAAAGAATACATGATTGTTGGCACTGAACGCCGACATGGATTTTCGCAGAATGATGTGGATAGACAGTGGCATCAGATTGTGGATAAGATTAAAAAAAAGCAGGTAGATGGTGTAATAGTCGCAAACATGAGTGTTATTACAGACAATCTTATTGACGCATTTATAAAAGTAGCGCAAGTTCAGGCTGCCGGAGGAATTATCGTTACAGTAGATGATGGCAGGCTGGCTATGCAGTTAAGGGGGTTTTAGATTATGAAAAAAAATAAGAAACATTATGACAAATATAAGAAGTTTGATGTTGTATATGCAGATTTTGGTCGAAATCCGCATGGTGTGCAAGGAGGAATAAGACCGGGAATTGTAGTCTCATGTGATGCAAGTAATCATGGTGGTGCACCGCAGATTTCAGTTGTTCCGCTATCATCAAAATTGAAAGATAATCCTGTGCATGTGATTGTTGAGCCTTCAGAAATAAGAGGGTATGCATTGAGCAACAGATCTGATTTTATGCCGGAGGATATTCAAACTTTAAATAAGGGATGTGTCCGTTTTAAGTCAGGGTACATTCCGGGAGAATCGGAGATTAGGGAAGCCATGGATAGAGCGATGATAATGCAGCTTAATCTGTTACCTGTAGCACGCAAGATGGTATTAGAGGAATTGGAGATGAAACAAAATGGATAACAGAACGAAGAAAACAAATAACAAGAGATTTGTCAGATATCCAGAGGGTGCAGAGATGTACTCGATGAGTTTATCAAAGTTCCAACAGTTAGCTAAGGATGCGAAAGCATGTTATAAGATGAATAGACTGGTGCTGGTGAACCTTGATATTCTTGATGAATATCTGGAGACATTTCATATAGAAGACGAGGAATTCTACAAATAAATTAAAAAGAATATGAAAGAGTTTGCATTAATATACTTGACTTTATGTCGGACATAAAGTATACTATGTTCAGATGGAGGTGATATATTGGCAAAGATGGGACGACCAAAAGCTGAAAATCCTGCTGATAAGAGGATTACAATCAGACTGAATGGTGAAGAACATGAATTGCTGCTTGAATACACCAAAAATCATAACATGACTATGACGCAAGTAGTTAAAATGGCAGTGTTAGAGAAACTAATGGCTGACCAGAAGTAATGCAGGCTCTTTTCTTTTTGAGAAAGGAGAAAAGATGGCTTGTAGAAAAGATGGTAAAGGAAGAGTATTACGAAAAGGAGAGCATTATCGTAAAACTGATGGCAGGTATTCATATATTTATACTGATCCATTAGGGAAAAAAAGGACGATATATGCGAAATCTCTTGTAACACTTAGGCAGAAAGAAGACGAACTTGTTCGTGACCAGATGGACGGGTTAAATGTATATGTTGCTGGAAGTGCAGATGTAAATTTTTTGTTTGATAGATATATTTCTACCAAGACGGAGTTGCGAAGCACTACAAAAGCAAATTACTTATATACATGGGATCATTTTATCAGGGATACGTTCGGAAAGAAAAAGATTAAGGATGTGAAGTATTCTGATGTCTTATTTTTCTATACGGATTTGATTACGAACAAGGGATTGCAGGTAAATACTTTGGAGAGTATCAATACTGTATTGCGACCTACATTTGAGCTGGCAGTACGAGATGATATTATAAGAAGAAATCCTGTAAATGGAGCTTATGCCGAGGTGAAAAAAAGAAACGGTGGTGCTAGAAAGAGTCGAAGAGCACTGACAGTAGAGCAACAGAGAGAATTTATTGATTATGTTGCAAAGAATCCGTTTTTCTTCCATTGGTATCCGTTTTTTGTATTTCTGCTTGGAACTGGATGCAGAATCGGTGAGGCAATAGGCATCAGATGGGACGATGTTGATATGAAGAAACGAACAATCAATATTAACCATAGTCTTACTTATTACACAAGATCTGACAATTCATTTAAGTGTGAGTTTCGGGTTTCAGAACCTAAAACAGAAGCAGGAATAAGGACAATTCCAATGATGGGACCGGTGTATGAAGTGCTCAAGTCTGAATATCAGCGTCAGCAGGAAGAAGGTTTTTGTGTTGCAGAGGTTGATGGAATGACAAACTTTATATTTACTAATCGGTTTGGAAATCCACATAATCCGCAGGCAGTAAATCGTGCAATCAAGAGAATCGTTGATACTCACAATGCCGAAGAAGAGGTAGAGGCAAAGAAAAAGAAGAGAGAACCTATAATGTTGCCCAGGTTTTCATGTCACATTTTTAGACACACATTTGCTTCGAGGTTTTGTGAGAACGAAACCAATGTAAAAGTTATTCAAGAAGTAATGGGACATGCTGATGTCAGCACAACCATGAACATTTATGCGGAGGCAAATCCAGAGGTTACTAGAGAGGCTTTGGAGAAACTTGCCAAGAACATGGATGTATTTTAGAAACAACGATATAATATAGAAAAGAGTCCTCTGATTTGAGGACTAGGCAATTGACCAAAAAAATTTAATATGACTAATATATGACCAAAAAAGACTGCAAATTTGGTTATTTTAGTACAGCTTGCTAAAGAAAATATTGTAATGATTTAAAGAAATGTAAATCATCTTACAGCTCTTTACGGCAGGAGCGAAAAAGCTCCCGACAATGAAGTCATTAGACGCTGACAAGAAGGCAAATAAGACTTCCGAAGAAACTCCTGCAGAGACTGCAAAGCCGGCTGAGAAAATCGACTTCTCCAACGTAAAGATTGAACCATTGTTTGAGGAAACAGTTGACTTTGATACATTTTCAAAATCAGATTTTAGAGCAGTTAAGGTTAAGGAATGTGTAGCAGTACCAAAGAGTAAAAAACTTTTACAGTTTACTCTTGATGATGGTACAGGTGTAGACCGCACTATTTTAAGCGGAATCCACGCTTATTATGAGCCAGAAGAGCTTGTTGGAAAGACACTTATTGCCATCACAAATCTTCCACCAAGAAAGATGATGGGAATTGAATCTTGTGGTATGTTACTTTCAGCAGTAAACAACCTTAAGGATTCAGAGGATGAAGAACTTCATCTTCTTATGGTTGATGACCACATTCCGGCAGGTGCAAAGCTATATTAGGATAAGAATTTAATAACTAACATTAAATAGGCAGTTCTGTAGTGGGACTGCCTGTTTTAATAAAGGTTGAAGTATAAAAATATGAAGTGAGGTAGCGGATATGGAAAAAGACCCATTTAAGGAATATTTAAAAGAGTCTGAACCTGATAAGGCTTATAAAGGTTATGCCTGGAGTACGGCAATCGGACTTCAGGCAGTGGACGGACTCAGGCCATCTAAATATTTGATCGATACTGCCATTCAGAATATTGAAGGCCGAATCACGATGAAAGAAGCACAGATCCTTATCGACAGCTATTATGAGGAAAGGCCTGACCGCTTAGCTGATGATGAACGTACCGAAGAAGCTGATAAAGTCGCTTCCCGTATTGCCGAAATCCTTTCCGAAACAGCGTTCTCATTTTCTCCAAATGAGTATATCTCTATCCACCGCAAACTCTTTCAGGGTATTTATAAACACGCCGGAAGGATTAGAGATTACAACATTACAAAGAAAGAATGGGTGCTTGATGGGGCGACCGTTATGTATGGCAGTGCTTCTGAACTAAGAGCGACACTTGAATATGATTTTTCACAGGAGAAAGATTTTAGCTATAAAGGTCTTTCGATAGACGAGATTATCCATCATCTTGCGGTATTCATTTCGAGGTTATGGCAGATTCATATTTTTGGAGAGGGTAATACAAGAACAACGGCAGTGTTCTCCATCAAATATTTAAGGACACTTGGATTCTCGGCAACCAATGATATTTTTGCGGAAAATGCGTGGTATTTCAGAAATGCACTTGTCCGTGCAAATTATACGAACCTGCAAAAAGGTATTCACGAAACAACTGAATATCTGGAAGCGTTTCTTAGAAATCTGCTTTTGAACGAGAAAAATGAGCTTCACAACCGGAATCTTCACATAAGTGGACTTTTGAACGAAGAAAAAGTGGACATTGAGAATGAAAAAGTGGACATTCAAACTCCAAAAGTGGACATTGGAAGTGTGCTTTCCGAAAAAAGCAGCGGTTTTTCAGTAAAAACGACAGTTCACATCCATAGACTTTTTGAGAAATTTGGTTTTGATGAAGTGTTTGGAAGAAGTGCGGTCATGGAACTTCTTGGGCTGAAAAGTTCAGGTGCATCCAAACTTCTATCAAATCTGACGCAGGCAGATATTATCGGGCCGGTATCCGGATATGGAAAGGGAAAATATAAATTCAAGAGGTAATCTTCAGCGAGAACTTGAAAATCTGATGGAAACATGTGTAATATCGATTGAAAAAGCCCAAATGGGCGGAAATTTTCAATGAAACAGAAAAACTCAAAAACTTTACTTTTAACATTGACTGAGTTAAAAAGAAATAAATTGAGTTAAAAGGTGCTTTCAAGAGTCTGAAATTTACGGATAAGATGTTCTCGAAGATACAGAGTGCAATGTAGAGGAGTCGGTCATGCAGCGTATGGATATTGAGCGGGTCAGAACTGCACTGAAAATGTTGACCCCGGAAGAACGAGCCATCATTCTTTTAGGAAATTCGTAGGTTAAATAGGAACGATACGACTGGTTTGACATAGAAAATGCACCTGCAGAAGCAGGTGCAGGAATGAAATCACATCATGGGGTTTTCCAATAGGTCTTCCACATTGCAGCCGAGAACACGGGACAACTTGTAGAGGATGTTTGCCTGCGCCTTGTCAATGCCATTGACCCGCTGTTCGTACATTTGAATGTTGCGCAGATTCACGCCGGATTGCTTTGCAAGCTCTGCCTGAGACAAGCCCCGGTTTTCACGGATGCGCTTCAGGTTGGAATCGCCTTCCGCTGCTTTATAGAGTTCCTCCATAGTATCAATGAAACTTGTAATGTCCATCTCGTGGTAAACGGAATACATCCCAATGATCTTGGAAAGTGGAATGCGCTCAAAGATGTCCTTGAAACGACGGCCGGTAAACCATTGGTACTCTGCAACTGCCCAACCGGCCCAATATTCAGGGGAGCAGTCCTCTGCGTTGGTTGGTGCTGGCAGCTCCTTTGGACCGTATGCCTTTGTGATGACCGCACGGGCCAGCTCAACACCGGACATCCCTGCAACATAGGTGGGGTTGCCTCGTTCAAACTGTTCGGCGTAGCCGGTATTGATGAAGAGTGCTGTGATCCAATCCGGTTTTAGCTTGCAGTCGTTGATCGCATAGTCGAAGAAAGAGGAAAGACGATCCTTGGCATTATTCAAATAAGATTCGTTGTATGCGTGGGTCATCGTTGCTCATCTCCTCCCTCAAGATATCCAGCACGAAGATGTCGTCCCGGTAAGACTTGCTTTTCTTGATCTCTTTACGGTAAGTATCCCTCGCTTTGATATCTCTATCCAAGAACTTGGGGTAATAGACGCTCTTGCTGACCGGATAAGCATTCACGAAGTGCAGCCGATCAAAGCCTTTTTGAGAAATGACAACCGTCTGCTCACCGAGCTTGCCCAGCTTTAGAGCCTTGTTCAGACTTCTGAGCGGTAAGGTGTTGGACACAAAGGACTCTGCATACTGGAAATAGGAATCGTCTGCCCGATAGCCGATCACAACATCGTAGCCGGTTAAATCATTTGAATAGTGGTCAATAAGATACTCCCTTGCATCAACGGCAACTTCGGAGGCCAGTTTGAAGGTGCGGAACTGAAGCAGAAGAGCCATCCAGTTCAGGACCGTATGCGTTCCGTCCAACAGATTCAGCACCTTCAGCCCTTCCGTGTCAAAGTCGTAGCTGTTGACAAAACCGTCTGTGTTCTTTTTGCAGGCCCACTCACGAGCCATTTCATCGACGCGGGTACAGTAGAAACCCATGCCATAGTCGTTGTGCGGATTACCGATATGAATATCCGGAACCTCGATGATGTGGTCGGTTCCATGAAGCAGTTGAATGACGCTCATAATATGAAGCCTCCGTTATCATTGTAATGATACAACCGCATTATATCATCCTGATGATAGTCTTGTCAATAGCGCATGAAAATTCGGCAAAGAGAAAGTGAGAGGGCAATCTCATAAAACCTGGTAGGAGTGATTCACATGAACAGCAAAATAAACATCAACCACAGCTCGACAAAGTGGCTCGAAAAAGATGATCGGGTCGTCGCTGATTACTTTTGTGACTTGGGCTTTCGTTCCCTAAAGCAGATCCTTAGTGAGGGCACAAACCTCACGAACCTTGAAAGCAGAATCAAGCGATCCAAATCTAATAAGAAGGAGGAAAAGCGAAATGCCAAACTGTAAAACCATGGTCGCCCAAGAATGAGCCGCTAAGACCGTCAATGATTACAGCGGCTACGCACAGGAAGGTAATATGGCGGTGCAAGCTCGGACACGAATGGACGGCATCTGTGAAAAGCCGGACGGTGAACGGTACAGGTTGTCCCTACTGCTCACACAACTCTGTGCTGCCGGGCTTCAACGACTTGGCAAGCCGTTTCCCTGAAATCGCTGCGGAGTGGTCAGAGCGCAACCTTCCGCTGACGCCGGATCAGGTTACGGCTTTCAAGAATATTAAAGTTTGGTGGAAATGTCGCTTGGGTCACGAATGGAACACATTGATTTCAACCCGTGCCGGAGGAAGTCATTGCCCCTATTGTAGTGGGATAAAGCTGCTCAAAGGCTTTAATGACCTGAAAACAAAGTACCCATCCCTTGCCGCAGAGTGGTCGAATAAAAACCTGCCGTTGACTCCCGATGCGGTCAATGAGAAGTGGAGTTTTAACAGGCTTTTCCTCGGTTGCGAATGATGATTTATGGAACGCGAAACGGAAGGCTGCCATTTGTCAATGCAACCGGTTGAGTTACCACCGCACTAAAAGAACTACGGAAACTTCGCAATGGCGGCGGAGATTAAGGCGCTATTTACATACCATCATATTTATCTCCATGCGGATCCTGAGAAAGATGTTCAAGTGCTCCGTGTTGAGCAGAGGATATTGAATTTTGTTAAGCTGTGTGCTATACTATCAAAGTATTAGCTTCAGCACAGTGCACAGCTTGTTTTCAAAAAAATGAAGCCA
>OMAM01000945.1_pt1 | contig 12159 bp, 8 predicted proteins | sample 1644621 | NCBI WGS metagenome assembly OMAM01 (sample SAMEA103958120, study PRJEB25191) | human gut metagenome | biome: human-associated habitat [ENVO:00009003]; feature: intestine environment [ENVO:2100002]; material: feces | place: Germany | collected 2013/2015 | reverse complement strand
ATTTTTGTTTGGTCCGAGTGGCGAGAATCGAACTCACGGCCTCTTGAACCCCATTCAAGCGCGCTACCAAAACTGCGCTACACCCGGATATCTGTTTGCGTTTGCCGCTCACAGCTTGATTAGTATACCCGACTTTTCCCGTTTTGTCAAGCGCTTTTTCCAAATTTCTTATGCCGTTTTTACATTTTGCTTTCCCGGCCTTTGCCCGCCGAAGGGATGCGCGAAAGAGCGTTATTTTCAAAAATCGCTATACACATCTTCCTCGTCATCCTCGCAGATCGGGGTGGTGTCGTCCGGCGGTGCGCCAAACTCTACCGTGGCAAAGGCCAGCGCGAACACGCTGTCTGCCCCGGCATGGAGCAGTGCCTGTGCGCAGGCGGCAGCGGTCGTGCCGGTGGTGATCACGTCATCTACCAGCAGGATGCGCTTACCCTCCAGTTGCTGCGGCTGTGCCGCCCGGAACGCGCCTGCTACGTTGGCCATGCGCTGCTCCAGCGGCAAACCGGCCTGATGCCGTTTGGCGCGGGTACGCTCCAATGCCTGCGGTGCCAACGGCACCTCCATGGCTTTTGCCAGCGGCAGCGCCATCAGCTCCGGCACGTTGTAGCCGCGCTTTTTGCCGGAGGCCGGCACCGGCACGATCAGGTCGTACCCGATAGCTGCCCACGGCACCGGCTGCGGGAGCAGCTCGCCGTACTGTACGGTCAGTTCTCCGCCAAAGGCCAGCTGCACCAGACGGTTGCCCATCTCCACAGCCCGCCACGGCTTGCCCTGATACTTTGTGCTCAGGATGCCGCGCCGCACACAGCCGCTGTAGCGGTAGGGCGCAGCTGCACCGGCCAGATTGCTGATATAGTGCTGCGCCGGGTCCAGCCGGATACCCGGCTTGCGGCGCAGCGCTTCCAGCTGCTCTGCACAGTCCGGGCAATCCCGTACATCTCCCAGCACCCGGCCGCAGAAGGGGCACTCACGCGGGTAGAGCAGCTGCCGTACCGCCCGCAGCGCCCTGCGCCGGGGGTCATAGTAGTCCATCAGTCCTTTTTGACTGCCACGATCACCCGCACGCGCTTGCCTGCTGCGCAGCCAAAGTTATCGTACCAGCCGGTCAGGTAGTAGCCCTCGGAGTTCACCTCGGAAAGCTTGGTGGCATAATACTGACCCTTGTACCACAGGTACACCTGCATATCGTCAGCCGTCTCGTAGCGGGTGCCGTTGCTCATCACCGATGCTGCGCCCACCTTGTCGATTTTCATGGGCATCAGCTGGATCATAGCCTTTACCGTGCCGTTCACGTTCTGCCGCACTGCCAGACCGCCCGCCAGCACCGGATACTTGACGGAGGTGGAAAAGCTGGCCTGACTGCCGTTGACGTAGCAGATATAAGTAGCGCCGCCGCCCACAAAGTTGAGGATGGTGCTCATGGGCTGACCAGTGATATCGGCCAGCTGCTTGAGACCGATGCTCAGCAGCGAACCGGAGCTGCTGGTGATGCGGTTCCAGACCGTGCTCAGCAGCGAGCCGTCAATGACGCCCCACAAGATCTCGCTGGTGGTGGGCACCAGTACATCGCGCAGATCATCCGTCACCGTCGTGGTGTTGGTGGTACTGCCGGTGCTGCCGGAGCTGGAAGAGCTGTTCCCGGAGGAACTGCTCCCCGAACCGGAGGAGCCGCTGCCGGTCAGGGTGCCCAGAATGGAGCTGGCGTTGACGGCCAGATTCTTCACATCGTCCAGCACGCCGTATTTCCACAGGTCGCCGGTGACATCGTTCAGGATCAGGCGGTCGATCTGTCCTTGCTCATTCAGCGTATAGTAGCGCACGGTCAGGGCGTTCAGCTTTGTCCCCGCTATTCGGCTGGGACGAACCGTCCCAGCCAACCCCTCCGATGTCGTTTCCAAGATTTGTACGTCATCGGCCAGAGCATAGTCCCCCAGCGCGGTGGCGGTTTCGTTGATGGTACCGCTGACCGATTTGGACTTGATGGCGGTCACCTGCTCCCCTTCGGGGGTCACGCTGATCTCCACCAGCCAGCCGGTGGGGTAGTTCAGGCTTTTGTCGATGTTCACGGTGCGGGTGATGCCATCGGTGCACATCACCGAGATCTTTTGCAGCACGTCTGCGCCGTTATCCTCCACAAGGCTGCGGGTGGCGGTCTGCACCACACCGTAGAACACGCTGTCGGCTTCCTCGCCGGTGATCACATCGGCTACCTCGTTGTCCATCCCCAGCAGCAGGGTGACTACTTCGCCCACGCCGCCGCCGTTCAGGGAGGAGATCTTGGACGCCACAGCAGAGCTGCCCAGACTGTAGGTGCTGCCCGCCACGGTCAGTGCGGTAGGTGCGCTGGCACTGGGCGATACCGCGGTAATGCGGCCTGCGGCGCGGCGGGTATAGATCCACACCGTCTGCAGGCTTTCGCTGTAATAGTACACATCGTACTTGTTCAGCTCTGCCGAAGCGGAGGTCTTATCGTTGCGGTAGACGCTCACCGGCGTAAAGGGCAGCTGGGTGCCCTCCTCCGCCACAAAGGGCCCCTTGCGGCTCTTGAGCAGCACCGAGGAGGTATCCACCTGACCGTTGGACACCGTAAAGCCCAGCGAGCTGCCGTAGGCGCTGCCGCTTGCGGTGTTGGCGCGCAGGGCGTTGTACAGCAGCAGGGTGCACTGCTCGTAGGTCATAGCCTGACCCTGCGTGCAGGTCAGCTGATCCCGCAGACCGATCTGCTGCGCCTTGTTCAGCTGTGCCTGCGGGAAGGAGCCGGTCAGGTCGGTGGTCTTATAGCTCAGCAGCTTCAGCACCGCTGCACAGGCTTCCTCCAGCGTGACGGTGTTGTCCGGGCGGAAGGAGCCGTCGGTGTAGCCGTTCATCCAGCCCTGCTGCACCGCAATGCGGATGTAGGGTGCCCACTGGGAGGTGCCGGGCACATCCCGGTACAATGTGCCCACAGTTCCCTGCGCGTCCACGCTCTCCCGGTAGGTGGAAAAGGACACCAGCATTTTGGCAAAGGCACCGCGGGTAACGTTGGCGCCAAGCTCCTGACCGGTGGGCACAGCGCCCAGAGTGATAGCCGTCTGCAGAGCCGTATTGTTGATGCTGGCCGCCGAGACCGGCAGCACCAGCACCGACACCGCAATGCTGACCGCCAGCAGAAATGCGAGAATCCGTTTTTTCATTGGTCGTACCTCTTGTTCTTTGTTTATCACGCCGCCGCGCTCAATCGTAGCGCAATGCTTCAATGGGGTTCAGCCGGGCAGCGCGCCGCGCCGGCAGGTAGCCGAACAGCACGCCGATGCCCACCGAGATGCCAAAGGCCACCACAATGGAGTTAAAGGAGGGGCTTACCGTAACGGTGGTATCAGTCATGAACATGGGCAGCACCCTGTTCGCCACCATGGACATTACATAGCCCAGCGCAATGCCTAAAACGCCGCCCAGCGCAGAGGTGGTAGCTGCCTCCACCACGAACTGCGCCAGAATGGTGCGTTCCTTTGCGCCCAGCGCCTTGCGGATGCCGATCTCGCGGGTGCGCTCGGTGACCGACACCAGCATGATGTTCATAATGCCGATGCCGCCCACCAGCAGCGAGATGCTGGCGATGCCGGTAAGTATCACGATGACCATGTTGATCATCTTGTTCATTTCCTCCAGCCACTCGCTGGCACTGTACACATAGTAGCCGTTTTCGGTCTTGAGGATCGACATCAATTCCTCTTCCATGGTGGTCTTGGCCTCGTTGGCAAGGCTTTCGTCGGCCATCATGGCAGTGTAGCAGTCCACCATGCTCTGGCTGGAAAGCCGCATCACGGTGGTGTAGGGCAGATAAACACAGTCATCGTCGCTGCCCTGCTGCATGGTAGGGTCGCTGACCTTTGCAGACAGCACGCCTACAACGCGGAACTTGTTGGCACCGATCTTGAGGGTCTGTCCCACGCCGTTGCCGCCAAAGGCCACGCGGTTGAGGTAATCGCCGATGATGCAGACCTGCTTATTGTCCTGCATATCCATGTACTGCAGGCCGCGTCCCTGAACGATCTGGTAGTTTTTCATTTCGGTAAAGTTTTCGTCCACACCGCTTATGTTGGACCAGCGGTAGCTGGTGGTACCGATCTTCAGCGTACCGCTGGCGTTGCCGCCGAGGTTGACCTGCGGCGACACCGCCTTGATCAGATTGGAATGCCGCTGGCAGATGTCGTACATCTCCTCCACCGGCACGGTGCGGGAGCCATAGCCCCATACCTGAATGCTGAGGGTGTTGGTGCCCAGTGCGGAAAAGCTGTCCCGCATACTTTTGGTCATACCGTTGCCCAGACCCACGATGACGATGACCGCCATCACGCCGATGATGATGCCCAGCATGGTCAGAAAGGTGCGCAGCTTGTTGCTCCACACGTTCTGGATGGCCTGCCGGAAGGTTTCAAAGATCATGCCTGTTCCTCCTTTTCCGGCGTTTCGGGCAGTAGAGTAGGCTGCACCATGGCCTCCGGTGCGTGGGAGTCGCCGTCATACACCACCTGACCGTCCTCCAGCCGGATGATGCGGTCGGCCTGCACGGCAATGGAGTTGTCGTGGGTGATCAGCACTACGGTGTGTCCCTGCTTGTGCAGCTGCTGCAAAAGCCCCAGCACCTCGCGGCCGGTATGGGAGTCCAGCGCGCCGGTGGGCTCGTCTGCCAGAATGACCGGCGGGTTGCGCACCAGTGCCCGCGCAATGGACACACGCTGCTGCTGACCGCCGGAAAGCTGGTTAGGGCGGTTTTTCAGCTTGTCGCCAAGCCCCACCTGCTCCAGCACCTCCCGGGCGCGGACATGGCGGTCAGCGCGGGAGATGCCCGCATACACCAGCGGCACCTCCACGTTTTCCATCAGGTTCAGCTTGGGCAGCAGATTGTACTGCTGGAAGATAAAGCCCAGCATCTCGTTGCGGATGGCGGCCAGCTCGTTGCGGTTCATCTTGCCCACATCCCGGCCGTTGAGCCGGTAGGTGCCATAGGTAGGCACATCCAGACAGCCGATGATGTTCATGCAGGTGGATTTGCCCGAACCGGACTGGCCCACGATGGCCACGAACTCGCCTTTTTCGATTTTCATGGTGATGTGGTCGGCAGCCTTTACCGTGGTATCGCCCATCTGGTAATACTTGCACACCGCATCAAACTCGATCAGAGCGCTCATTCATCCCTCCTGCGTCAATTCACCACAACTGCACCGGCCTCAGCGGGGTCAATGCCTTCTGCCGGCTCAGCGTCCGCTGCGGGTTCTTCGGCGTTTTCCGTCTCTTCCGGCAGCATTTCCTCGCCGCCTTCGGCAACATCTGCGGCGTTTTCGGTACCACCGATCACTTCACCGTCGGAGTAGTCGTAGCCGCCGTCGTCATAGTAGCTGTCGCTGCTCACAGAGCTGGGGTCGTAGGCGATGGTATCGCTCTCGGACAGGCCGCTGGTCACCTGCGTATAGTTGTCATCACTGACGCCGGTCTTGACCTTGACGTACACATAGCCCTCCGGTGCGCTCATGGAAGCATCAGCGTTCACGGCGCTGGGCGAATCCTGCCGCACCAGCACATAATTGCCGCGCACGATGGCGGCATTGGGCACGGTGAGCGCATTTTTGGCCTGTGCCACCACGATCTCGGCGTTGGCGTTCATACCCGGGCGCAGACCGGTGGTCTCGTCGATGCGCACGGTCACCGGGTAGGTGGTGGTACCGCCGCTGGTATCACCCTTCATGGACACACGGGTGACCAGACCCTCGTAGGTCTTATCCTTTACGGCATCTGCGGTCACCTGTACGGACTGCCCCACCTTCAGGCTGCTGACCTGCAGCTCGTCCACTTTGATAGTCATTTCCAGATAACTAAGGTCGTAGATGGTGCACAGGTCGCTGCCGGTGCTCAGGGCATCGCCCACCTTGGCATTTTTCTCAATGATGGTGCCGCTGATGGGCGAGGTGATGGTGTAGTTATCCATGGTGTCCTGCATATTCTGCATGGACAGTTCCGCACCGCGCAGGGTCTCGGAGGCAGACTGGATGGACTCGGTCAGTTCCTCACCGCTGAGGGTCAGGATGATGTCGTCCTTGTTCACGTTGCCGCCCTCCCGCACATTGATGGCGGTCACGGTGCCGGAAGTCAGCGCAGTCAGGGTGCGCTCGGCCTGATACTGGAAGTTGGCTGCCGCAATGGAACTGACCCCGTTGACAGTAGCCGTTGCAGCCTGTGCCGTGGTCAGACCGCCCGCGTTGGACACCGAGAGGGTCACAGTGCGGGTAAGCAGGTTGCCGGCGCTCAGGGCATCGGTGCCGGTCACGGCGGTAATGGTACCGGGCAGCACCTCAAAGGTGCCGTCCAGCGTGACCTCGGCGGTCTGCCCTACCGAGAAGTTGGCAGCATCCGCAGCCGGGAACTCCAGCACCAGATTCATCTTGGAGCCGTCCCGCACCACGGCCACCTCCTGACCGCTCTTTACCTCATCGCCCTTGTTCACCTTCAGGCTGCTGACGACGCCCGCCACCTCAGCACGGACATACTGGCGGTCTACGGTCTTATCGTAGCTGCGCTGCGCCTGCTGCAGGGTGATGGCTGCCTGCTCCACCTTGGTGGTAGCGTCGGAGGAATCCACCGTGTACAGCACAGTGCCCTCTTCCACGATATCGCCCTCTTCAAAGCTGCCGGTCAGCACCTTGCCGGACACCAGCGATTTGACACTGTAAGTATTGGCGGGATTCAACGTGCCGGTGACGCTGAGCGTGTTGGAAACATTCCGGGTCTCGGGCACTGTCTCCGTATAGGAAGTATCCACGTTTGCGGGCTTTGCGCTCTTGGGCTTCAGCAGCCACCAGCCGCCCGCCAGCACCACGATGGCCACCGGCACCAGCCACTTCCAGTTCTTTTGGGCAAATGCTGCCGCACCGCCTTTTTTCGGTGCAGCTGCTGTGCCCTGCTGCAGGTCGGCGGGCTGTTTAGACTTGTTCCAGATCATTCTTGCCGTTCCTCCTAGGTTCTTTTATGACAAGGCGCTTTTTTGTAAAAAGCACCCATCAGAAACTCATATTTGTAGTGTATCGCATTTTGCCCTGATAAACAAGCGTCCAATTTTCGTTTCACGGCATTTCCACAAAGTTTCAGCTTTTTTTAACAAAAAGGCTGCTGCACAAAATCACTGTGCAGCAGCCTTACGGGTAATTATATTACAGCGGCTCAGACCTCAAAGTTGGGGTCGTCCTTCAGCATATGGATGTTGGACATAAAGGCGCTCTGCTCGGGGTCGGTGAACTCGGCATCCTTCACATACTTGTTCAGCACAGCTGCGGTGCGCACGGGGTCGGCAATAGTGCCGGCACCGCCGATGCAGCCGCCGGGGCAGCCCATGCCCTCCAGCAGATAGCCATTGTACTTGCCGGCCTTGGCCAGCATCAGCAGCTTCTTGCAGTCGGCCAGACCCTGTGCGGAGGCGATCTTCACCTCCATGTCGGGACGCCATTCCTTGATCTTGTCGGCAACAGCCTTGGCAACGCCGCCGGACTGTGCAAAGCCGCGGCCTGCAGCAGAAGCGTAGCACAGATCCATCTCGGCGGGATCCACTTCCAGATTGTCCAGATCCAGATCCTTGGCTTCAATGATACCTGCCAGCTCCTCAAAGGTCAGCACGAAGTCCACATCGGAGCGGACGGTACGGCGGGAAGCTTCCAGCTTCTTGGCGGCGCAGGGTCCGATGAAGCACATACGTGCTTCGGGGTCGGCCTGCTTCATCATGCGGGCGGTGAACACCATGGGGGTCATGGTCATGGAGATGTTCTTGGCAAGGCCGGGGAAAGCGGTCTTTGCCATCATGCTCCATGCCGGGCAGCAGGAGGTAGCCATGAAGTCCAGCTTCTCGGGCACTTCCTCCAGGAAGTCGTGTGCTTCGTCCACGGTGCACAGGTCGGCACCGATGGCGACCTCCACCACGTCGCAGAAGCCGATGGCCTTCAGGGCAGACTTCAGCTTACCGGTGGAAGCCAGAGAGGGGAACTGGTTGATAAAGGCGGGAGCGACCAGCGCATAGATGCGGTCACCGCGGTTGAAGCCCTGAATGAGCTGATAGATCTGACCCTTGTCGGCAATAGCACCGAAGGGGCAGTTCACCAGACACTGACCGCAGGACACGCACTTGCTGTAATCGATCTCGGCACGGCCCAGCTCATCGGAGTGGATGGCACCCATGCCGCAGGCAGCGGCGCAGGGACGCTCGGTCTTGACGATGGCGTTGTAGGGGCAGACGGTGACGCAGCGGCCGCACTTGATGCACTTGTCCTGATCGATGGTGGAACGGCCGCTCTCCCAAATGATGGCCTTCTTGGGGCACACTTCCATACAGGGGTGTGCAAGGCAGCCCTGACACAGGTCGGAAACTTTGACCAGCTTTTCGGGGCAGCGGTTGCAGGCAAACTTGATCACGTTGACCAGCGGGGGATCATAGTACTTATCGGCGATGGAAGCATCCTCCAGACCGGAGACCACGCTGTTGTGCTCGTCCATGCGGCGGGTGGGCAGACCCATAGCCAGACGCACGCGCTCCTCAACGATGGCACGCTCGAGGAAGATGTCCTTGCGCAGCTTGCCCTCTTCACCGGGGATGATGGTATAGGGGATCTTGCGCATCAGGTGGTTGGCCTGCTCGCCCTTGACGTTGGCGTAAGCCATGCGGGCGACCTCGGTAAACACCTGACGGCGGATCTGGATGACCGTGGTATTGATTCCTCTGAAACTCATTCCAATCTCTCCTTGCTTTGAAACAGCCATAAAACGGAGCCGCCTGCCCTGTGTGCAGAGCATAAAACGGCGCTATACGGGCGCGGATGGTACCGTGCTGGTTGCTTACAGCACGCCGGACCCGATGAATCCATCTTCATTTTAACATAAAGACGTGCGTATGGAAAGGGCAAAATACAAAAATCGTTAAAAATTTATTGTATTCATGCGGATGCACAGAATGTATAAGTAAAATGAAAAATTTTCAGCAAAGTGCTGCACGCACCCGCTCGCCGTCGTAGCGGCCAAGTTTTACCCGCACGATCTGCCCGCTCTCGCAGCCGGGAGCGGAGACCACCACCGGGATGTACAGCCGGGTGTAGCCGGTAAACAGCGTGCCGGACAGGGGCGTTTCCAGCAGCACCTCGTCCTCGGTGCCCTCAAAGGCAGCCAGTGTCTCGCAGCGCACCTGCTCGGCCACGGCGTTCATGCGGCGGCTGCGCTCCTGCTTTTCCCGCTCGTGGATCTGATCCGGGAAATCGTAGGCCGGGGTGCCGCTGCGGCGGGAGTAGGGGAACACATGCACCTTGAGAAAGCCGATCTTTTTCAAAAATTCGCAGCTCTCTTCAAAATCGGCCTGCGTCTCGCCGGGGAAGCCGCAGATGCAGTCGGTGGTAAAGCTGACCGGGCGGCTGCCGTAGGCGGCGCGGATCTGCTCCACCACCTGTGCGTACTCCTGCGCGGTATACACCCGGCGCATCCGGCGCAGGGTGGCGGTGCAGCCGCTCTGCAGGCTCAGGTGGAACTGCGGGCACAGCTTTTCCACCGCCGCCAAGCGGGAGATAAATTCCGGGGTGAGCATATCGGGGTCAAGACTGCCCAGACGGATGCGCTCGATGCCCGGCACCTGTGCGCATTTTTCCACCAGTTCCACAAGATTCGTGCCGGTGTCCAGCCCGTAGCTGGGCAGGGAGATGGCGCTGAGCACCACCTCGCGGTAACCGGCAGCGGCCAGCTGGTGCAGCTCGGCCAGAATGCTCTCCTCGGCACGGCTGCGCACCGGCCCGCGGGCGCGGGGGATGACGCAGTAGGCGCACTGGCGGTTGCAGCCGTCCTCTACCTTGATAAAGGCGCGGGTGTGGGTCTCGAACCGCTCCACCGGCAGCTCCTCGAACTGCTCGCCGCGCTGGTGCGGGGCAATGGCTACGATGCGCTCGTGGCCGTCCAGCAGCTTTTGCACGTTGTCCAGAATGGCCTTGCGGTCGCCGTTGCCGCACACAAGGTCGGCTTCCATAAACTGCGCGGCTTCCTCCGGGAAAGCCTGCGGGTAGCAGCCGGTCAGCACCGTCACCGCACCCGGGTTCTCGCGCTTTTTGCGGCGCAGCCACTTGCGGCTCTTCTGGTCGCCAAAGTTGGTCACGGTACAGCTGTTCACAATGAACACATCCGCTGCCTCGCCTTCCTGCGCAATGGTAAAGCCGTTGGCACGGAACAGCTGTTCCAGTGCGCCGGTCTCGTTCAGGTTGACCTTGCAGCCCAAGGTATAAAAACAAACTCGCATGAGAGGGGTTCCTTTCCACAAAATGGGGGTAAAATAGGCGTTATTTTTTATTATATAACAGAACTGCGGCAGCACGCAAGACCGGAATTGCACCGTCCGGCGGCAATTGGTGGAAAACCGGGCGCAAAAAAGGCTGTTGCACAAAGCACTGTGCAGCAGCCTTCAACAGGTGCGAATGAGATAGGATCAGGCCGCTGCCACCTTCAGCGCAACGGTGATCTTGCCGTTGACGACCTTCAGGTTGTCGGCAACGGTGGAATCAAATTCGTAATTAGCGGGTACCTTGTCGTTGTTCTTGGCGACCTCGGCAATGATCTTGCGGGCGGTGTCCTCGTCGATGCCGGTCACGCCCTTGGGGAAGCTGTGCTTGCCGGAGGTGACGCTCTTACCGTTGACCAGCACCTCGTACTCGACCTCGACCATGGCGACCTTGACAGCGATGATCATGCTCTCCTTGCCGGTCTCCTTGTCCTTGACGAAGGTAAGGCTGTTCGGATAGTCCTTGTCCACGGTCACGTCCGCGCCGCGGTACTCCTCAGGACCATACTTCTTGACCAAATCCAGAGCCAGCTTTATGTTGCCCTTTACCGTATTAACAAGAATGCGGGGCATGGACTTGCTGCCAGCCTTGGTATAGGTCTTTCCGTCATCAATGCTGCCCATGATCACCAGCTCAACATCATCGAACCAGGAGCAGCCGGTCAGCATGGAAGCGCCGGCAGTGGCAACCGCGGTAACACCAGCCAGCTTGAGGAACGTACGGCGAGAAATCGTGCTCATAAGAATCCCTCCAGAATAAAATCAATACATATCCAAAACACAGGGGATCTCCTGTTGGTCATAGCATACCGCAAAATAAGGCGTTTTGCAACGGATGTGTTCACACTTTGTAGATAAGCACTGAATTCCCGCACAAAAACTGAACAAATTGCCCAGCGGCATACCTGCAAAAGCGGCGGCATACACTGCAAAAAGAGAGTTTGCGCGGGGAGGTATGAGGAATGGAACGGAGAAATCTGGCGCTGCTGTGCGCGGGGGTGGTCTGCTTCTGGCTGTTTGCGCTGGCCTTTGGTACAGCGCAGGGCAAAGGGCTGCGCATCCAGCCGGCGGTGCAAGCGCAGGCAGAACCGGCAGTGCAGCCCCTGACGGTCACCCCGCCGCAGCTTACCCTGCCCTGCCGCGCGGCGATGCTCATCGACCAGACCAGCGGCACGGTGCTTTATGAGATGAATGCCGACCAGACCATGCCCATCGCTTCCATTACTAAGGTGATGACCCTGCTGCTCACCTTTGAAGCGGTGCACGCCGGGCGGCTGACCATGGACACTGCCGTGCCGGTCAGCGAACACGCCTACCACATGGGCGGCAGTCAGATCTGGCTGGAGCCCGGGGAGCAGTTCACGCTGGACGAGATGCTCAAAGCCATCTGTGTGTCCTCCGCCAACGATGCGGCGGTGGCAGTGGCAGAGCTGGTGGGCGGCAGCGAGACCGCCTTTGTGCAGCAGATGAACGCCCGCGCCGCAGAGCTGGGCATGGAGCACACCACCTTCCGCAATGCCTGCGGGCTGGACACCGAGGGACATCTTTCCACCGCACGGGATGTGGCCATCATGAGCCGCACCATCCTGAATACCTGCCCGGAGGTGCTGCACTATACCGGTATCTGGACGGACACTTTGCGCGGCGGGCAGACCCAGCTGGTGAATACCAATAAGCTGCTGCGGCGGTACAACGGCATCACCGGGCTCAAGACCGGCACCACCGGCGGAGCGGGCATCTGCATTTCAGCCAGTGCCACCCGGAACGGACTTTCCCTCATCGCGGTCGTCTTGGGGGCACCGTCCAGTGCTGACCGCTTCGACGCCGCCACG
>OMAM01000944.1_pt1 | contig 12162 bp, 16 predicted proteins | sample 1644621 | NCBI WGS metagenome assembly OMAM01 (sample SAMEA103958120, study PRJEB25191) | human gut metagenome | biome: human-associated habitat [ENVO:00009003]; feature: intestine environment [ENVO:2100002]; material: feces | place: Germany | collected 2013/2015 | reverse complement strand
CGTATTTTTCTGCTACTTATCCAGGATCTTCTTCAACTCATTCATAAATGTATTGACATCTTTGAATTCCCGGTAAACGGAAGCAAACCGCACATAGGCGACTGCCTCTAAATCTTTTAATTTGTCCATCACGAGTTCCCCGATCACGGAAGTCTGGATCTCTTTTTCCTCGAGATTAAAGATCTCGGTCTCCACTTCATCCACCAGTTCATTGATCTGCTGGACGGGAACCGGACGCTTATGGCACGCGCGCAGAACTCCTGCCATAATCTTTGAACGGTCATACTGCTCTCTGCTGTTGTCCTTTTTTATGACCACAAGTGGAATCGTCTCCACCTTCTCATAGGTCGTAAATCGCTTCTTGCAGTCATCACACAGACGTCTGCGCCGGATCGACGTATTGTCGTCTGCCGGTCTCGAATCGATGACCCTGGTCTCGTCACTGCCGCAAAACGGACATTTCATGTCGTTTTCCTCCCACACGCGGACAGGATTTCCCTGTCACGGACTTACTGCTTCTAAGTATAACTTTCCGTGTGGCTCTTGTCAACTGATATCCGCCATTCCGCCGCATTTATAACTTGTGTTTCGCGTCATCCAGACAAACGTCCACGAGTATGATATCCCGCCCGATGCATTTGATATTTTTCCACGGGATAAAATACTCAAAATCCCGGAAAAACATACCAAACCATCTGCATGGCGGCGGTACGATCAATGCGCGGATACATCCTGTTTTCTCATCGATATCCAGATCACAGACATTGCCGAGAAAACAGCAGTCTGCCACATTGATCACATCTTTTTCCTGCAGTTCACAAAAACGCATTCCGCATCATCCCAAAACCGCTCTTTCTATTATCTTATGCAGTTACACGTTGAAACGGAATACAATAATATCTCCGTCTTTTACCACATACTCTTTTCCTTCCAGACGCACCAGCCCTTTTTCTTTTGCTGCTACCATGCTGCCACACGCCATCAGATCCTGATATGCGACCACTTCCGCGCGGATAAATCCACGCTCAAAGTCCGTATGGATCTTTCCTGCCGCCTGCGGCGCTTTTGTTCCGTTTTTGATCGTCCATGCTCTTGTCTCATCCTCTCCGGAGGTAAGGAAGCTGATCAGTCCGAGGAGTTTGTAGCTTGCACGGATCAGTTTTTCCAGACCGGATTCTTTTAATCCGAGATCCTCAAGGAACATTGCCTTTTCATCATCGTCCAGCTCTGCAATCTCCTGTTCGATCTGTGCACAAATTACGAATACTTCACTTCCGTCTTCCTTTGCAAATTCACGTACCTTCTGCACGCCTGCATTGCCTGCGCCGTCATCCGCCAGATCATCTTCTGCCACATTGGCCGCGTAGATGGTCGGTTTATAAGTAAGAAGATTAAGACTCTTTAAAATGGCCTGCTTGTCTTCATCATCTGTCACATAACTCTTAGCCATCTTGCCGGATTCCAGATGTGCGATCAGTTCTTCCAGAAGTTCTGCTTCCTTGGCAAGAGACTTGTCCATTCTGGCCGCTTTACCGGTCTTTGCCATTCTTCGTTCCAGGATTTCCAGATCAGAGAAAATCAGTTCCAGGTTGATCGTCTCAATATCACGGAGCGGATCAATGCTTCCGTCAACATGTACCACATTCGGATCCTCAAAGCAGCGTACCACATGCACAATCGCATCCACCTCACGGATGTTGCTTAAAAACTGGTTACCAAGACCTTCCCCCTTGGAAGCGCCCTTTACAAGACCTGCAATATCCACAAATTCGATCACAGCAGGAGTTACCTTTTTGGAATGATACAGATCTCCCAAAAGCTTTAAACGCTCGTCCGGAACGGCTACCACACCCACATTGGGATCAATGGTACAGAACGGATAGTTTGCAGATTCCGCACCTGCCTTGGTCAGTGAATTGAATAATGTACTCTTTCCTACATTAGGTAATCCCACGATTCCTAGTTTCATATTTATCTTATCTCCTTTAAAAGTATTGATTTTACAAGCTTTTCAAGCCTACGAATTATGCAGGTGTTACAATTGGTGTTACATTTTTATAATAAATATAAGGATTTTTATAGAATTATATAAACCGTTTTTTGCCGTGTGATATCCACACCCAGTTCTTTACCTTTTAAGTCTTTTCCCATAATAAGCCCCTTTCAAAAAAGAAGCCTAAATACAGTATGAAATATTATACCATAGATAAGCTTCTTTGTGTTGCATTTTTTTAGTCAAGTTCTATGTGCGTGTACTTGTCCTTTAATTTAGCCGCTTCCTGAATAGTTAATGTAATTTTCTCGCTAATCGAAATTTCATATGCCATCTTTACTGCTCCTCTTCTTCAAACGGTGTTTTCTCTTCTACGCTTGATCTCCAACATTCCTTATGACCTGAATGGAGCATTACACCAATAAACGTATTGCAGATTTACAACAGCAAATTATTCGTAACCGTTGGTATAATGTAGAACTTGAAAAGGCTGTTCATAATATTCACAACAAGCAGCAGGATTAAAATAAGCACCTTCAAAAAGATATGATTCTTTCCGTTGGTGCTTTATTTATTAAACATTTTGCTTTACTAATTTTATATCATATCCTAATGCATTTACCATATTGCAAAACAGCTTTAAAGATGGACTATGCTCATTCTTTTCCATTCGAGATATCGCTTGTTGCTTATTTCCAGTCAGTTCTGCTAACTTATTTTGAGAAATATTTTTTTCTTTTCGCAACTTGGTAACTTCCTGAATAAGTTCTTTTTCTCTTTCCGATGCAATTAACGTAGGTGCAGGCATATCTTCCTTTTCCACTAAAGGAATTTCCCCTTTATCAATGGCAACTGCTTCCAGTAATCCTTGCATAGTATCATCAAAGAATTTGCTCATGATTACACCTCCTTCAAAATTTTGATCATTGCCTTAAATGCTTTCTTTTCATCTTCGCTCAAATCATCTTTCTCATTTTTAGTATATACATTTATAAAATATATTATTTCTTTAATTTCAATATCTACATATATAACACGCGCTCCACCACGCTTGCCTTTTCCTTTATTTTCCATTGGAATACGGATTTTTCTTAATCCTCCCGTACCCTGAATAGCATCACCATCTTTAGGATTTTTTAACAGTACATTTTCCAGATTTCTTAAATCATCATCAGTTAATCCTAGTTCGTGCCATTTCTTTGTAAACATTGGTACTTCAATAAATGTTCGATTCATTATCTTTTGCCCTCTCTTTTTCAATTCAAATATACAACAAATTTGTTGTATTGTCAATACTATCTCACATAGATAATCACAACAGCAAAAAGAAATAGCATCCCTACCGCCTAAAGTGTGGATGCTATTCTTATAACATTTCAATACTGAGGGCAATCGGATAACACATCCGATAACCTTTCTAAAAAGATCATTCTTGTCTTAACTGCTTATCATTTGTAAAAAACATCACCTTGTGATTCAACAGCAGCCGATATCTGCAAAGCATCCATAGCTTTAAATCCTATCATTATCTCGCATCTCCTTCATATATTCATCTACATTTCTGCCTCGCTCCGTTGTAGACATAACAAACTGGTCTAAATCAATCTTCTTTGTATGTTGCTTTTCTGGTACACCTATTAAGCCATTAACAGCTCTTAAAATCTGAACAACATATACAAGCTTATCTTCTGGCACTTGTTCTAATAATTCAATAGCTTCTCTTCTAGTTGCCGTCATAGGTCATACCTCCTTTAAATTTTCGGATGAAATTACTGTTTCTTTACATTTTTCATCCATATGTCATGTTTCTGCATTCTCTTCATTTCCATATATTGTGTTTATGGTTCTCTATCCATTTTGTCCTTAATGGCTTGCCTAATAAACCCAACTTTTGTTAAATTTTTGATTTCACAATAACGTTCCAAAGCCTCCGCTTCCGCATTTGGCATTGATAATTTTACCTGCTTATAATTATTTTTTATATATTTCTCATTAGCTTTTTTCTGTGCATCTGAAAGTGCCACCATTACATCCTCACTTGTTGTGATGGCTTAGCCCATACTTCATAAAACCACCAGTGATCTGTTATCTTTTCTGTCTCCGTTTTGTAATGAGATCTCCACCACATTGGTTCTACAGTCTCCATATCCCTCGAAAGATAGTAATGTGAATCATGCACTTCCATCGGTTCTTCATTATCATAGTAATAAAATCCGCAATAATAAGCATAATCATACCAAATCCAACTGAAGCAAGGCTTTTTTCATACACGACAGCAGCTCCTGATTCCGAATCACCTGCCTGCACCAATACGCTTTCGCTAAATTTCTCAAATTGTCTTTAAGCCAGAAAAGCTACTATTATCATTGCTCCAAACAGCACGAAACATATCCTGCATATTCTTTTGTTCATACCGTATAATCCACCATTTCCTTCATGTTTACATCACTTTTCTCAACTAAATACCAAAGTCCATCATATTCACAAATCATGGTCTGTTCATCAAGTATAATAAATTTCATCCAACTATCTCTTATTTCCAGATAGCGATCTATATACTGATATGCAACCCAATACGACTTATCTGTATCCAGCATCATCTGAACATTCGGTGGGATTATCATCTGTTCTTCCATCTGTGGAACTGTATATCGGTACATTTTTAACTCATTAAAGATACTCCCATAGAATTGTATTCCATAAGGTTGTAAGGGCTCATCATATAGCCAATCCATCCAGTTTGTCCATTGTTTTCCTTTATCTTCTATATAGAGCAGTTGCACCGGTTTCCAGCAATCTTGAAAATAATTATCTGGAGATAGATCATATTCTTTCTTCTGTTCAAACTTTCGGGCGTGATACCATCTTTCCCGAACACCAATCAACGCTTCCCGCCTGTTAATTGGGATGATCCGCAAGGCATCCTGTTCGTCTGATTTTACTTCAATCCATGTAATTTCCCTGTTCTTTATCCCCAGTCCATCCGGAATATGATTCTCCTGCTCATATTCCACCCGATTTTCCCTATGCGTTACATAAGAAGCTTGAAATTCCTTTTCATTTTCAGCAGTTTTTCCAGTTTCGAAGGTATAGATCTTTCCATATTCTTCCAGAAAATCCAAATTTGGTCTAACAATTCCTTCCTTTTCACTAACCAGATAATCAATCATCCATTCTCCGGATATATCCTTACTCTTCTGGGTTTTCTCCCTCTCTAAAATATAATACCCAAGTGGGAAATTTGCTAATAAATAGTATGTGTGATTTTGTTCAAACATTAAAATATCGAATTTATCCATGATATAAGAATCAGGTAGAGTTGCTTTGGCATAAAATGTATACTCATATATCTCATTTATAGAAAATCCTGTCATCCATATGATCAGTTGATGTTTCAATTGAAATCTGCGTACTTCTTCTCTATCCGACAGATCCCATTTATATCTGTCATAATCATCATATTCAAATTCATAAATGACCTGTCCCAACGACTTCGCTTCTTCCAGTAACCTACTGTCTGAAATACTGTCCGGCGTAATGGATATCGTTCTTCCAAGTTCACTTTCTAAATACTGCTGTCCATAACGCCACATTGGTTCATATGTAACAATACGCGTAACTTTCCAGTCCCCGTAAACGGGATCGTCACGAAGAGCATCCGTTTTTCTTGTCTGCAGAATCCCTATACAGAATATACCGGCACCAATCAATAGGAGTCCTATTACTGTATAAATCCATTTCTTATTTAAGCTACACATAACCTCTCCCAAATCTGATATCCACATTATTTACTTCTATGTAAATAGTAAACTGTGTCTTTCTCTTCTGATGAAACTCCAAACATGGTATCTTCATCTACAAGATAATATTTCGTTTTCCACATCAGTTCTTCTTCCTCTGATAATAATATATTCTCCTCACATTCCGACTGTCCGAGCTTTATTTCTACATAATATCCCTCTGGTATGAGGTCCTTGGCTTTCTCCCTTGAAATACCATATCTTTCCAAAGTAAGATAAATAAGATTCCATTTATTTCTTACAGACATACAAAACACCGGCTTCCCAATCTCATGTTCTCCTATTCGGACACTGTCGCTGGTTATGGTCATTTCCCATTGATCTTTTTCCTCTTTCACCACTTCCCCTCCTGAATAATAAGGAGTGATTATCCATGAGCCATAAATAACCTGCAGTCCATCCGGTATTCTTCTTTTCTGATCCTCTCTTTTTTGGATCAGTGACTGTTTCATGCGCTCATTTTTATCCAGAGAATCCTGATACTCACGATAGACTTTCTGAAGTTCCCCATAGGTATACTGCATCTCTTCCCTTTGACTTATCATCTCATGGATACCTCTATCCTGAAAGATAAAATATATCATAAGCAGCACAAAAGCGATGATTTCCACACTAATGACCATCTTTATAATTCCTGGCAATTGTTCATTTTTCTTATTCATAAAACTCCCTGATATAACTATTGAAAATATATATTTTTTCTCTATCACTGGAACAAATACAGATCATAAGATCTTCACTAATGACATAATATCTGGCCTTCTCAACAAGCTCTTTTGCATCCGGATAAAATTCTGTTCTCTGCTGGCTTGCCTCAAGGTTCATTTCTACACAGTATTCTGTATGCAGAAACTTTCTGAGTTCTTCACTATTCATCCCCAATGTTTCCAGTTCCCTTATTACATCTTCACTCTTCCTTACCTCAATATCATAAACCGGTTCCTCTAATATCTCATTTCCGTTTACACATATCCGATCATGGTGCATAGCAACACATTCACAATATGCTTCTGCCTTAGTTACAGAATCATCTTCACCATATAATGAGACATTCCATACCCCATAAAAAGTTTGCCAGCCAGCAGCTGCCGTCCTTTTCTCTTTTATGAGCTCTTCCTCTAACTCCGCATTGCTGTTCTCATACTGTTCAATCTGCTTCTGAAGCTCATCGCAGGCTTTTTGCAATTCCATGTTTCTTTGTTTTAACTGGCCGAGATCACCCATTATTTTATTCTTTTCAACAGACTGTATCATAACAAGTATTATAAGAAAAAGGACAGCCGCAGAACAGATCGTCACCGTGAGATGGCGTTTTAAAGTTTTCATTTTCATTTTCCTCCCAGTGCATTTCCCTTTTTAATTCTATCATTCCAAACGCCCTATGCTTTTAAAGGGAAAAAAATGTCACTTTAATGGAAAATTTGGCAAAATCTGCCTAAAATACATAAAAAGCTGTCAAAAATTCTATTACAACATGTGCCATAAGCTAATTTCAGCTTAAAACGCATAAATATTTGTAATCTCTGACCCCTGCATATATGCTTGAAAATAAAACAAAGACAAAGGAGCTCTCAATGATGCATAACTTACAAACACTTATTGAAAACTATTTGGAATACTGTGGTGCCCAGAAACGTCTGGATGAAAAAACTCTGAAAGCATATCGAATCGATTTGAAGCAATTTTCAGAATGGACCTCCGTCCCTGACATTACGAAAATCACATCGGAAACACTAGAAAATCATATCGGGAATCTTCACACAAAGTACAAGCCCAAAACAGTAAAGCGAAAAATTGCCTCTTTGAAAGCCTTTTTTCATTATCTTGAATATAAAGAATTGATCGACCGAAACCCTTTTTCCAAAATTCAGGTACGGTTTCGTGAGCCTGTCATATTACCCAAGACAATACCGCTGCATACTGTAGAAACATTTTTAACCACAATTTACAGACAACGTGACCATGCCCAAACCGATTATCAAAAAAGAAGTACTTTAAGAGATGCCGCTGTCACGGAACTTCTATTTGCCACGGGCATGAGAATCTCTGAACTGTGCACTTTAAAAAAGGATGATGTAAATTTATATGATGGGATCATTCTTATCTTTGGAAAAGGTTCTAAACAGAGACGTATCCAGATTGGCAATTATGATGTGATTCATATTCTGAAAGAATATAAAAAGGAGTTTATCGTAGAAATCGAAAACTGTAATTATTTTTTTGTGAGTCCATCCGGTAAAGCCTTGTCCGATCAATCCGTCCGGCGAATGATAAATAAATATACCTCCCTTGCTGCGATTGATCTGCACATCACCCCTCATATGTTTCGACACACTTTCGCAACCAGTCTGTTAGAGGCGGATGTCGATATCCGTTATATCCAGGAAATGCTTGGTCACAGTTCCATCAATATAACAGAAATATATACTCATGTTGCTATGTCAAAGCAGCGTGACATCCTTATTGCCAAACATCCACGAAAAAATTTCAAAATTTAGTCATCAAGGCAACTCGTAAAGGGTTGTCTTTTTAATTGATAATAAGAAATTATCAATCTCCTATTGAAACCAGTCCGCAATCTCTTGTCATCGCTTTTTGGATAATCTCTAATAAATCTTGTAACATTTGTCTGCCTTCATCCGGTTCCTCGTAATCCTGAAGTAACGCTGAGTCTAATATAGATTTGCATATTTCAACTATTTGAGGCAAATCATTTTTAGAAACTTCAACATCATCATAAGGATCAATCTGGTACAATTTACTCATATCAAAGGATACTTGTCCACTCATTTTATAGATAAAATCAATCAACTCATCGCAAAATTCTACGTTGACATCTTGTTCATTAATCTCATCTATTGAATTACCTATATAAAAATTCATTTTAACAACCTCCTGCCTACTTTTTAGGAAATGCAGTAATTACATTTCCAGCCTCATCAATAACTACTTTTAAAGTATATAATGGTTTTCCTTTGCTGCTTGTTCCTATTGGATTAGTAAAGGTTTGTTCAAAAATGTAACCTTCTCTTCCAGCAGTATTAGGACCTACAATGAAGTTGTCCCCTGTCAATGTACTATCAATACTATCTCTAATATCAAAATCTGCATTAAAATGTGATTTGTTTCCGTATGTAGAATTAGGTCCATGTCTATCGAGTATATGATTGTCAAAGGTATCATCACTTAAAGTATAGTTGTCTGCTAGGTCAAATATTTCTTGGAATTTGCTTCCTGAGCCACTCTTACTACCACTCTCCGCAACACCATAGACAGTACCCTTACGGTCTTCTATTGCCCCTGTCCGTGTCGTAGTATTTGCCAGGCCTTCATCTATACAGCTTTTTGCACATCCAAGCCCTACCGCTGCCAAGATCTGACCAAACAAATATCCCGTCTTATTAAAATGTGTTTGGTCATCGTCTGCCCATACTGCATCCCATGCATCTAATGCAGGTCCCATTTGATCTTGAAACAGAATGCCCGGATCATTTGTAACAGCAAACATTCCGCTGTATATACGACCTGTTATTAGCTCCGGATGTGTTATCGGATCCACAATATCAAACCCGAATTGTGCTACTCCTACGTAAAAGTTTTGGCTATTCTGTCTCCGGTTACGGATTGCTTCACCATACGGATCACTGCTTCCCTGATAAGCATAACGCAACGGAGACACCACAATATTATAGATACCACTAATTCCTATGTCTGATTCCAGTTCCATGATAGCTTTCATAAAACCAGAATCATAATCGCGTTGCATGCCATTTAACATTTCCTGCTCTCTGGCATTATGCTCCGCTTCCATTCTCTGAGCTTCTATAATGATATATTTCTCTAGTAATCGGTATATATCTCCGTAAGTTTGCGCCTGTTCAAATTCCTCAAGAGGTATATTGATTTCTACGCTGTTTCCGCTCGGATCCGCATAATTCAGATAGCTGCTCACGCAGTAATTATACCGGTTAAGCGTCAGCGGTTCTGTCTGGTTGCCGAGGTAGCTGTCTTCGGTGAGGAAGGTCGCCGTTACCACGCAGTAGTACCTTGCCCTCAGATACTGGCTCTCGATATTCGGATTGTAGGATTCTCCGTTGTAGGTGTATTCGTTCTCATACTGCGGAGCACCAAAGGTGATCTCTCCGGTGACGCTGTAACGGTAGGACTGGTAGACCTGTCCCTCTTCATTGGTGATGCCGGAGACGCTTCCTCTGGCATCGTAGAGGTAGTAGCCGGTGCTGCCATCGAAGCGGTCAAGGGAGATCCGGTCGAATCCGCCGTTTATCTCCGCTCCGTAGATATAAGAGGTATCCGTCCTGCCATTGATGTTCTGCTCGACCAGTACCTCGGCATGCTCACGGTTGACATCGTTTAAGTACTCAGTCAGTTCGTAGTTTTTTTCCTTGCCTTTTTTACATCAGTATCAATTATTTCCAATTTATAATTCCTGACATTTCATCCCATGAAAATATTAAGGGTTCAAAATACTTTGCCTCAGGAAGTACAATAAAGCCATCATCCGACATGTAAAAAGATATATTTCCATACAGCCATGTCACAGAATCTATCTGCCCGTCATCATCCTCCGGATATTCTCCCTGCATGGTTCTGCTGTCAACTATCATTTCCGCTTCCGTCATTGATCCATAATGCAATATCCTCTCAGGATCTCCCTCTAATATAAACATTCGGGGTTCCCGCTCATCTCCATCAAAGTAATGAAGCAACATATTTTTAAATTTGTCTGTATTACCTATCATATCGCTTAGGAGCACTCTTTCCCCTGTAAGCATATTCACTACAATAGCATACATAACCTTCCCAGGCAAACGCCGATCCTCCGTTCCTTCGTAAACAACAGAAAGATACTGTTTATACTGATATATTCCCGCAATCGTATAAGGGTCATCGTCATCCCAAATGACATATATATGTATATCTAATTGTGCGCAGTCAAATAACCAGCAGGCATCTTTCCACAAGGTGTGATTAATTTTCCACTGCAGCCTCTTATCCGGACATCCTTGAATCTGGACATATGGGATATGATAGCTCTCTCCGTTATCTATCGAAAAATTAAATGTCTTTTGTTGAATCTCATATTCATAACATGACAACAACTGAGGTTCTTGCGCATCGTCAACCTCTATTGTTGTTTCTTCCGCCTCAGTTTCATATGTATTAATGGTTTCCGATTTCTGACTTTCCTCATAAATCTCAGATTCGTTCGATGAACATCCTATTATCGATACTGCAATACATAAGCTCAACACAAGTATAGCCACAAACTTATTTACCAAATATCTCGTAAGCTTTGTCATACTTTTCACTTCGATCCCTCCAATTCTTTGGTAATGGATTGCTGTTGTTTCCAACTATCAGCTGATCATTTTTAATTTTATACTCCCCTCCTAATCTTATTGTTGCTAAATCTTTATCTGTTGCAGTAAATCCATTAACATAATACTGTGTAATGAGGAATATAGCCTCCGAATTTCCATTAGCATTAACATAATCATTTAAACTGCCCATACCTGTTTTTACGACATTCGTAGTTGCCCAAAACCATGCAGCAGCCTCTAAGCTATAATATTTTGCAATATAATGAACTTTGTCCATTCCGAAGTTCACCATATCACAATCTCTACCAATGGCTTTTAAAAAATTTTCTTGCGTTTGTTTTCCAGTTAATTGAATATATCCTACACCTCTGTCATCAAATTCTAAGTTTGAGTTACCTGCAACATCTTTAATATAGCTTTTCCAATTATCTTTTGTTAACAATTCTTTTCCATTTTGCATTCCTTCAATATTGTCTTGTCCAAAATTGCTTTCATGCGCCATTGTTGCCATAAGCATTGTAATACTTGCCTTGCTTGTTATGCCATATTGATTCAAGGTACGGTTGAACTTTATGATATAATTTTGTTTATCTCCTGTTATAGCTTTCCATCCAAACTCCTCAAGTTGTTCTATTGATACATGAAAAATTTCACAGGCATAACTACTATTTTGTTTATATGCTTTTAACATAATGCTTTTTGCATATGGCATATCATGCTTATAGTCAAACGATAATACATAGTCAACAGATGCTTGTGGAGAGTTCAGTTCATGTAATGCACTCAAAAATGTTTTGGCAATATAAAAATCAATCTTCCTATTTTGTTTTTCATTTGCGGATGTCTGAATATATTTCACCACAAATTCATTCTGTTCCTTTTCATATATCCATTTCCCGCTCGGATCCGTATAATTCAGATAGCTGCTCACGCAGTAATTATACCTGTTGAGTGTCAGCGGTTCTGTCTGGCTGCCGAGGTAGCTGTCTTCGGTGAGGAAGGTCGCCGTTACCACGCAGTAGTACCT